>MDTG01060709.1_pt1 | contig 75019 bp, 83 predicted proteins | sample 811421 | NCBI WGS metagenome assembly MDTG01 (sample SAMN05326645, study PRJNA326480) | marine metagenome | isolation source: seawater | place: Pacific Ocean: South East | collected 2011
AGGGCAAATGAGCGGGCGGGGATAAGTTTCCCTTGTTGCCCCCACAAACCGTCATCCTGACGAAAGTCAGGACCCAGATCGCAAAGGGAGATTTTGGCCAGGCGGGCTCGGTCTGAGCGGCGGCGATGTGCGGGATAAGTGCGCGATCGCGGTCACCCGGCCCTACGAACTGGGCCCTGACTTTCGTCAGGGTGACGGTGTTTGGTGCGACGTTCTCACTCTCTCTTCCAACCTCTCCATTTTTCCCGGACGGAGGCCCGCGGAAGCGGGCTGCAGATCCGGGATCGACCGAAAGTCGTCTCAAGCGATGAGTCTCCCGTCGATCCCGGCACTCCGCCCGGCCTGCGCCCGCGAAAGCGGGTGGCCGGGAGAAGGTGAGGTGTTTGGATGCTTTAGGTGATGATTGCCGCTTCAGCCCCCCTCTCCCCACCGGAGGAGAAGCAGGAGCCCCGCCTACGCGTCTTCGAGCACTTTCACATCCTTCATCGGACGGGCAGTGACGCAGATACGGGGGCGCTCGCCTTCGGTCTTGGTGACCAGCAGGCGTTCGACCTGGCTGTCATCGTGGAAGACCACGCCGGTCAGCGCGTCCAGCACCGCCTTGGCGACATTGTCGACATCGTGTGTGGGGCTGTCGGGCGTACGCTGGATCTCGATCACGACCTCATAGGGCCCCCATTTCGGGCGCGCGCGCTTGAATTCGAGGCGGAAGAACTCCCCGATCAGCGCCTTGAAACGCCGCGACTGCGTGGTCAGTGCGTCCACGCGCAGATTGAGCTCATCGCCAGACATCGATGCCTGAACCTTCCCTCTACCGACCCAGTTTTGCACCTGCCCCCCGCGGGCACCCGATCTGCGGCCTTGCGCATCGCTATCTTGATCGTTCATCTGCCGGTGATACACGTTCCCCCGGATCACAGCCATATTCCTCCCGCACAATGCGGCCTGCAAGGAGCCTCCCCTGATGAGCGAGATGCGTACCGAGACCGACAGCTTCGGCCCCCTGGAAGTCCCGTCGACAAAACTCTTCGGCGCCCAGACCGCGCGTTCGCTGATCAACTTCCCGATCGGCACGGAAACCATGCCCAAACCGCTGATCCGCGCGCTGGGCATCGTCAAGCGCTCGGCCGCCCTCGCCAACAAGCGCCTGGACAATATCGAACCGGAGCTGGCCGACGCCATTGCGCAGGCGGCGCTGGAAGTCGCCGAAGGCAAGCTGGACGACCATTTCCCCTTGTCCGTCTGGCAGACCGGCTCGGGCACCCAGTCGAACATGAACACGAATGAGGTCGTCTCGAACCGCGCCATCCAGATCCTGGGCGGTACGGTAGGGTCGAAGGATCCGATCCATCCGAACGATCACGTCAACCGCTCGCAGAGCTCGAACGACACCTTCCCGACGGCGATGCATATCGCCGCCGCCGAGGAGATGGTGCACAGCCTCGTGCCCGCCCTGCAGACGCTGCACAACGCGCTCAACGACAAGTCGAACCAGTTCAGGGACATCATCAAGATCGGCCGCACCCACACCCAGGACGCCACGCCGCTGACCCTGGGCCAGGAATTCTCCGGCTATGTCGCGATGGTGAAGAACTCGATCCGCCGCGTGGAAGCGACGCTGCCGGCCCTGCTCGAGCTTGCCCAGGGCGGCACGGCCGTCGGCACCGGCCTCAATACCAAGAAGGGCTTCGCCGAAGCCTTCGCCGACGAGGTCGCGGCCTTCACCAAGCTGAAATTCGTCACTGCGCCGAACAAGTTCGAGGCGCTGGCCACCAAGGACGCGCTGGTCGAGGCCCATGGCGCCCTCAACTCGGTCGCCGTCTCCCTGTTCAAGATCGCCAACGACATCCGCTTCCTGGGCTCCGGCCCGCGTTCGGGCCTGGGCGAGATCGCCCTGCCGGAGAACGAGCCGGGCTCGTCGATCATGCCGGGCAAGGTGAACCCGACCCAGTGCGAGGCGATGACCATGGTCTGCGCCCAGGTGATGGGCAATAACACGACGGTCAGCTTTGCCGGCAGCCAAGGTCATTTCGAGCTGAACGTGTTCAAGCCGGTCATCATCTACAATGTGCTGCAGTCGATCCGCCTTCTGGCCGATGCCGCCAACACCTTCACCGACAAGTGCGTTGTCGGCATCCAGGCCCGCGAGGACAATATCCGGGCACTGATGGAGCGCTCCTTGATGCTGGTCACCGCGCTCAACTCGACCATCGGCTATGACAACGCCACCATCGTCGCCAAGACCGCCCACAAGAACGGCACCACGCTGCGCGAGGAAGCCGTCAAGCTGGGCTTCGTGACGGAAGAACAGTTCGACGCCATCGTGCGCCCGGAAAACATGCTGGGGCCGAAGGACTAGGCCAAAGGGCACCCTCAATGACCAGGCCCGTCAATCTCCGTCAGTATCGCAAGCGCAAGCGGCGCGAGGACAAGGCCGCGGCCGCCGAGGTAAACCGTGTGAAACACGGCACGCCGAAAGCGGTCTCGGACCTGGCGAAAGCGCGGGCGGAGATGGCGGCGAAGACGCTGGACGGGCACAGGCGGGACGACGGGGAGTAGCGCTTTCTTCCCCACGTCAGTGGGGAAGTGGGCCGATGCGCAGCATCGGGTCGAAGGGGCCGGCGCGGAGCGCCGGGAGCCGGTGACGTGTAGCGCATAGACAACGCCGCTACGCGGCGCCCCTCCGTCTCGCCGCTTTGCGGCGATCCACCTCCCCACATCGGGGGGAGGAAAATCTCAGAACGGCGAGTTCAGCACCGGCACGCGGCCGTGCTTGCGGCGGTATTCGTTGATCAGGCGCTGGGCCTCTTCCGCATCGGCGCGGGATTCGCGGAACATCATCGCGGTCGGGATGGCGGGCTGGCGTTCACCGGCGGGTTCGAGCTCGCGGGCGAAGGCGCGGCGGAGCGAGCGGGCCGGACCGATCTTCAACACCGAGGAAATGTCCCGCTCGTCCCGCAGCAGCACATAGACGCCCGGTACATCGGGGACCATCTCCGTGTTGAAGCGCGACAAGGCGACCGGCTTGTGCCAGCGGTTCATTCCGGCTTCTCCTGCAAGGCGTAGCGTCACGCCTCCAAATCGATCCTGACAAGTTTGCCCGATCCGGTAATCAGGAAATTAACGCTGCTGCACACGGTATCAACCGGTCGAGAGCGCGAGAATGCGGCTGATCTCGCTCTGGCTCCTGCCGCTCTCGTCCGACCAGGCCGTGATCGCCGCCTGAGCCCTTGCGATGGCCGCTTTCGACGTCGGCGGCTTGTCGACCACGCCTTCCCTCACCAGCGCCGCGCCGACATCCTTCGACAGTATCCAGGCGTCCCAGCCGGAAAAGCGCAGGAAATACTGCGCCGTCATGCCCGAAAGGCGCGAGCCGCGTTTCTTCAGCAGCTCCAGCAGGCCGGCCTGATCGCTCGCCGGCCAGTCCGCCATGAAGCGGCCGAACCCGCCATGCTCTCTCGAAATGTCGGCGACGAAGCCGGCATTGTGGACGGTGGCGAGTATCTTCTGGCCGTTGCGCACAATGCGTTCATCCGAGGCCAGCCGCGCCACGTCATCGTCGGAATAGAAGCTGATCTTCACCGGGTCGAACCCGTCGAAGGCCGCCTCGAAACCGGGCCATTTCGCCTCGATCACCTTCCACACGAAACCGGCCTGGAAGACACAGCGCGTCATGGTGGAGAGCCAGCGATCGTCCGGGATATCCGCGATTTCCTGGGCCGTGCGAAGGTGGCCATGGGCCGCCAGACGGGCGTCCAGATCGGGATGATGCATCCGGGCCATCGCCTCGATCTCGCTGAAGTTTTTCATGCCGTATCTCCCCTCGTCAGCCAGATATGGCATCGTTTTCGCCGCGCGCAACTTGTCCCCGCCCCTCCTGGCCCGGCCTAGGCTGGATGGAAACGGGAGACGGACATGCCAGAACTCAATCGCACCGCCCTTGACGCCGTGGCGTCGCCGCGCCCGCAGAGCGCCGCCATCATCGCCGCCATCCGGCCCCATCTGCCGGGCGCGCTGGCGGCGGCCGCGATCGATACGCCCCTGCGGCAGGCGCATTTTCTCGCCCAGATCGCCCACGAGAGCGACGGCTTCGCCACCCTGGCCGAATATGCCAGCGGGCGCGCCTATGAGGGGCGGGCCGATCTGGGCAATACCCGGCCCGGCGACGGCGTGCGCTACAAGGGGCGCGGCCTGATCCAGCTGACCGGACGGACCAATTATCGCCGAATGGGCCGCCGGCTGGGTATCGGTCTGGAGGCAGAGCCCCGGCGCGCTGCGGATCCGGATATCGCTGTGCGCACGGCCTGTGCCTACTGGCAGGACCGGCAGCTGAACATCCATGCCGATCGCGACGATCTCGTTGCCGTCACCTTTGCCGTCAATGGCGGTCTCAACGGTCTTGCCGACCGGCGCGCGCGGCTGACCCGGGTGCGCGCCGCGATGGACCGCAATCTCGACTGGAGCCCGGCGCCGCGGGCCGAGCTGCAGCGCGGCGCGCGCGGCCCGGCCGTCGCCAGCCTGCAATATGCGCTGCGGCAGGCGGGATGCGATGTGCGGATCGATGGCGATTTCGGTCCCGCGACAGAACGCGCGCTCCGGCAGTTCCAGGCGCAGACCGGACTGGCGGCCGACGGGATTTCCGGGCCGGCGGTCTGGGCGGCGCTTCTGTGGCGTCCCGCGCTTGCCAGCGCGCACGCGCCGGGCGACAAACCGGGCATGCCGCTCGTCAAACGCTCGCTCTCCCTCGCCGGTCACCGTACCAGCCTGTCGCTCGAACCGGAATTCTGGCAGGAGATCGACCGGGCCATTGCCGAGGACGGCCGCTCGCTGGCCGGGCTGGTCGCCGAGATCGACGAAGCGCGCGGCGAGGATCCGCTGGCCTCGTCCATGCGGGTCTGGGTGCTCGAACGCCTGCGCGCCGGACGTTAGTCGGATTTAGTGGCTGCGCGCCAGCCAGGCTCCAACGTCCGGATTGGTATCGTCAAAGAGGACTGGTTCCTGCGAACAATCCCAGCCCGGCGCCAGACGGTCGGCCGCCTCGCGGGCGACGAGATTGGCATTGCGCAGCGCCGAGGCGTCGACATGAGCGACGGCGCAGGCCGTGTCCGCACCGCGCGGATCGAGCGTGGTGACGATCAGCGTGTTGGGCTGTTCCAGCCCGCCGGACACTTCCAGCATTTCCGGCGGATTGTAGTGGATATAGCGATGGATGGTGGCGAAGGCCTCGCCATCGCGCAGCCGCCATTCGACGACTTCGTTGAAACCGCCGAACAGGCCGCGCATGGGCGGTGCGATGAAGTCCGACATCGTCCCGCCGGCGCGGGCGTAAGCGATCGCCGCCCCGTGCTCGCCCGCCGCGATCTGAAACGACCAGTCATCATGACCGGCGCACCGGATCTCGACCCCGGGCTCGTCTGGCAATTGCCGCTCGGTGCAGGTCTCGTCGATGTGCGTATAGGCGCTGTCGATCGACCGGGCCGCGGCCCCGCCCGCCAGCGAGACCGCCAGCGATACGGGCAGCGCGGCCGCAAACAAGATCGTTCTGGACATTCCGCTCTCCCCCTGCAGGCACCGCAGCGTAACGCGCCCGCAGGGAGAGGCAAGCGGACCGGTTAACCGGCCATGGCCGGTTCGATGACGCGAACCCGCAGCTTGACGAAATGCTCGTCCCAGCCGGCGTCATGGCCGCACAGCTGTTCGAAGACATCGACCGGTGCACCCTCGAACCCGTCATGCACCAGCTTGACCAGCGTGCCCGAGGCGACCTCGCTCAGCGTCCATTCGACCCGTGTCTCGTGTTCGCCCAGCCATTTGTGGGTGAAGGTGTAGACCAGCCGGGCCGGCGCCTCGGCCTCGACCACCTCGCCCCACATGCACCGCTCGGGTTCATCGAGGCTCTTGAGAAACATGTAGGGGCCGGGCCGGTCCAGCGACCGGTCGACGGGATGGAACCAGCGCGCCAGATTGTCCTGGCCGGTGAGGAAGTCCCAGACGCGCTCGCGCGGCGCCTTGAGGAACAGCGATTTCTCGATGCGTGGCTCAGCCATGCTCTTTCTCCACTTCTTCTTTCAGTTTGTTCAGCTTGTCGTCCCAGAAGGCGTCGAAGCGGGAGACCCAGTCGGCGACCTGCTTCAGGGGCGCGGCGTTGAGCCGGTTGAACCGCTCACGACCGCGCGCCTCGACGCTGATCAGCCCGCCATCGCTGAGCACTTTGAGATGCTTGGCAACAGCGGGACGGGTCATGTCGAACCGGTCCGCCACATCCCCGACGGTCATCGCGCCTTCGGAAAGAAGCGCGAGAATTTCCCGCCGTGTCGGGTCGGCGATTGCCCTGAAGATATCCGGTCTGTCCATGCGGGGCCTCCATATGAAACCAACTGGTTTCTTTTATATGGAACCGATTGGTTTCATGTCAAGCATCGTCGCGGATCGGCTTGACGCCTGGCGCGTTCCGCAGTGAAACCGGAGATGTGAGCGATTCAGATGGGCAATCCTGGCCGGGACAGATCGCCAAGGCCTTCCGCGACGGCCGGGGCCCGGCCCTGTGGGTGCTGGGCATCGGGGTAGGCCTCGTCGCCGGCTATGCCACCCTCGCCCTGAGGCTGGGGATTTCCGCCGTCGAGCGCGGCGCGTTCGGCGTCACGGAAATCCATCTCGCCTCCGCCGCCTCCCACCTGCCCGCCTGGCGTGTCATCCTGATCCCGCTCGCGGCCGGCTGCGTGATCGCGGCCATGCTGTGGCTGGGCAAGCGCTGGAACCTGTCGCCGGACACACGCGGCAAGGGCGTCGCCGACGTGCTGGAAGCGCGCGCCGTCAATGCCGGACGGATCGACCTGAAATCGGGCCTCTATTCCGCCGTCATGTCGGCGATCTCGCTGGGCGGCGGCGCCAGTGCGGGCCGCGAGGGCCCGGCCGTGCATCTGGGCGCCACCCTCGCCTCGCAGTTCGGCAAATGGCTCGACATGCCCGCCCGCGGCAGCCGCATCCTGCTCGCCTGCGGCGCAGCGGCAGCGGTTTCGGCCAGTTTCAACGCGCCGGTCGCCGGCGCCCTCTTCGCCTTCGAGGTCGTGCTGGGCCACTACGCCCTGCGCTCCATCGCGCCGGTCGCCTCCTCCTCCATCGTCGGCGCGCTGATCGTGCGCCATCATTTCGGCCAGGACCCGGTCTTCGGCCTGCCGGAGATGGCCGCGGCCAGCGTGTGGGACTTCCCGGCCGCCGCCCTGCTGGGCTTTGCCGCGGCCGGGCTTGCCATCGTCTTCAATCGCGGCGCCATCTTCCTGCCGGCCCGGCTGGGCCAGTGGATGGAACGCATGCATCTGCCGGTCTGGCTGCTGCCCATTCCCGGCGGGCTGCTGATCGGCCTCATCGCCCTCATCGCCCCGGAAATCCTGGGCGTGGGTTATGAGGCGACCTCCAACGCCCTGCGCGGCGAATACGCCTTCCAGCAGCTTATCCTCTTCATCGTGCTGAAGACGGTGGCGACCGTGCTCTCGCTCGGCTTCCGCTTTGCCGGCGGCGTGTTCTCGCCCTCCATGTATCTGGGCGCCATGCTGGGCGCGGCGTTTGGCATCGCGCTGAGTGCGATACTGGGCGAACACACGGCGGGGCCGGGCTTCTTCGCGGTGATCGGCATGGGCGCGGTCTCCGGCGCCGTGCTGGGCGCACCGCTCTCGACCACGCTGATCGTGTTCGAGCTGACCACGAGCTATGAGGCTTCGGTTGCCGTGCTGCTCGCCGTCTCGCTGGCGACCGTGCTGTCGCAATCGGCGCTGGGCGGCTCGCTGTTCCAGCTGCAGGTCCAGCGCAAGGGCTATGACCTGTCCGGCGGATCGAGCCGGCTGGTGCTGCAGACCGTGCGTGTGCGCGACGTGCTGGTACCGCTGGACGACTGGGGCAAGTCGGAAATCCCCGACAAGACCTGCGTCTTCGAGGACGACACGCTGGGCCGGGCGCTGGGCGTGCTGGACGCCGAACAGGTCGACGGCGCTGCCGTGCGCCAGCGCACGGGAGAACAGGCCATCATCGGCTGGATCGCCAAGGCCGACGCCCAGGCCGCCTATGCCCGCCGCCTCGCCGAGATCAGCGAGGAAGAACACCGTTAAGATTTGAACTGCGCCACACTAGATGCACCAATCCGCAACTCGCGCGTCTAGCACTCGCTCGCGCCGTCATTGCGCCATCCGGCGGGGTCGCAGCCGCACAGAAAAACTATGTTGACCCCGTTTTCCTCTAGAGTCGTCTTTTCTTCAAGCCAATCCGTATCAACAGCATTATAAACAGGCGCATTAGCCCTCAGGGCAACTACCGCAAACTTTCTATCACTGGGGTCGAAACCCGCGTCAATTATAGCCTGTGGCAGATCGTCATACTCGCCATTTTGCCCCCTCCTGACATCCACCCTAGCTACCTTCCTTGGATGACTGTTGAGTATTTCAAGATAAAATCTATCCCCTACCCCCGGCTGCCCCTTCGGGTTCAGATAACGCCTATACTCGTCCTGAATCTCTCCGGCGCTATCTAAATAAATTACACCCTTACGCAGAACTGTCATCAATAGTTCGATCGCAGCAAATCTGCAATGAAGAGCAATCTCTTCATCGTCGCCATTCGCCACAATCGCGACGTTTGTATCAACAACGAAGCGCGACATCTAACCCGGTGTAACCATACGCCTAATTCTTGCCAGCTCTGCCTGCGCAGCCTCATTAAAGGCGTCACCCATAAATCTATCAGGCCAATTTTTAATATTCCCCATCAAATCTACTTCAAGTTCTGTAATTTCACTTTTTCCCTTCGGGGCATCACAAAAATACAAGCGCACATCGTTACTTGAAATCACATCTTCCGCGATTCGTCTTTGCAACCGCAGAAGCAGGTGCTCCGAATGGCTCTCGAGTATTACCTGCACATTTCGATGGGTGGCCGCCTGAATAATGACATCTGCTAGAGCGGCTTGAGCTAACGGATGGAGATGGATTTCCGGCTGCTCCAAAATAACAGTGGCACCTTCAGGAACATATTGAAGAAGAGTAACCACAGGCAGGACCTGTGAAATACCAAAGCCCACGTCTGTAAGAAGTACTTCACTCGCATTTTTTCGCGTTCGCACACGAGCCTGCCATCGACTCGAATTTGGGGCTATCTCTTCCACTTTGAATTCTTCAATAAGCCCCATTTCCTTAAGCCAAAACGCAACCATTTCTTGGAAGCTCTTATGCTTCGCTTTGTATTTTAGGTTCCGCGTTTCTTTCGATTCAGTCGCGGCAAGTATTGCATCTATTGCTTTTTCGCCTCTCTGGCCCACATCGGTAGGACGAGAGCGTGTCCAGAGATAGTCGCGTTGAGGGTACTGCCGAAGCGGGCCGAGGTAGTAAATTTGATCTAGCTGCTCCTCATAAGCAGCCTCCAAATCTGCAAGAAACGCCGCGTTCTGGAAATACGTCCGAGCCTGATCTGGGAATGCGTATGATTTAATCGGACCGGGTAGCCGCCAAGCCCTCCCTTGTGTCCTAACAAAATGGAAATCGGGCGCATCATCGTTATCTTTACTGTAATTCAGATCGAATTGGGACGCCTGCTCCCTAGGCACAAGAGAAAACACTGACCCACCCAACCTATAGGACAATAAATTTGCCTTTGGCGCGCCCCCCTGGACGAAATTCGTCGCACTTATACTTAATTCTCTGCTTTTATACAAAGATCCAGATGAACTCTTACTAACGTCATATATAGAAATTTCTGATGGAAGCTCAAATTCGACGCTCCAGTGAAGGTTTAGATCTTGATTGTGCTCATGAATAACGTCAGAAATTGTACCAAGAGAGATCAAGTCTCCATTTAAATCCAAAGAAACAGCCCGGTCGGTTCCGTCTTTTGTTTGTTTAAGCATCAATAGGAACTGGATTAGACTTGTCTTTCCCGACGAATTGGTACCAAAAAAACCCGTTATGGGGGCGCATTCAACTCGCGCTTCCTGCCACGACTTAAAATTTTGGAAGTATAATGACTTAAGCATCGAATTTTCTCACCAGCCCCCACCAAACGAGTCGGCCCGAAGGAATTGGTATAAAGGACCACAAAACATGTAAACATACGAGCATTCTGCCGCGGGCGTACATGGTAACTTCATTCTTTTGGGTCGGATATCGATTAGCGCTCTGGAAAGGATGTCGCGCTAAGGTGGCAGGATGACACTGGGCGGGCTGCATATGACAACGCAGGACGAATCAGCCCTCGGCACGGGCGTGCTGGGTGCGGACGCGCTCGCCGCTGCCAATATCAATCCCGTCACCGGTCTGGCGACCGACTATCTCAACCACTTCAACGAGGTGGTGATGCTGATGGAAATGCTGCCGGACATGCCCGATTGCGCCGGGGATGTGCTGGACTGGCAGCCGCTGGATTATTGCGGCCATTTCCGCCAGTCCGCCTTCAAGGACAAGGACCTCGCCATCCTCGCCTATGCCGCGGCCCCGCGGGCCGTGCGCGCGCATCTGGAGACGCTGATCCTGCAGATCGACAATGCCGTGATCGAGGCCCAGGACCGGCTGCGCGCGAGCAGCGGCGAGGCGACCTGCCGGGCCGTCGCATCCCTGGCGACCGAAGAGATCAAGCCGCTGATCGCAGCGGCCTCCGGCACGATCCACGGCCGCGAGGAAGGCGAGGACGACTTCGCCGACGAGACCGCCCAGGCCGGTATCGACGCACTGTTCGGCTGAGCCCGCCCACCCCGCATCATCATATAATATTGACGGATCCGGCCGGTTTTGCCGCGCCGGGTTAACCGTGTCTTGGCCGCCGGCAGGTCATAGCTCGGGCGAAGACAGACACCGGAGACCGACCATGCCGATCATGAACTGGGATGCCTCGCTCGATGTGGGCGTGGAGTCGATGAATGACGATCACAAGCAGATTCTGGACCTGATGAACGCGATCCACGATCGCGCTGCCACCGGCGAGACCGGTGCCTCCATGATCGCACTCGTCGACGCGCTCGCCCGCGTCACGATCGAGCATTTCCGCGACGAGGAAGCCTATATGGCCAGCGTCAATTTCGCCGGCCTCGCCTCGCACAAGCTGATCCATGCCGACCTCTTGAAGACGTTCTCGGACCACGCCGGCACGATCCGCGCCAATGGCGGCGAGGTCCCGTCCGGCTTCCTCATGTTCCTCAAGCTCTGGCTGACCGCCCACATCAAGGGCATCGACATGAAATACGCGCCGACCATGCCGCTGAAGATGGCGGGGTAGCGAGGAGCCGACTCACCCCCTTCGACCTCACCCAGCCCCTGGCCGGGTTCGGCCACTTCCCCCGCTTCGCAGGGGAAGCCTTGGCACAGGGCTCGCCCCGCTTGCGGGGGAGCTGTCGGCAAAGCCGACTGAGGGGGCGGTGCGCAGCACCGCAGAGCGCGCAGCGCGCACAAAGACCCCGAACAAAATACGAACAATTGCACATCCCGGTCTTGGGATTGCGGGCCAATCGGTCCAGACTGACCAGTCATTGCGACTCGAAGGCGGCACCCAAGACACGATGTCCAACCTCTCCATTTCCGACATGGCGCGTCCGGCGCCGCCGACGCCCTATCTTGAAGGGCTGAACGAGCAGCAGCGCGCCGCGGTGGAAGCGCTGGACGGGCCGGTGCTGGTGCTGGCCGGGGCCGGCACGGGCAAGACGCGCGTGCTGACGACCCGCCTTGCCCACATCCTCGCCACCGGCCGCGCCCGGCCGTGGGAAATCCTCGCCGTCACCTTCACCAACAAGGCGGCGCGCGAGATGAAGGAGCGCGTCGGCCAGATCATCGGCGAGGCGGTCGAGGGCGTGCCCTGGCTGGGCACTTTCCACTCGGTCTCGGCCCAGATCCTGCGCCGCCATGCCGAACTGGCGGGCCTGAAATCCAGCTTCACCATTCTGGATACGGACGACCAGCTGCGCCTGCTCAAACAGATCATCCAGGCGGAAAATATCGACGAGAAGCGCTGGACGCCGCGTCACCTGGCCAGCCTGATCGACGGCTGGAAGAACCGCGGCCTCAAGCCCGAGCAGCTGGGCGAGGAGGACAAATGGTCCTTCGCCGAAGGCCGCGGCCAGGGCCTCTACACCATCTACCAGGAGCGGCTGCAGACGCTCAATTGCTGCGATTTCGGCGATCTCCTGCTGCACACGCTGCACATCTTCAAGGACAATCCGGATGTCCTGAAGATCTATCACGACAAGTTCCGCTACCTCCTCGTCGACGAGTACCAGGATACCAATGTCGCCCAGTATCTCTGGCTGCGGCTGCTGGCCCAGGGCACGGGGAATATCTGCTGCGTGGGCGATGACGACCAGTCGATCTATGGCTGGCGCGGCGCCGAGGTCGACAACATCCTGCGTTTCGAAAAGGACTTCCCCGGCGCCGAAGTGATCCGCCTGGAGCGCAATTACCGCTCCACAGCCCACATCCTGGGCGCCGCCTCGGGCCTGATCGCCGCCAACCGCTCGCGCCTGGGCAAGACGCTGTGGACCGAGGACGATCCGGGCGAGAAAGTCGCCGTGCGCGGCATCTGGGACGGCGAGGCCGAGGCCCGCTATGTCGCCGAGGAGATCGAGAACTGGGTCTCCTCGGGCCGCGCCTATTCCGGCAGCGCCGTGCTGGTGCGAGCCGCCTGGCAGATGCGCGCTTTTGAAGACCGTTTCATCATGCTGGGCCTGCCCTACAAGGTGATCGGCGGGCCGCGCTTCTTCGAGCGCGCCGAGGTGCGCGACGCCCACGCCTATCTGCGCCTGGTGCGCTCGCCCGAGGACGATCTCGCCTTCGAGCGCATCGTCAATGTGCCCAAGCGCGGCATCGGCGACACGACCGTGCAGAAGATCGCCGTCACCGCCCGCCAGATGGGCGTGCCGATGACCGAGGCCGCCCGCGTCATGGTCGGCACGGACGAGATCCGCGGCAAGGCCCGCACCGCGCTGCAGGTTTTCCTGCGCGACGTGGAACGCTGGCGCGACCAGGCCGGGCAGAGCCGGCTGGACGAGCTGGCCGAGATCGTGCTCGACGAAAGCGGCTATACGGCGATGTGGCGCGAGGACAAGACGCCCCAGGCCGCCGGCCGGCTGGAGAACCTCAAGGAACTCGTGCGCTCCATGGGCGAGTACGACACGCTGGAAGCCTATCTGGAACACGTCGCCCTGCTGACCGACGCCGACCGCGCCGCCGACGAGGACGAGGTCTCGCTGATGACGCTGCACGGCGCCAAGGGGCTGGAATTCCCGCTCGTCTTCCTGCCGGGCTGGGAAGAGACCGTCTTCCCCTCCCAGCGCTCGCTGGACGAGGGCGGCACGCGCTCGCTGGAGGAGGAACGCCGTCTGGCCTATGTCGGCATCACCCGCGCCCGCGAACGCGCCATCATCACCTTCACCGCCAACCGCATGATCTATGGCCGCTGGCAGACGGTGATCCCCAGCCGCTTCATCGACGAATTGCCGATGGATCATGTCGAGGCGCGCTCGGAGACCGGTTATTATGATGGCGGTCCGGGCTTTGAAAGCGTGCGCCAGCAGCCCGACGCCATGGCCTCGAGCTATTCCAGCCCCGGCTGGAAGCGCTACCAGGCCAGCCAGACCGAAGGCCGCCGCTCGGCCCCGCCCACCATCAACGCCAAGGCCACCCTGATCGAAAGCGGCGACACAAACGGCCGCTGGAAATCGGGCGACCGCGTCTTCCACGACAAGTTCGGCTACGGCACGGTCAAGAAAGCCGACGGCGCCAAATACACCGTCCGCTTCGACAAGGCCGGCGAGAAAAAAGTGGTGGAGAATTTCTTGCGGGAATTGCCTTAGGCTTTTTCTTCTCCAATCGCAGGATTTTTCCCGGCCGAAAGCCCGCAAAGGCGGGCTGAAGACGCCGGGACCGACCGAAGATCATTTCGAGCGGTGAACCTCCCGCAGGCCCCGGACAGCGGGACAGCGCTCCCGCAAAAGCGGCTCAGGAACGAGTTGCACCGAAAAGATTATAAACCTATAATTGCACTCATGAGCAATGCACCCGAAGCCGTCTGCATCATGGCGAGCCGGCCGCGCGGAGCGCTTTATGTCGGACGGACGACGAATCTGATCTGGCGCATCTGGCAGCATCGCACCGGTGCGATGCGCGGATACACGCGCCGCTACGCGATCAAACAGCTCGTCTGGTTCGAATGGCATGAGGGGTTCGAGACCGCCGCCCGGCGCGAATATCTCCTCAAGCGCTGGCGCCGTGCCTGGAAGATCAATCTGATCGAGGCGATGAACCCCGGCTGGAAAGACCTGTGGTTCGACATCCGCGGCGATTTCGACGAAGCGGCACCCGTTCTCGCCTCAGCGCCCGACACCTGAGCGCGTCTCCTGGCTGGAAGCCCGCCAAACCGGACCATTTTTCCCGGCCGTAAGCCCGCGAAAGCGGGCTGAAGAAGCCGGGATCGACAGAGCGCGATGCCAAGCGATGAGTCTCCCGTAGATCCCGGACAGCGCTGCACGCTTCCGGGAAAAGACAGCGCTCTCGCGCTTCCGGGAAAAAATGACGCTTTGGGCTTCCCGGGAAGTACGGCGCTCCGGCTGCGCCTTCCCCCTCTCCCTCGATCCCTCTCCCAAGGGAGAGGGAGGTTGGAGCCACTCCTGCCACGACGCTGTCAGCACGCCCTGCCATCCTGGCTTGGCAGGCGGGCGCAGGCAGGGTGGAGTGTGGCGGACACGAAAACGAGGCCAGGCCATGCTCCAGCGCTGCGGATGGGTGAATATCGACGATCCGATCTATGCCGAGTACCACGACACCGAATGGGGTGTGCCCGAGTATGACAGCCGGGCCCTGTGGGAAAAGCTGATGCTGGACGGGTTCCAGGCCGGCCTCGCCTGGATCACCATATTGCGCAAGCGCGAGACGATGCGGGCCGCCTTCGACGGTTTCCAGCCCGAGATCATCGCCCGCTATACCGATGCCGACCGCGAGCGCCTGCTGGCCGATCCGGGCATTATCCGCTCGAAGTCCAAGATCGAGGCCGCCATCGGCAATGCGCAGGCCTGGCTGGACATGCGCGAGCGCGGCATCGATTTCTCGGACCATTTGTGGAGCTTTGTCGGCGGCGCACCGATCCAGAATGCCTGGCCGTCGCTGAAGGACACGCCCACGAAGACCGCCGAGAGCGAGGCCCTGTCGAAGGACCTCAAGAAACGCGGCTTCAAATTCGTCGGCCCGGTGATCGTCTACGCCTTCATGCAGGCCGTCGGCATGGTCAATGACCACGAGCCCCGCTGCCACCGGCATGAGCCGGTGAAACGGCTGGTGCGCTAGCCCCCTCTCCCCCGAACGGGGGATCGTAGGGCTGGCCGCGCAGGTCTAGTCGTGATCGTGCGGCCACCACCTCATCCCGGTCCCGGTGGCCGTGCGATGCGGGACCTCCAAGGCCGCACCAGCCCAGCGTCCTCGCACCCTCGCAAGACTGGTGCGGTGGGTCCCGCATCGCCTCCCCATCTCTTTGCAGACGGACTTTTCGCCCCGCCCGGCGGCCCTCCCCTGAACCGGGGATACCGGCCTCACAGTCCCGCTCCTAGGCTTTCCTTCGTTGTGAGGGACCTGAACGCTCCAAGGAGGGGACACCATGAAACGCCTTGCTACCTTCGCCATGATCGCCGCCATCGGCCTTGCTGCGCCGGCCTCGGCCCAGACTTTCGGTTCGGTCAATCTGCGCGCCGGCTTCACGCCGGACCCGTATCGCACGACGGTCACGTCCGGCGGTTCGATCGCGGCCAGCAGCCTGTTCAACAACTGCACCGGCTGGGTCGCCGACAATGTCGACTTCGCCGTCTACTACACCGCCGGCAGCTTCAACCTGACCTTCTCGGCCAGCTCGAACGCCGACACGACGCTGATCATCCAGGCGCCGAACGGCAACTGGTATTGCGACGATGACAGCGGCAACGGTCTCAACCCGATGGTGACGATCGGCAATCCGACCTCGGGCCGCTACTCGGTCTGGATCGGCTCCTACCGCCAGGGCGAATTCGCCCAGTCCACGCTGTCGGTCTCCGAGATCGGACGGCAGTAGTGATGAAGGCGCATCATCTTGCACTCATCCCGGCGCTGGCCCTCGCGGTCAGCGCCTGCGCCAGCACGTCGGGCAGCGGCGGTGGAGGCGGCGGCGGCCGGGTCAATGGCGTGTTCGGCTCGGTCAACCTGCAGGCGGGTTTCACGCCGGATCCCTACCGGGTCAGTGTCGTCGCCGGCGGCACGTATGAATCCGCCCGCGAACTGGGCACGCAATGCCGCGGCTGGACGACGGGCGACGGCACCTATGTGCTCTACTACACGGCCGGCCAGTATCCGCTGACCATTTCCGCGACCTCCGATACCGACACCACGCTTATCGTGGGTCTGCCGGGCGGCGGCTTCCTGTGCGACGACGATTCCGGTCCGGGTCTGAACCCGCAGGTCACGATCAACCGTCCGGGCAGCGGCGGCTATGCGATCTGGGTGGCGACCTATTCCAGTGGCCAGATGGCTCCGGCCACCCTGTCGATCTCCGAGATCGGCCAGCGCTGATCCTGTGTGCCGGGGTCAGGACAGGCCGTCCTGCCCCCGGCATGCCATCCGCCCGCCGGTGTGACGCGGGTTTCACGTGACAGACGCGCCGGCGCGGCGCTAGTTTTCCGGCTCCTTCATCCGATGAACCGGAGCCGCCCCCGTGACCCGTCTTCTCATCCTTCTTGCCGCCAGTTTCGCCCTCACCGGCTGTGCCTATCTGGAAGGCGGCCGCAATGAGGACCTGCCCTCGGCCTCCGAACTGGGCGCCGGCGATTGCCGCCAGGCCGGACCGCAGGACGCGGCCGCGCCGGGCGAGTGGATCTGCGACAATGGCGACAGCCCGTTCCAGCGCACCCGGCCGCGCCATCGCGTCGAGGACAACTGATCCGGCTGGCCCGCGCCCTCGAACTCCACCCATCCTTCCCCTTGATGGGGAAGGTGGGCCGAAGCGGAGCTTCGGGTCGGAAGGGGTGAAACCCGGTGGCACTTTCGAAGAGCGAAATGGAAGGCATCTCGCTCCCACCCCATCCACCACGCCTGCGGCGCGGTCCTTCGTTGCGTCGAACATGCCCCCGGCATGTCCTTTGGCGCCTCAGTCCCCATCAAGGGGAAGGATTGGGGGCGTGCGTGGGCCCTACGCTTTCAGCGCCTTCGCGTGATGGCGCAGATGGTCTTCCATGAAGCTGGCGATGAAATAATAGGAATGGTCGTATCCGGGATGCCGGCGCAGGGTGAGTGACTGGCCCGCCTCGCGGCACGCCGCCTCGAACAGTTCAGGCTTCAGCTGTTCCTCGAGGAACTGGTCGGCCTCGCCCTGGTCGATCAGGATATGGGCGTCCGAGGGCTGGCGCTTCACCAGCTCGCAGGCATCGTGCTCGCCCCAGGCCGGGCATTCATCGCCCAGATAGGCCTGGAAGGCCTTGCGCCCCCACGGCACTTTCGACGGCGCCACGATGGGCGAGAAGGCCGAGACCGAGCGATAGCGGGCGCGCTGCTTGAAGTGCAGGGTGAGCGCGCCGTGACCGCCCATGGAATGACCGAAAATCCCCTGCCGCTCCATGTCGGCGGGAAAGGCCGAGCCGATCAGGGCGGGCAATTCCTCGGTGATGTATTGCTGCATGCGGAAATGCGGCGCCCAGGGCATTTCCGTGGCGTCGATATAGAAGCCCGCCCCCTGGCCCAGATCATAGGCGTCGTCATCGGCCACGTCCTCGCCGCGCGGCGAGGTGTCCGGCGCCACCACCATCAGGCCCAGCTCGGCGGCCATGCGCTGCAGGCCGGATTTCTCCATCACATTCGACCAGTTGCAGGTCAGCCCGGAGAGATACCACAGCACCGGAACCGGCCCGTCCTTGGCCCGGGGCGGCGTGAAGACGGCAAACCGCATCGGGCAGCCGCAGGCCTCGCTGTCATGATCGTGGACCGACAACGTGCCGCCGAAAGACGTCCAGCTGGAAACGGGTTGGAGGGTCAAGGCGATGTCCTTTCGGGTGAAGGGATGGGCGGTCAGGACGGGTTGATGGTCTCGATACCAAGCCTGTCGCGCGCCAGCGAGAGAAGTTTGCGGTCGACCGAGACGAGCGGGAACTGCGTGCGCAGCGCCAGGGCCAGATACACGCAATCATAGACGGGGTGCTGCAACCGGCTCGCCAGCGCGAGGGCTTCGGGAAAGATCGTGCGGTCCGGCCGCAGATCGGCAAAACCGGACAGGTTCCGGATCGCCGTCAGACAGTCCTCGAGCGGCACCAGCCCCTTGTTGACATACTTCCAGAAAGCATTGGCGCTTTCTACCAGAACCAGTTCCGGCGCCACCATGGCATGGGTTTTGGCGACGGCCTCCGCAGCATCGGATCCGGCAACCGGCAGGAAGACTTTCACGGCCACGCTGGCATCGAAGACCGCCGGCTTCACCGGTCCCGGTCCTCGCGGATCAGATCTGTCGGGTCGATATCGATGGGCTTGCACCGCTCGCGCATGCTCCGCGCGAATTCGAAAAAGCCCTGCCGGTCACGCATGGCCGTTTCCGACAGAACCTCCCGCAGGAATTGCTCCAGCGATTTGTCCTCCCGCGCCGCCATGCGCTTGAGGTTGGCGACCACATGATCGTCGAGATTGCGGATGATGACCTGGCCCATGGCGCGCCTCCTGATATCATGATGATATCACATCGAGCAGCTTTGCTCAAAAAGGCCGTCAGTGAGTATCAAATTTGTTGTATTTATCTGTCTTTAGGGCAAGAGCGCAGTAAACCTCGAGCAAACACTGGGTAACCGGGTCAGCCTCCACGACGTACTGGAAATCCATCGACTTGATCCGGTCCCGTGCAGATTGGAATGCTGAGCGGAAGACCGGGTCCTCTTGAAGCTTTTGTCGACTTCCGTCCGGCTTATAACTCGCCTGTAGAGTTCCCGTGTTGAGCCGAGCCATCAAAAATGCAAACGATCCGGAATTGTGCGAAAGCGTGAGATGAGCTCGATAGCGTTGCCGTATATTGCGTGACCTCCCTACATAAATCGGCCGACCGCCCTCACTGAACAAATAGACGCCAGAAATCTTTTCCTTCGGCCACGGCTCGCCAGCTTGTCTAATTGGCGCGGCCAACAGCTCTTCCAGTTTGGCCGGAAGGATTGAGGTGCTATCTAGAAACCTCTGGTCCATCGACCTCAATACTCCACCACACTCCGGATGCTCTCGCCGGCATGCATCAGGTCGAAGCCCTTGTTGATGTCTTCCAGCTTGAGCTTGTGGGTGATCAGGCTGTCGATATCGATGCGGCCTTCCATGTACATGTCGACGATTTTGGGCACGTCGGTGCGGCCCCTCGCCCCGCCGAAGGCCGAGCCGCGCCAGTTGCGGCCGGTGACCAGCTGGAAGGGCCGGGTGGAGATTTCCGCGCCGGCCGGCGCCACGCCGATGACGATGGAGGTGCCCCAGCCCTTGTGGCTGCATTCCAGCGCCGTGCGCATCACATTGACATTGCCGATGCATTCGAACGTGTAGTCGGCCCCGCCGCCGGTCAGCTCCACCAGATGGCCGACGAGATCGCCGGTCACATCCTTGGGATTGACGAAATCGGTCATGCCGAACTGGCGCCCCATCGCTTCCTTGGCCGGGTTCATGTCGACCCCGACGATCTGGCGCGCGCCGATCAGCTTGAGGCCCTGGATGACATTGAGGCCGATCCCGCCGAGACCGAAGACGACGGCGGTGCAATTGGGCTCGGCCTTGGCGGTAAACATCACCGCGCCGATCCCCGTCGTCACGCCGCAGCCGATATAGCAGATCTTGTCGAAGGGCGCGTCCTTGCGGACCTTGGCCAGCGCGATCTCGGGCAGGACCGTGTAGTTGGAGAAGGTCGAGCAGCCCATATAGTGCAGGATTTTCTCGCCCTTCCAGGAGAAGCGCGAGGTACCGTCCGGCATCACGCCCTGGCCCTGGGTCGAGCGGATCGACTGGCACAGGTTCGTCTTGGGATTGAGGCAGTATTCGCATTCCCGGCATTCCGGCGTGTAGAGCGGGATGACGTGATCGCCCGGCTTTAGCCCCGTCACGCCCGGACCGCACTCCACCACCACGCCCGCGCCCTCATGGCCCAGGATCGCCGGGAAGGCGCCCTCCGGGTCGGCGCCGGAGCGGGTGAACTCGTCCGTATGGCAGATCCCCGTCGCCTTGATCTCGACGAGCACTTCACCGGCCTTGGGGCCTTCCAGGTCGACCTCGACGATCTCGAGCGGTCTTCCGGCTTCGAAGGCGACAGCGGCACGCGTTTTCATGGGGCTCTCCCGGGGTTTTCCAGACCGATTGCAGACCTGTCTTTCGCACTCCGGGACCGGGAGGTCAAAGGCGCACGCAGCTGCGAAGAGCAGATTTTGCTGCGCAGCAAACCTCTTGAAACGCGGAGGGAACGAAACGACGTCGCATCCCGTTGGGTCACCGGGGAGGGCGCAAGGAGTATGTCATGTTTCCGTCTCTTCCCCCCGCCGGCTGGCGCGTCTCTGCGACCGCCATCCTGATCGCCCTGTCCGGCACAGCCGCCCACGCCGAGGGTTTCCGCATCCAGGAATACAGCGTGCGCGATCTCGGCCTCGCCAATTCGGGCAATGCCGCCTACGCCGCCGACGCCTCGACCGTCTTTTCCAATCCCGCCGCCCTGCCACAGCTGGACGGCCGCCAGCTCAATGCCGGCCTGCACGGCATTCTGGGCCGCGGCGAGTTCACCGATACCGGCTCGACCGATGCCACCGGCGCCCCGCTGAGCGGCGGCAATGGCGGCGATCTGTTCAACGATGCCATCATCCCCAATGCCTACTACGCCCAGCCGGTCGGCGACGGGCGATTCTGGTTCGGCATCGGCCTGACCGCGCCCTTCGGCCTGACGACCGACTATGACAATGGCTGGAGCGGCCGCTATCAGACGCTGGAATCCGAGCTGACGGTGATCGACATCAACCCCTCGCTCGGCTTCGTCGTGAATGACTGGCTGTCGCTGGGTCTCGGCGTGAGCGCGCAATATGCCAGCGTGAAACTGACCAATGCGATCGATTTCGGATCCCTGTGCCTGGGCCAGATCGAACCGGCCGCGCCGGGCACGTGTTCCGCCATCGGCGCCCTGCCGCAGCAGGCCGACGGTTTCGTCAAGCTGGACGGCGACGACTGGACGCTGGGCTATAATCTGGGTGCGCTGATCACGCTGAGCGATGCGACCCGGCTGGGTCTCGCCTACCGTTCGGGTATCGATCACGGCATCGAGGGCGATGCGCAATTCTCCGCCCCCGCCGCGATGGGCGCCCTGCTCGATCCCGCCTTCACCGACAGCCAGGCTTTCGCACCGCTGAACCTGCCGGCCCGCTTTTCGGTCAGCGTGCACCACCAGGCCACCGAACGCCTCGCCCTGACCGGCGATGTCAGCTGGTCGCAATGGGAGCGGTTTGACGGGATTTCCGTCGACTTCGACAATCCGGCCCAGCCGGACACGGTGGAAACCCTCAATTACGACAACACGATCCGCTATTCCGCCGGTGCAGAATACGCCGTGAACACGGCCTGGACCGTGCGCGGCGGTGTTGCCGTCGAGGAAACGCCGACCGATCCGGACTTCCGCTCGCCGCGCGTGCCCGATGCCGACCGCACCGTCGCTGCGCTGGGTGCCTCCTGGACCCCGCGCGAGAACGTCACGCTGGACGCCGGCTACCAGCACATCTTCTTCGAGGATGCGCAGATCGACGAGACCGGATCGGGCGGTGACACGCTGGCCGGGGTCTATGACGAGAACGCGGCGGACCTGGTCGCCCTGGGCCTGAGCTGGCGCTTCTGACGCCTGCCGGACCGGACAACCGCGCTAGAAGGGTGACGCCGCGGGATTGCCGGACTAGTTTCGCGCCTCTTGCGTACGTCCCGGAGTGATGTGAATGAGCGCGGTTATCCGGTCCACCGGTCTTTGGACCCCCGACGAGTCCGTTTCCAACGATGAACTCGTCGCCTGCTTCAACGCCTATGTCGAACGCTTCAATGCCGAGAATGCCGACGCCATTGCGCGCGGTTCGGTCGAGGCGAAGAACCCCTCCTCCTCCGGCTTCATCGAGAAGGCCTCCGGCATCAAGTCGCGCTACACGATCGACAAGGCCGGCGTGCTCGATGTCGATCGCATGCGCCCGCGGGTGAAGCCGCGCGCCAATGACGAGCTCGCCCTGACCGCGGAAGCCGGCGTTGCCGCCGCCCGCGACGCGCTGGCCCGCGCCGGCCGCGACCCCAGGGATGTCGATGCGGTGATCTGTTCGGGCACCTCGATGCAGCGCACCTATCCGTGCATGGCGATCGAGATGCAGGACGCGCTGGGCATCGAAGGCTTCGGCTTTGACATGACGGTGGCGTGTTCCTCCGGCACGTTCGGCATGATCAATGCGATCAACATGATCGATACCGGCATGGCGAAGTCCGTGCTGGTCATCGTGCCGGAAATCACCACGCCGCAGCTCAATTTCCGCGACCGCGACAGCCATTTCATCTTCGGCGATGTCGCCGTGGCGGTGCTGATCGAGCACGAGGATGCCGCCGGCGGCCAGGGCTGGCGTGTGGTCGGCCGCAACATGATGACGAAGTTCTCGAACAATATCCGTTCGAATTTCGGCTTCCTCAACGCCTCCGAGGATCCGGAACCGGATTTCGACGACCGCTATTTCGTCCAGGAAGGCCGCAAGGTCTTCAAGGAAGTCTGCCCCATGGTCGCCGAGATGATCCTCAACGACATGGCGAGCTTCGGTCTCAAGCCCGACCAGATGAAACGCCTCTGGCTGCACCAGGCCAATATCAACATGAACATGCTGGTCGCCAGGAAAGTATTCGGCCGCGATTTCGAGCCGGACGAAGCACCGGTCATCCTCGACGAGTTCGCCAACACGGCCGGGGCCGGCTCGCTGGTCGCCTTCCACCGTCACAATGACGGGTTCGAGACCGGCGAAAAGGGCCTGATCTGCTCCTTCGGCGCGGGCTATTCCGCCGGCACGGTGTTTGTCGAGAAGCTCTAGCCATCATGCTCGACGCAGATCGCCTCGCTGTCGGCAGGCCCCAGCGTCTCGTTCAACAGGGCGCATCGCGCCTGGCCCACCGCGCCCGGCTCCGGCCGGTAGTGGCGGCAGGTCCGGCACACGCCGAAGGCCCGGCCGCCGCGCCGGCGCAGAAGGTCTGACAGCACCGCCCGCAATCCGCCGGACAGATCCTCGCCGCGCGCCGCCTCCACGCTGCGCACCGCGGCATCCAGCGCGTCCATCGGATCGCCGGCCAGCATCTCCCGTCCTGCCACCGTCAGTGCCAGCGTCAGGCGCCGCCGGTCGCCGGCGACCGGCTCCTTCGTCACGAGCTGCTTGGTCTCCAGCGCATTGAGCGATTGCGACACCGTGCCCTTCGTCAGGTTGAGATAGGCGGTCACGGCCGAAGGCGTGCGGGAAAACCGGTTGGCCAGCCGCAGAAAGCGCAGGATTTCCCATTGCACCGGTTTCAGCCCGTGAGCATGCGCCTCGTTCTGGATGAGGCGGGACAGGCGTTCGAGCAGATGCGTGGTCGGTGAGTGTCCGGACATGCCTGAACGTATCGAGTCAAAACAGGTCTTGCAAACCCCGGATGCGATCCCTAGCTTTTAAATGTATCGAGTCGATACTTTTAGAGCGAAAGGACACCCAATGCCCCATCTCACCCCCTTCCCGCACGCCGACGCGTCGGGCGAACGCAAGCAGCTGATGGACGCCGTGAAGGGCCAGTTCGGCGCCGTCATCAACATGTTCGGCACCGTCGCCCACTCGCCCGCCGCGCTGAAATCCATGCTCGGCAGCTTCCAGGCGCTGGGCGGCGGACGCATCGATGCTGCGCTGGGCGAGAAGATCGCCGTGGCGATCGCCAACCGGAATGATTGCGAATACTGCCTCTCTGCCCACACCGTGCTGGGCACCAAGGCCGGCGAAACGCCCGCCGCGATGGAGGCCGCCCGCACCGGCAAGGCCGCCGATCCGCGCACCCAGGCCGCCCTCGACTTCGCGCTCGCCGTCGTCGAACAGCGCGGCCATGTCGGCGCCGGTGCCGTCGAGCGGCTGCGTGCCGCCGGGTTCGACGATGAGGAAATCGTCGAGATCGTCGCCCATGTCGCGCTCAACCTCTTCACCAATTACGTGAATGTCGTGTTCGGCGTCGAGGTCGACTTCCCCCGCGTCAAACCCCGCCAGGCCGCCTGACAAACGGATGCCCGCCGGCGCGGCCGCTGGCGGGCATCCATCCCGAGGATACCGAGATGAAGCTGAAACCCGCCCCCGAACTCACCGTTGCCGGCTGGCTGAACACTGCGGAGCCGACGAGCCTGGCAGACCTTCGCGGCCAGATCGTGCTGCTGGAGGCCTTCCAGATGCTGTGCCCGGGCTGTGTCTCGCATGCCCTGCCCCAGGCCCGGCGCGTCGCCGAGCATTTCACCGCGCACGGCGTCGCCGTGATCGGCCTGCACAGCGTGTTCGAGCATCATCAGGCCCAGGGCAGCCGCGAGGCCCTGGCCGCCTTCCTGCACGAATACCGGATCGCCTTTCCCGTCGCGATGGATGCGGCCGGAGATGGGGGCGGCCTGCCCCGCACCATGGCCGCCTATGCCATGCAGGGCACGCCGACAACGATATTGATCGACCGTCAGGGCCGCATACGGCGGCACAGTTTCGGCGCGGTCACCGATCTCGCACTCGGTGCCGCGATCGGTGCGCTCCTCGCCGAGGGCGATCCCGGCCCCGCACCGGACGGGAGCGATCCTGCGATGGCATGCACGCCCGAGGGATGTCCTGCGCCCTGATCCTCTTCCCGCGGCCCGGGCAAAAAAGACCCGGTCCGCCGCAGCGAACCGGGTCAGTCTGACGTCTCGAGGCCGGGGAGGACATGGCCTGGACGCGAAACGGTTCAAAACGGGTCGGGGGTAAGCGCCGCAACCCCTTACAGCGCTCACCCCCGTTCCGGCCCCCAACCGGCCGAACCATGAGCCGGTGTCAGCCGCCGACGGACTCGCCGTGGAGGCTGGTATCGAGACCGGAGACTTCGGATTCCTCGTCGACGCGCAGGGGCATCAGCTTCGAGAGAACAAACAGGATGGCGAAGGTCACGGCGCCGCAATAGACCGCCGCGGCGAGCGCCCCCCAGGTCTGGGTCCAGATCTGCAGCAGATTGCCCTCGATTGCGCCCGGCGCGCCGCCGATGGCTTCGCTGGCGAAGACACCCGTCAGGATGGCGCCCACCAGCCCGCCCACACCGTGCAGGCCGAACGCATCGAGCGCGTCGTCGATCTTCAGCGCCTTCTTCAGCGCGGTGACGCCCCAATAGGCCGCAAAGGCGCCGCCGGCACCGACAAAGAAAGCCGCCCAGGCCGGCACGAAGCCTGCGGCCGGGGTGATCGCGACCAGGCCGGCCACGGCACCGGAGGCGGCGCCGAGCACGCTGGCCTTGCCGCGCAGGATCCATTCCAGCCCCATCCACACCAGCACGGCGGTCGCGGTGGCAAGCTGGGTGGTGACCAGGGCGTGCGCGGCCGCGCCGTCAGCCGCCAGCGCGGAGCCGCCGTTGAAACCGAACCAGCCGACCCAGAGAATGCCGGCACCGGCAACCGTCAGCACCAGATTGTCCGGCGCCAGGTTCGATCCGGGATAGCCCTTGCGCGGACCGACGAATTTCGCGAGCACCAGGCCGGCCACACCGGCATTGATGTGCACCACGGCCCCGCCGGCAAAGTCGAGCACGCCCGCCTCGCCCAGGAAGCCGCCGCCCCATACCCAGTGGCAGATCGGTGCATAGACCAGCACCACCCAGACGGCCGAGAACACCATGAAGGCGGAGAATTTGATCCGCTCGACCGCCGCACCGGCGATGATCGCGACGGTAATGATGGCGAAGGTCAGCTGGAACATCAGGAAGAGGTTTTCCGGCAGGTCGCCCGACATGGTGTCCGGCGCGATCCCCGCCATGCCGATCCGGCCCAGCCCGCCGACAAAGGCGTTCAGCCCGCCCCCGTCGGAGAAGGCGAGCGAATAGGCGATCAGCGCCCACAGCACGGTGACGATGGCCGCCGCGCCGACGCTCTGCATCAGGGTGGAGAGCACGTTCTTGCGGCGCACCATGCCGGCATAGAAAAGCGCCAGCCCCGGCAAGGTCATGAACAGGACCAGGGCGGTCGAAGTCAGGATCCAGGCATTGTTTCCAGTGTCCATGCGGGGCCTCCGGCGAGCGCTTGTTTGCTTCTTGCTGTCTGGCCAAAAGCTAGGCGCCGGATTTTCCGGGAGTCGACTTCGCCGCAAGATTTTCGCGGTTTTGCGCCGTGTGCGCTGCACAATCGGGCAGGTTTGCCCGTTTTTCGGGCGGCAGCCCGGGCCCGGCAATGCGCGCATGGATTGATCGGGGGCGGGCATGCTTTACGCTGAGGAAAAGTCGGGAAGAAAGAGTCGGGAACCGTGACAGACAGCGTCATCCGGGCGACCGGTTACTGGGCCCCGCCCAGTGTCATCGACAATGACGAGCTCGTCGCGAGCTACAATGCCTATGCCGGGCGGTTCAACGCCGAACACGCCGCGGCCATTGCGGCCGGCGAGATCGAGCCTGTTCCCTTGTCCAGCGCCGAATTCATCGTCAATGCCTCGGGCATCCAGCGCCGGCATGTCTACGCGAAGTCCGGCATTCTGGACATCGACCGCATGGTGCCGCAAATCCCGCCGCGCCCGATCGAGGAGGTCTCGGTGCAGGCCGAGTTCGCCATGAAGTCGGTGACGCCCGCGCTCGAGGCGGCCGGCTATGACGGGTCGGACATTGACGGCGTCATCGTCGCCTCCTCGGCCCAGCAGCGCAATTTCCCCGGCGTTTCCTGCGAGATCCAGAACATCATCGGCTCGGACGGCTTCTCCTTCGACCTGACCATGGCCTGTGCCTCGGCGCTCTACGGGCTGCACATCGCCAATGGCATGATCCGCTCGGGCCAGGCGAAGCGCCTGCTGATCTGCTCGCCGGAGCTGATGACCTGCATCAATGTGCATTCGCGCCGCGAGGTCCACTTCATCTTCGGCGACGCCTCGGCGGCGATGATCGTCGAGGCCGATGACGGACGGCCGGGCGGCTGGAACGTGCTGGGCACCCATGCGCAGAACAAGTGGTCCTCGGCGCTGCGCTCGGATTTCGGCTTCATCAACATTGCCGAACGCCAGGTCGATCCGGACTATGAACCGCATCTCGACCAGGACGGCCACCGCGTCTTCAAGGACGTGGTCGGCTTTGCGCCCACGGTCGCGCGCTCGATGATGGACGATATCGGTCTGGCGCCGGAGGATGTGCGCCGCGCCTGGCTGCACCAGGCCAATATCCGCATGGTCGACATGATCGCCAAACGCATTCTCGGCCGCGACCGGACCGAGGAGAATGCACCGGCCATCCTGACCGAGTACGGCAATACCTCGTCCTCGTCCGTCGTGATGAATTTCCGGATGCATTCCGACGATATGAAAGCCGGCGAGACCGGCGTGATGTGCGCCTTTGGTGCCGGTTACGGTGTCGGCGCGGCTGCCGTGAGGAAACGCTGATGCGCCCGATACACACCCTGGCCGCACTGGCCGGCCTGAGCCTGATCGCCGCCTGTTCCGGCCCCGCGCCCGAACCGGAAACCGCGCCCGAAACCGCGCAGCAGGCAAGCGAGGAGACCGCGCAGGCGGACGCTGAGGCCGAAGCCGCCGGCCTGCCCGGTGTCGACATCTACATCGCCCCGCTCAGCTGGGTCGGCAATATCCCGGCCATCGGCACGCTGACCAACGCCACCGCGCGGCCCGGCTATGACAACCAGCCGGCCTTCACCGAAGACGGTACCGGCTTCTACTTCACCTCCGGCGACAGCGAGCACACCGATATCTGGCGCTGCAGCCTGGACTGTTCGGTGCGCACGCAGATCACCGACACGCCCGATGCCGGGGAATACTCCCCGCGGCCGACCCCGGCCGGCGGCGCGCTGTCCTATATCTACCAGGCGCCCGGCGGGTATGGCGGCGAGGTCTGGCTGGACGCACCGGATGGCGGCAATGCCCGCCCGGCCTCCGATGTCGGCCCGAACGGCTATTACGCCTTCAATGCCGACATGACCCGGCTGGCCGTGTTCAGCCTCGACGAGGGCTTCCCGCTGAAAGTCTTCGGCCGGTTCGAGGACACCGAGATTGTCACCGCCGCCGAAGGCATCGGCCGCGCGCTCTATGCGGCGCCGGATCATGACAGCGTCTATTTCACGATGCCGCGCGAGGATGGCGGCTTTGCCGTCTTTGAAACCGGGTTCGACGGCACCGCGCCGGAGCACCGTTTCGACCTGCCCGGCGAGACCCAGGACTATGCCGTCTTCACCCTGCCGGACGGCACGGACGGTTTCTTTGCGGTCGATGAGAATGTGCTGATGACGCGCACGCTGGATGCACCCTGGCACTCGGTCGCCGATCTGGCCGTGCACGATATCGACGGGGTCACCCGCCTCGCCGTCAGCCCGGACCGCCGCCATATCGCTCTCGTCGCGAACGATCCGGCCGGCGAATAGCCGGCGCCGCGATCATGCAGGAACACGGGCGGCACACGACCATCGTCGAGATTCAGCACCTGCGCATGGTCGCGGTCCTGCTCGTCGTGCTCGCCCATATCCACCAGGCCGATGCGCGCTTCCTCACCACCACGCTGCTCGACCAGACGGCCTATTTCGGCTTTGCCGGCGTCGACGTCTTCTTCGTCCTGTCCGGCTTCATCATCCACCATCTCTACCGCGACCGTCGCGGGCTGGATGTGCGCTATTTCCTCAAGCGCCTGAACCGGATCTTCCCGCTCTACTGGATCTTCACCGGGCTGACGCTCGCGGGCTATCTCGTCTTCGCCGGCAGCCTGACGCGCTCCTTTGCCGAGCTCGACCTCATCGCCTCGCTGACCCTGATCCCGCATCACGACCTGCCGGTCCTGCTGGTCGGCTGGACGCTGACGCACGAGCTCTATTTCTATGCCCTGTTCGGACTGGCGCTGGCCCTGCCGCCCGTCTGGCGCACCGGTGCGGCCGGGCTGTGGGCAGCGGCAACGATTGCCGCGACTGCCCTCATGCCGCGGGATGTCTCGCCCTGGCTGAGCGTCGCCTTCAGCCCGTTCAACCTGCTTTTCCTGTCCGGCATTGGCCTCTCGGTGCTGCGCGACCGGCTGCCGGCCTGGCGCTGGCCGCTCGCGGTCGTCGCGCTGGCCGGCGCGATCGGCGGACTGATCTGGACCCATGGCGGCGGGCTGGAGGCCATCGACGCCGCCGCCCTGCGCGTGCCGGTCTTTGCCCCCTTCGCCATCGGCCTCACCGCCGCCTGGCTGGCCTGGAAACCGCACCTGCCCGCCCTCGCCGCGCGCATCGGCGACTGGTCCTATGCGATCTATCTGGGCCATCTGTTGGCGATCAGCGCGCTGGCGCGCCTGCTGCCCGACAGCCTGTGGAGCCCGCTCTTCTACCTTCTCGCCCTGGCCGCCTGCATCGCCCTGGGCTGGCTGACCCATATCGCCGTCGAGATGCCGCTCCTGAAAGCCGGCCGGCGGCTGATCGACACAATAAAACCGCCCGCTGACACGCAGCGGGCGGCCAAGGACTAGCGAAAGCGGATCCGGTCAGACCGCCACCGCCTCCGTGATGCGGTAGGTCAGGTCGTCGCCATCGGCTTCGTGGATGGTGAGATAATCGCCGACGCGCAGGGTGTGGTCGCCGAGGCGGAAGACCGGCTCGTCCGGACCCTCGTCTTCCTCGTCATAGCGGAAATACCAGTGCGAACCGCGATGGGAGAGCCAGCCATCGGCCTTCTCGTCCGGATCGGGCGAGAAGCGGTCGACGGTGCATTTTTCCTTGTGGGCGCGCCACAATTCGAGGTCCAGCTTGCCGTCCTTGTCGAGCGGCGCGACGATCACATAACCATGCTGCTCGTCGCCATCGGGATAGCCGACGTCAGGATTGCGGCCCAGCCGCATCACCACACGTGTCAGACCCATCTCGGTCTCCTGTTCCAAGTCGGTGTTATCGCACCTCGTTTTTGCGGGCGGGTCAATCCGCCCGGCCGGGATGCGGCGATCTCACGCACGCGCCCGTCCCGCCCCTTGATGGGGCAGGACGGACATTCAAGTCCCTATCGCGAGCGCACGACCGGCAGTTCGATATAGGAGGCGTGCCCGGACGAATGGTGTACCGAATTCGTCGCCACACGCCCCTCGCTCTCGTCGTAATTATTCCCGCCCGTATTCAGGTTGCGCACGAATTTCGGGAAGTTGGACGAGGTGATCTCGACCTGGATGCGATGGCCCGGCTGGAAGACGATGCTCGACGTCATCGGCGTGAAGTCGAGTTCGTAGACCTCGCCCGCCTCCATCATTTCCGGCGCATCATAGCCATTGCGATAACGCGCCCGCAGGATGGTGTCGTCGACGATCCAGGCCGTGCCGTCCGGCGCGACATCGACCAGCTTGACGGCAAAGTCGGTATCCGGCGCGTCCGAGGAGACATAGAGCACGGCATCGATGAAGCCGGTCACGTCCAGCGGTTCGGTGAGCACGTCGGACGTGTAGACCAGCACGTCGTCGCGCACCTGGACCGGCCGCTGGTCGCGCGCGCCGGGATGCACGATACCGCCATTGCAGCAATCGCCGCCGCCAATGGTCTGCACGGGCACCATGGGATCGTAGACATAGGTATCGGCGGGCTGCTCGCCGTCCGGCGCCTCGAAGCTCAGGCGGCCGTCGCCATAGAGGCTGTTCGCATCGCCGCCGGAATGCAGATAGAGCCGCACCGGCTCGGCCGCGGCCGGCGGCCATTCTTCCGCGCCGCGCCATTCATTGGCCCCCATGGCGTAGTACTGCACGCGCGGCGTGTCGCGGTCCCAGGCATTGCGCTCACCCTTCAGCCAGCGGTCGAACCAGGCAAAGATCAGCCCCGTCGTGTCGAAGCTGGTGTCGCCGATATTGCGCTCGCCGACGACGGTATCCGGGCCGTAATTGAAGAAGTTGCAGTGCACATTGGGCCCGGCGACGACATACTGGTTGTCGCGCACCTCGCGGTCGGAGGCGCTCTGCCGGACATGGTTGTAGAGCGCCATGTTCGGGCCGATCGACACGTCGTACCAGGAATTGAACCAGAGCGCGGGCACGCCCCAATCCTCGTTGTCGTGATAGAGCCCGCCCTCATACCAGCCCTCATCGGCCGGAGTGCGGACGATGAATTCCTCGAAGGTCGCCGGCGGCTCGCCCAGCGTGGACAGCAGTTCGGAGACCGGCAGGAAGGAGATATGGCTGGCCCAGTCGACATCCGGCTTGTCGGTCGCCAGATCATTGTACTGCGCGATGCGGCTGCGCATCTGCGGGTCGAGACCGGCCGGGATCTGCGCGCGCAGCGGATTGTCGACATTGTAGAGCCAGACAAAGAAGAGATTGCGCGGCACGCCGCCGGTATACCAGTTGCCCTGTTCGTGAAACTCGCCGACCCGGCCGATGCCCGCGCCGGAGGCCATCGGCACCATCGCCGCGTGGGCCGGGTGGTCCATCGCCGCCAGCGCCAGCTGCCATTCCGCCGAGGAGGAGCAGCCCCAGGTGCCGACCCGTCCGTTCGACCAGTCCTGTGCGGCCAGCCAGTCGAGCGCATCATAACCGTCGGTGCGCGGATAGCCGAGAATCTCGAACTCGCCCTCGGAGAAATAGCGGCCGCGCTCGTTCTGGATCACGAAGGCATAGCCGCGATTAACCGCTTCCACGGCCATGCGCAGGCGGCTGCCGGACAGGGTGTTGAAATTGTACGGGGTGCGCCAGAAGATCACCGGCACGTCCCCATCGGCCTCGCGCGGGCGGTAGATGTCCGTCGACAGGCCGATCCCGTCGCGCATCGGCACGAGGACTTTCGTCTCGGCCATCGCGATCCGCGCCAGCTCGGCGCGCAGCGCGTCCTCGGAATAGTTGGAATAATCCTGGGCCAGGGCCGGCGCCGTCAAGGCTGCCAGCGCGGCAATCATCGCAATGAGTCGCATGTTTTCCCCCGGAGTTCCGGTCTCACGAACCGTTTGGCCGGCGCAGAGTGAACCCCCTGACCGCGCGGTGCAAGACAGGCCGGCGCGGCGGTCTCTACAGCGCAAGGCCCGGGCTGACAGTGCGCAGAGTGGAGTGATGGCGGCATCGGTGCTATCTCCGCTCTCCGCCAAACCGGAGGTCCGACCCGCATGCCCGCTGCCGCCCGCAAGAAAGCCGTTGCACCGCGCGCCTGGCAGCGCATGATTTCCGGCCGCCGGCTCGACCTGCTCGACCCCTCGCCCTTCGATGTGGAGATCGAGGACATCGCCCACGGCCTGGCCCGGGTGGCGCGCTGGAACGGGCAGACCCATGGCGATCATGCCTTTTCCGTCGCCGAACACTCGGTCGTCGTGCTCGATATTCTCGACCACCTCTATCCGGATCTCGAGCAGAAATGGCGCCTGGCCGCGCTGCTGCACGACGCCTCCGAATACGTGATCGGCGACATGATCAGCCCGTTCAAGGCGGCGCTGGGCGTGAACTATCGCGAGTTCGAGGACCGGCTGGAAGCGGCGATCCATCTGCGCTTCGGCCTGCCGCCGAAACTGCCGAAGGAAACCAAGCGCAAGATCAAGCGGGCCGATGTGATCTGCGCCTATTTCGAGGCAACCCAGATCGCCGGCTTCAGCCATGACGAGTCGCTGAAATTCTTCGGCCGCCCGCCGGCCGAGCTGGAAATCGAGATCGTGCCGAAACCGGTGAAGCAAGCCCAGACGCTCTTCCTCGACCGGTTCGAGACCGTGCTGGGCCAGTTCGAAGGACGGCGCTGATGCAGCCGGCCGGCCAGTCGATCTCCGTCGGTCTGAACGCGGTCATTCTCTCGGTTGACGGCGACACGCCGCAACTCCTCATCGTGCCGCAGGAGGGCGGCGGGGTGGCCCTGCCCTTCGGTCCCTTCGATCCCGCACGGCACCGCACTTTTGAAATCGGCCTGCGCCGCTGGGTGGCCGAACAGGCCCACTTCCAGCTGGGCTATGTGGAACAGCTCTACACCTTCGGCGATCGCGGCCGCGAAGCCCCGGTCGCCGCGATGTCGGGTTCCGGGGACGCCCGCATCGTGTCGATCGGCTATCTCGCCCTGACGCCCGACAAGAGCACCCCGCCCGACGGCGGCGGCCGCTGGCGCGGCTGGTATGATTTCTTCCCCTGGGAAGACTGGCGCGACGGCAAGCCGGCCCTGATCGACACCGAGATCATTCCGCGCCTTTCGGCATGGGCCGACGAGGCCGGCGTGCCCGGCCGCCGGGCCTCGCGCCACGACCGGTTGAAAACCGTCTTCGGCGTCGGCGGCGGCGGATGGAACGAGGAACGCGTGCTCGACCGCTACGAGCTGCTCTACGAAGCCGGCCTCGTCGCCGAGGCGGCGCGCGACGGCCAGGTGGAAAACCCGTCGCAATGCCCGGCCTTCGGCCTGTCCATGGCCTCGGATCACCGGCGCATCCTGGCGACGGCGATCTCTCGCCTGCGCGGCAAGATCAAATACCGCCCCATCGTCTTCGAGCTGATGCCCGACCTGTTCACACTGTCCGCCCTGCAACAGGTGGTCGAGGCTATTGCAGGATACCGGCTTCACAAGCAGAACTTCCGCCGCGCGCTGGACCGCACGGGATTCGTCGAGGGGACGGGCCGGATGGAAAGCCGCACGGGCGGCCGGCCGGCCGAACTTTTCCGTTACCGCCGCGAGGCGCTGGCGGGCCTGCCCTCGCTGGGTCTGGCCATCCCCAGGCTGCGAGACGGGTAAATTGAGTTGCAGCCGGGAGTTGTTCCGGCTTACTATGCAGGCGTCTGACGACAGCATGAGTAAACTGAGGGGGTTGGTTTTGAGCGGGACGGCGATCCGTAACGCCTTTGTGGCATTGGCGATTTGCGCGGCCATTGTGATCGCCTTGCGCCTGATTGACGCCGAGCTCTACCTGCCGGCCATTCCGGTGATTTTCGTTATCGCCGCCATTGTCGGCGTCATTCCCCGCAACCGCCTGATCCAGATTCAGATCCTGGTTCCCGCCGCGCTCGGCGTGGCTGCGGTTGAAGTGCTGACCGTCAACGGCATCCCGCTGGCGCCCGCCTTTGCCCTGGCTTTGGGCCTGGCCTCGCTGGGGACCGGTGTCTGGCTGTCCGGCCTGCGCCCCCACGCCGCGCACTGATCGCCTTCATTCCGGAATTCGCATGGCGAGGCATCGCGCCGCACGCCTGTGGCTTGCACTGTGCTCAGGGTGAGCATATATACGGGACACGTTAAAGCTCATTTCGAGCATAAGGGCGGCACCGGAAAACAGCCGCCCATTTTCGGGCCCCAATATTGCTCATATTGAGCAAAAGGGAGGAAAGAATGGACCGATTGAACTGGGACGGCACGCCTGAAGGCTTTGAACAGTCCCGGCCGGAACTGGCGTATACGGATGAGGTCAAGGCCGCGACGGACCATCTCTACGAGAAGGTGAAGGACATCATCACCCCGATGGAATGGCCGGCCAAGGCGCCGCTGATCCACGCCATCAACCAGCTGAAGGCGGAAAAGAACGCCGTCATTCTCGCCCACAACTACATGACCGCCGACATTTTCCACTGCGTCGGCGATCTGATGGGTGACAGCCTGGCGCTGGCCCGCATGGCCGCGGAGAGCGAGGCCGACATCATCGTCCAGGCCGGCGTCCACTTCATGGCCGAGACCGCCAAAGTGCTCGCGCCGGAAAAGAAGGTGCTGATCCCGGACACCCGCGCCGGCTGCTCCCTCGCCTCCTCGATCACCGGCGAGGATGTGCGCCGTATCAAGGCTGCCTATCCCGGCGTGCCCGTCGTCACCTATGTGAACACCTCGGCCGATGTGAAGGCCGAGTGCGATATCTGCTGCACCTCCTCCAACGCCGTGCAGGTCGTCGAGAGCCTGGGCGCCGAGACGGTGATCCTGCTGCCCGACCAGTATCTCGCCAGGAATGTCGCCGCCCAGACCGATGTGCGCATTCTCACCTGGGCCGGCAGCTGCGAAGTGCACGAGAAATTCACCGCCCAGGACGTGCAGGACCTGCGCGACGCCCATCCCGGCGTGCTGATCATCACCCACCCGGAAAGTCCGCTGGAGGTGGTCCAGGCCGCCGACTATGCCGGCTCCACCGCCGCCATGGCCGACTATGCCCGCAATTCGGGGGCGAAAAAGGCCGTACTGCTGACCGAGTGCTCGATGAGCGACAATGTCGCCGTCGAAGTGCCCGAGGTGCAGTTCATCCGGCCGTGCAATCTGTGCCCGCACATGAAGCGGATCACGCTGGAAAACATCTATGACTGCCTGCGTCTGGAACAGCATGAAGTGACCGTGCCCGACGATGTGATCGACGGTGCCCGCCGCTCCGTCCAGGCCATGCTCGACCTGCCCAAGCCCGACAAGCCCGCCAGCTTCGACCCGGCCAGGCAGGAAAAGCCCGTGGACCTGGTCTCGATCTAGGAGGACGGCCATGACCCGTCCCGTTCTCATCTGCGGTGCCGGGATCGCCGGGCTGTGGGCGGCGCTGAAGCTGGCGCCGCGGCCGGTCGTGCTGCTGACCGGCGCGCCGCTGGGCGAAGGCGCGGCCTCCGGCTGGGCCCAGGGCGGGGTTGCGGCAGCGCTGGCAGACGATGACAGCGCCGCCCTGCACACCGCCGACACGATCACCGCCGGCGCCGGGCTGGTCGACGCGGATGCGGCGCGGGCGCTGGCCGAAGGTGCGGCACAGGAAGTCCGCGAGCTTGCCGCCCTGGGCGCGCCGTTCGAGCGCCGGGGCGAAACCTGGTCGCTCTCCCGCGAAGCCGCCCATGCCCGCCACCGGGTCGCCCGGGTGAAGGGCGACGGCGCCGGGGCCGCGATCATGGCCACCCTGATCGATGCCGTGCGCCAGGCGCCGCACGTCGAGATCCGCAATGGCTGGAAAGCGGCCGCGCTGCTGGGCGATGCTGCGGGCTGTACCGGCGTGCTGGCCCGCTCGCCGGACGGGCGCACCGAAGCGATCGAAGCCGGCGCCACCATCCTCGCCATGGGCGGGGCGGGTGGCCTCTTTGCGCTCACCACCACACCGGCCGGCGCCCGGGGCCAGGCCATGGCGATGGCAGCCCGCCTGGGTGCGGTGATCCAGGACCCGGAATTCGTCCAGTTTCACCCGACCGCCCTCAATGCCGGTCTCGACCCGGCACCACTGTGCACCGAAGCCCTGCGCGGCGAAGGCGCGACCCTGGTCGACCGCACGGGCCACCGTTTCATGAAAGCCGTCCACGCCGATGCCGAACTCGCCCCGCGCGATGTCGTCGCCCGGGCGGTGCACCGGCAGAACCTCTCCGGCAAGGGCGCTTTCCTCGATTGCCGCACCGCGATCGGCGAAGCTTTCCCGGAGGAATTCCCTGCCGTTTTCGCAGCTTGCATGCAGGCCGGCATCGATCCGCGCCGCGAACTTATCCCCGTCGCCCCCACAGCCCATTATCATATGGGCGGAGTGATGACCGATATCGACGGAGCGACCAGCATCCCCGGCCTCTATGCCATCGGCGAATGCGCCTCGAGCGGCCTGCACGGCGCCAACCGTCTCGCCTCCAACTCGCTGGCCGAGGGCCTGGTGAGTGCGGCACGGGTGGCCAGGGCTCTGCCATCCTCCCCCTTGATGGGGGAGGGGGACCGCGCCGCAGGCGTGGTGGAGGGGGTGAAACCCGGTGATGCCCAGCAAGCCAGACGCTCGCCCCCACCCCTTCCGACCCGCGGCTCCGCCGCGGCCCACCTTCCCCATCAAGGGGAAGGATTGTGTCCGCCCGAACTTCCCGCCGACGCACTCGCGACACTCCGCGCCGCCATGAGCCGGGCCTGCGGAGTGGAGCGCAATGGTGCAGCTATGGTGCAGCTATGTGACCTTATTGACGGTCTTATGAGCACGCATGGTGACGCGGACGCACTGCTTGCGGCACGCTTCATCGTCACCGGCGCCCTCAACCGGAATGAAAGCCGGGGCGGGCATTTCCGCACCGATTGCCCCGCCACCGACACCGTGGCACAGCATACCCGGATGACCCTGGCCGACCTTGCTGCCGGCACCGAGATTCCGGCCCGCTACCGCGAACCCGCCGAATAGGACGCCATGCCCGTTTCCCCCCTGCCCCGCTTCGTCGTCACCGATGCCGTCACCCGTGCTTTCGCCGAAGACCAGGGCGGCCGTGGCGATGTGACATCGCTGGCCTGCATCCCGGAAATCCAGGAGGCGAAATTCTACTTCGTCGCCCGCGAAACCGGTGTGATCTGCGGCCTGCAGCCGGCCGTGGAAGCGATCTGGCAGATGGACCCGGACGCGCTGGTGAATGTCCAGGTGTGCGACGGCGACAGCGTCAAGGCCGGCGAGGTGCTCGCCGCCGTCAACGGCCAGGCCCGCGCGCTGCTCTCGGCCGAGCGGATTGCCCTGAACTATCTGGGCCGGATGAGCGGTATCGCCACCTTCACCCGCCGCTATGTCGACGCCGTCGCCGGCACGAAAGCCCGCATCGTCCATACCCGCAAGACCACGCCGGGCTTCCGCGCTTTCGAACTCCAGGCCGTCCAGGCGGGCGGCGGCGCGCTGCACCGCTACGGGCTGGATGACGCCATCCTGATCAAGGACAATCACGTCGCCGTCTGTGGCGGGGTGGCCGAGGCCGTGAAGGCCGCCCGCGACCATGCCGGCCACATGACCCGCGTCGCCGTGGAGATCGACCGGCTCGCCCAGCTCGACGCCGCCATCAATGCCGGTGCCGAAAGCGTATTGCTGGACAATTTCTCCCTCGAGGATCTGCGCGCCGCCGTCGCGGCCGCCAGCGGCAAGGTCACGCTGGAAGCGTCCGGCGGGGTCAATCTCGACACGGTGCGCGATATCGCACAGACCGGCGTCGATGTAATCTCGGTCGGCGCACTGACCCATTCGGCGCCCAATTTCGACATCGGCCTGGACGAGGCCTGAGGGGAGGACACCGCATGTTCAATCACATCATGGTCGGCGCCAGCGACATCGAGCGCGCCAAGCGTTTCTACGATGCCGTTCTGGGCACGCTGGGTGCCGGCGAGCCCCTGCGCAATGAAGCGCCGACGGGGCATGTGCGGTATTTCTACCGGCATGACGGCAACACGTTCGGCATCTCCGAGCCGATCAATGGCGAGGCCGCCTGCGGCGCAAATGGCGGCACGATCGGTTTCAAGTGCTCCTCGCCCGAGCAGGTGAAGGCCTTCCACGATGCCGGTATCGCCAATGGCGGCACCTCGATCGAGGACGCGCCCGGCCTGCGCGAGACCAGTATGGGACCGATGCACCTGGCCTATGTCCGCGATCCCGACGGCAACAAGCTCTGCGCCATCCACCGGGTGAAATAGGGAGGCCGGACGACACGCCTTTTGCGGGTTCCGGCGGCGTGGTACACTTCATCAGATGTGATTACAAAGCCGGGATTATGAAAAATATCTCCATCCGCATCGACGATGCCGCCATCGACAAGCTCGACACCCTGGCCAAGGCGCAGGACCGGTCCCGCAACTGGGTCGTCAAGGACGCCCTGCAACAATATTTCGATCAGCAGGACTGGATGGTTGAAGCCATCCGGGACGGTATCCGCGATGCCGATGCCGGCAAGACGGTGCCGCACGACCAGGTCGTCGACGAGATCGATGCCTTGATCGAGGCGGCCCGCAAGGCATGATGATCGCGTGGTCGGCCCGCGCGAAAGACGACCTCGTTACCATTTTCACCCGGATCGCCGCCGACAATATCGACGCCGCCGCCCGTCTTCGCGATCACATGTTCAAAGCCGTCGGCATGCTGGGCACCTATCCCTCAATGGGCCGCACCGGGCGTGTCGCATCGACACGGGAACTGGCCCTGCCGGGAACGGCCTATCTCGTCATCTACCGGCAGAACGGCGACGGCATCGAGATCCTGCGCGTCCTTCACGGTGCCCGCGACTGGCCGTGATCGCTAGTCCAGCACCGCCGCGCCGGCTGCGCCCTTGGTGCGGATCTCGTCGTCGGTGAGACCGCAGATCTCGTGCGGGAAGACCAGCCAGTCATCGGTTTCCTCGACGAAAAAGTCCGGCTTGCCGCCGGTGCGGTTGCGGGCCGGCTTGTAGTAGACCGTGGCGACCTTCACCTCGCCGGGATAATTGCGGCGGCATTTCTCCTGCAGAACACGCTGCAGGGCCTCGATCGAGCGGCCGCTGTCGAAGACGTCGTCGACGATAAGCAGCCGGTCTTCCGCATTCAGCGTGTCGACCAGATAGCCCTCGCCGAACACGCGCACGACCGGCGCCTGCCGGTCGATCCCCGTATAGGAGGCCGTGCGAACGGCGATGTGGTGGGTCTCCAGGCCGCGGTATTCGAGATATTCCTGCACCGCGATGCCGACCGGTGCCCCGCCCCGCCAGACGGCGACGATATGGGTCGGCCGGAAGCCGGCATCGTGAATCTGGCGCGCCAGGCGGATGCTGTCGGCCAGCAGCCCGTCGGCGGAGATGAAGCGCTTGTCCTGGACCATGCGGAAGGATCGCCCGCTTCGCACAACATCTCAAGCACTTGCCCGCGAGCGCATGCACTCTAGTGTGGCCGCGCAAGCCAATGGGGAAAGCCATGCGCCGAGAACGTCACCTGCCGGCCGGAACGGTCACCACGCACTTCGTGAAGAGCGAAGCGATCGCCAACAACATGCTCGGCGAGGACCTGACCCGGCGGATCGATGTCTACATCCCGCACGGCCACGATCCGGCCGGCCTGCCCCTCCTCGTCGACCTGGTCGGCTTCACCGGCGGCGGCCCGGCGCACACCAACTGGAAAAGCTTCGGGGAAAGCGCGCCCAGCCGCGCCCAGCGGCTGATCGATGACGGCGAAATGAAGCCCTGCGTCATCGCCTTCCCGGACTGTTTCACCCGCCTGGGCGGCAATCAGTACGTCAACTCGGCGGCGATGGGGAATTGGGACGATTTCCTGCTGCAGGAGGCCGTGCCGTTCATCGAGCAAACCTTCGGCTGCGGCGGTCCCGGCCGGCGCGGCGTGTTCGGCAAGAGCTCCGGCGGTTATGGCGCCATGGTCCACGCCCTGCTGCACCCCGACTTCTGGTCGGCCGCGGCCTGCCATTCCGGCGATATGGGGTTCGAGCTGATGTTCGCCGCCGACTTCGCCTTCACCCTGCGGCGTCTCGCCAGGCATGGCGGCAATATCCAGGATTTCGTCGAGGCCTTCGAAGCCTCCGACAAGGTCAATGGCGACGATCTGCACGCGATGATGACCCTGGCCATGGGCGCGACCTACGACCCCGATCCCGACGCCTTCCTGGGCATCCGCCTGCCGGTGACGACCGATACCTGCGAGCGCATTCCCGAACGCTGGGCCGAGTGGATGAAGTGGGATCCGCTGGAAATGCTCGACGCCCATGCCGAGGGACTGAAATCCCTCAAGGGCCTGTTCATCGATTGCGGCGATGTCGACCAGTACAATCTGGTCTATGGCGCGCGCCGCATGAACAAGGCGCTCGCCGCCCGCGGCATCGACCACGTCTACGAGGAGTTCCCGGACAACCACTCCTCGATCGACTACCGCATGGACCGCTCCCTGCCCTTCCTGGCCGAACGCCTCAGCGCGTAGGGCGGTCAGACGATCAGCGTACCGCACCGTGCGGCAAGCGGCTCGCCGGTGTCCGTGGTCAGCACCTCGAGATGACTGGCGGAAGCCAGCCGCATCTGTGTCTGGAAATAGTAGCGCCCCGTCGGCACACCGCCATCGTAGAGGTTTATCTGCACCTGCCGGACCGGCCCGAAGACAGCGATCCGCTGTCCGCGCAGCACAGCAACCGGATCGCCTCCCAGGCGCTGCTCCAGCCGTGCCCGCACGGTTGGCAACAGCTCGACATTGAGGGAGTCCCGGCTGCGATAATCGCGCACGGAATTGAGAAAGCCGCGTCCGCTGTCCTCACCGGATCCACACACATCCATCTCGATCCACTGAGCCTCGAGCGGCGTGTGCGGCCGTTCGATCGACCGGCGAACCGCCTCCAGCGCACTGAGCGCTCCATCGGCGAACGCCGCCCCGGAAACCGCCAGCATGGCAGCAAGACACACGACGCGGACGAACATGAAAAACTCCGGAGCAAGGGACGCATCCGCAAGCTTGCCCCGGAAAGATGACAACCGCATTTAGCCGGTGCACCCAGCGCCGGGACGAACTATGCCGGAACCCTGATCGTCTCGGTCTTGCCGCCGGTTATCGAATTCCACGCCGCCGTGAACCCGGTCGCCACGAGGGCGATCAGGACGCGGGCGATGATGGTGAAGAAGAGCAGCAGGATCTTGTCGTCCGACACGGCAAACCGCACGCCGGAGCGCCAACGGCCGGCCAGCGGCAGGCGTGCAAGCTGATCCTCTACCCAGTCGGCCATATCGAGCATGGAATGCAGCACGTGCTCCATGGTCAGTGCGATAAAGGCCAGCATCAGGATCGCCAGCACGAAGGACAGGAAAAGCGTGGCGATCATCGAGGAGATGCGGCTGATGAAGGGCGGCTCGGCCACACGGATTTTCGCGACCCGGGTCGCGGTCGTGAAAGCCGTGCCGAAGATCGCCAGGATGAAGCGCGCGATGACCGTGAAGATCAGCAGGACGATCTTGTCGTCGCTGGCATAGATGCGGACGAGATTGTTGTATTGCTCGGGTATGGGAATGGCCGACACGCCGTCCTCGACGAGATCGGCGCCATCCTGCACCCAGCCCAGCCATTCAGGCAGGTAGAACCAGAGCAGGACCAGCATGCCCATCGCCATGAGCATGGATACGAACAGCGTCGCCGAAATCTTGGACAGACGTGCAAACAGCATGGAACTCCCCTCCCCCCGAAGGCCGCCAGGAGGGACACTAGACAATAATTGCGTCGAAGTCGCGACCGCTCGCGCGAAAGGCGATTCGCCGGAGCGGCGCTATTCCTCGTCGTCCAGACCCTCGGACGAACGTTCCGCCGCCGGCACCTCGACGATCTGCACCCAGTACTCGCCGATCGAGTTCACCACCCGCATCAGCCGGTCGAGCGAGATCGGCTTGACGATATAGGACGAAGCCCCCAGCCCGTAGCTCGACAGGATATCATCCTCATCCTTCGAGGTCGTCAGCACGATGATCGGGATGTGCCGCAGCTCGCTGTCATTCTTGATTTCTTCCAGCGCCTCGCGCCCGTCCTTGAGCGGCATGTTGAGGTCCAGAAGGATGATCCCCGGATAGGGCGTGCCCTCGAGGTTCGCATACGCGCCGCGACGCTTGAGATAATCGACAAGCTGTTCGCCGTTCTCGAGGAATTCCAGCGGATTGCGCAGGCGCACCTCCTCGCAGGCTTCCTTGAAGAGCAGACGATCATCCGGATCGTCGTCGACCATGAGAATGGTGAAAAGCCGGTTGTCCTGGCTCATGATGAAAGCCTCGTCGAATTAGTCGGCCCTGCGGGCCGGGTCGGATAACAGGTTCGCCCGTCGGCGGGGCAAGATCAAGGTGAAGCAAGCGCCCGAACCGGGTTCTCCACGGGCTGAAAGCGACCCGCCGTGACGTTCGGCAATCTTGCGGCTCGTGGCAAGCCCCACACCGGCCCCCGGATAGGCGTCGCGCGAATGCAGGCGCTCGAACAGGCCGAATATGCGCTCGGCATGGCGCGGGTCGAAGCCGATCCCGTTATCGCTGATCTCGATTGTCACGCGCCCGCCTGCCTCGTTGTCGTCGGCCTGAGTGGAAATAAGAATATTCACACTCGCGTCCAAACGCCGGTATTTCAAGGCATTATCGACAAGATTTTCCAAAAGCGTCCGCATCTGGACGGCGTCGGCCTCGACCGCTCCCAGCGTGCCGGCCTCGATCTTCGCCTGCGCCGCCTGGATATCGGCCGCACGATCCTCCAGAATCCCGGCCAGGATCGCGTCCAGATCCACGGATGTGATAACCGTCCGGTCATCGCGCACCCGGACATGCACCAGCAGCGCATCGAGCAGGTCGCGCATGCGCCCGGCCGCGGCGGTCATCCGGTCCAGCGGCTGCGCGAGCGCAGGATCGGGCAGGAGGCCCAGCTGATCGCGCAGGCGGTCGCCGAAAACCTGGATCTTGCGCAGGGGTTCGTGCAGGTCGTGGGTCGCCGCGTTGACGAAGATCTCCAGATCCGCCTTCTCCGCTTCCAGCCGCGCGATCCGGGCACGGTCCGAGTTCTGCCGGGTCAATACCCGGTCTGTCTGCCGCCAGCTGATGATAACCACCGCCAGCAGCAAGGCGACGAGCGCCAGCACAATCGTCAGCGCCGCCGGGGTTGCCCGGGCCAGTGGCAGGCCCGCACCAGCGGCCAGCAGAAGACAGATCGCCGCCAGCACGGGCACGATACGCTGCTGCAGTCCTGCACTGTCCGGGTCCGGCTGGCTCATGAACATGTCACGGGACGCGCCGCCCCGCGCCTCCCGTCAGGTTACACTGCCCTGGCGCACCGGCAGCAACAGGGTGAAGACCGCGCCGGCATCCGGCTCGCCCCAGGCCGTCAACTCGCCGGCATGGCGTTCGGCAATCTTGCGGCAGGTCGCCAGACCGACACCCGTTCCATCGAACTCGTCGCGGCCATGCAGGCGTTCGAACATGCCGAAGATGCGCTCGGCGTGGCGCGGCTCGAAGCCGACACCATTGTCGGCGACCGCAATCCGCGCCATGGCCCCGTTCTCGCCGACCTCGACACTGCCCTCGATGGAGATGGATGGCTGGACGCCGGGACGGCGGAACTTCAGGGAATTGGCGATCAGATTGAGGAAGAGCTGGTGCATCTGGCCCGGATCGGCCTCGATCGCCGGCAATTCGCCGACACGGATTTTCGCACCCTCTGCCGCGATCCGCGGCTCAAGATCGGAAAGGACATCCGCCAGCACGGTCGCCAGCTCGACCGGCAGGAAGGACGTGGTCTTCGAATTGACCCGCGAATAGCTCAGCAGATCGTCAATCAGCCGGCGCATCCGCGTCGCCGCATCGACCATGCGCTCCAGATAGTGCCGGCCGGTATCGTCCAGCGCGTCATAGCACTTGTTGTTCAGCCGCTCGCCGAAAGCCTGGATCTTGCGCAGGGGCTCCTGCAGGTCGTGCGAGGCGGCATAGGCAAACTCCTGCAGCTCGGAATTCGACCGTTTCAGCTCCTGGGCGTAGCGGCGCAGGGCCAGCTCGTCGCGCTTGCGATTGGTGATATCGCGGAAGGTGATCACCGCGCCCTTGGCCGGATCCGACGGATCGAGCGGCGAACTTGCCGATTCGATCGGGATGGGTTGTCCGCTCTTGGTCCAGAACACATCGCCGTCCACCGTCTCGGCTGTGGTGCCGGGATGGTGAAGCGGGCATTCCTCGCGCGGATAGAGCGAACCGTCGCGGCGGGAATGGTGGATCACCGCATGGATATCCCGGCCGATCAGCTCACTCTCGTCATAGCCCAGCATCTGGCAGGCCCGCGGGTTGATGAAGGTGAGCACACCCTGCCCGTCGATGCCGTAAATGCCCTCGGCCGCTGTCATCAGGATTTGCGACAGGCGCTGGTTGGCCGCAGCCGTGGCCTGCGCCCGGCGCCGGGTGATCGTCCTGTGTGCACTGAACAGGACCGCCAGCAGGATGAAGGACAGGGCCATCGCCACGGCGAAGACCCGCAGCACGGCACGGGCCTGGTTGGCCCCCGCCAGCGCGTCGATGACCTCGATCTCGGTGATGACGCCGATATCACGGCTGTCATCCCATACCCACGCGCCCATGACGAGAACGCCGCGTGCATCGCGATAACCGCGCAGATTATAGCCGCGCCCTTCGGTGGTGACACTCCGCGCGGCCTCGGTCAGGGGCCATTCGGCGTAGGGACGGGACGGGATCGCGCCACGGGTGACATTGACCCCGGGGTCACGTACTTCCAGATGCAGCATCGAGGGATGCCCGTCTGCCAGCAGCCCCGCCTCGACGAATTCCTCGCTGTAGCGGGTCTCGGTCAGGAGCCGGCCCGTCCGGTCGATCGCATAGGTCTCGCCGGACACGCCGGTACGCCCCACGCGGAAGGTGGCGGAGTACTCGGCCAGCGGATCCACCCGCAGGGCCAGATAGCCCACGACCTCGCCTTCATCGCGGATCGGCGCGACCGAGTACATCAGGATTTCCTCGTCGATCGGCGCACCTTCCATGTCCGGGGACGGCAGGGCCAGATCGACGATGTGGGGACGCGTCAGAACCGAGCCGCTGCGCTGGAAGCGCCCCTCGGGCAGAAGATCGAGGACCAGGGCCGGCTGCGCCAGCACGCTGTCGCGCATCGAGGACAGCGTCGTGCCGTTGGACGAGATCAGCAGATAACCGCGATAGCCGTATTCGGTGAGCCAGGGCCCCAGCGTCTCGCGCAGGCGGGCCTGGGCAGGCGAACGTTCCAGCTCGGACCGGACGGGCGCACGCGACAATTCCGCCAGGGCTTCGACGACGACCTCGTTTTCCGCCCAGACCCGGACATCGTTCTCGCGATCCTGGGCCCAGTCCTCGAAGCGCTGGATCGTGTTGCGCAGCACGGTCTGCAGCGCGGACAGGTTGGTCGAGCGGGCCGACGCCATCAACGCGCCCTCGCCCGCCATCACTGCAAGCGCAACAACGACAATGAAGGACACAGCGACGAGGCCGGGCAGGACCTGTCCGACCCAGCCGTCAATATCGGCAAGGCGCTGCAAGGCAGACCGCGCCACGGCCTGCTCCGGTTCGTTACGGAGATAGGTATCTTCGTCCGCATCTGCGGTCATTCGAATCGACCCCGCCTGAACGCCCGAAGTCCATGTTAGCGATTTTGTGGCGCTTGTCGCGTAAGACCGCCAAATTCATGGCACAAATTGGCCCGCTCCGGTCAGCCCGGGTTCACCGCCACGCCCATAATGTCCTCAGCGTGCGCCCCGCGGTGTATCGGTCCGGACCGGGCAACAACCCTCGCTTTGCTCCGGGCCGGGCCGGTACACCGCACCTTTTTCTCACCACTCATCCGACGGATTGGCCGTTCCCGCGTATTCGCGAAGCCGGCGCAGCGTTGCCGGCGATGTGCCGTGCGGCAGGTCGTCCGGATGGAACCAGTCCACCGCCTCGATCTCACCGGCATGATCTGTCGGACAGACCCGCCAGTCGCGAACCGCGAACAGCACGACGTGATCGCCGCGAAAGCTCGCATGATTGCTGTAGATTCCAAGCAGATCGGCTGGTCCGGTCACCTCCACGCCCGCTTCCTCGGCCAGTTCGCGGCGCAGGGCCTCGCGAACAGGCTCGCCCCGCTCCACCCCGCCGCCGGGCAGATACCAGCCATGGACATAGGTGTGACGGACCAGCGCAACGCGCCCGTCGCGGTCCGTGACGATCGCCCGGACCCCGATTGTGGTTCCCCGCGACAGACGCCACCAGGACTGCAGGATCGGGCGTACCGCCGGCTCGATGCGTGCGCGCCAGCTCATGCCGCTTCCACCGCTAGCCACCGCCTGTTCGTCACGCTATGTACGGGGCATCTGACTGCCATTTTCGGGAAAATGATCATGTACGCTCTTGTTGCCATCCTCGGCGTCGCGGCAATTTTCGGACTGCTCAACCTTATCGAATACCGCCGCCTCGACTAGTCCGCGTTTCCAGAGGTTACCGGCATGGCTGCACCCGTGTTCATCGCCCTGATCCTGGGCGGGATCGTCGTTCTTTTGTTCGGCGGGGACCTGCTGGTCCGGGGCAGTGCGGGCCTGGCCCGGATCTGGCGGCTGCCGCCGCTTCTGGTCGGCCTCACCATCATTGCCTTCGGGACATCTGCGCCCGAGCTGGTGGTCTCGGTGCAATCGGCCCTGGAAGACGTGCCCGGCCTCGCGCTGGGCAATATCGTCGGCTCCAACACCGCGAACTTCCTCCTGATTCTCGGCCTGCCGGCGATTTTCGGCGCCATTCCCACAACCACGCCCGGCGTCCGGCGCAATGCGATCATCGCACTCCTGGCCGCCCTCGCCCTGGTGGCGGTCAGCTGGGACCGCACCATCGACACGGTCGAAAGCGCCGTCCTGTTCGCCCTGATCGTCGCCTATGTCGGCCTGATGGGCGTGCTGGCCGGCAAGAAAAGCGACGATCCCTCGCTCGCGGAACTCACAGATCTCGAACACATGGAAGGCCTGCCGACCGGCGTGGGGCGCAGCGTTGCCGCCGTTCTCATCGGCCTTGTCGCGCTGCCCGTCGGCGCCCAGATGATCGTGACCGGCGGCACCGAAGCCGCCCTCGCCCTGAATGTCGACGAAGCCCTGATCGGCCTGACCGCCGTCGCCTTCGGCACCTCCCTGCCCGAACTCGCGACCGTCGTGATGGCGTCGATGCGGCGACAGGCCGACATGGCGATCGGCAATGTGCTCGGCTCGAACATTTTCAACGTCTTTGCGGTTGGCGGCGCCACCGGTCTCGCCGCATCGGCAGTGGGCGACAATCTTCCCGTTCCCGAGGGCTTCTTCGCCCTCGATCTGTGGGTGATGGTCGGCGCGAGCGTTGCGATCGCCGCGATCATCCTGGCACGCCAGCCGATCAGCCGACTGTTCGGCCTGCTGCTCTTCATCGCCTATGTCGGCTATATCGTCGTACTGGCGAGGTCAGCGCTGGGTGCCTGATCGCCGCAGGGGACGATCCGGACGAAAGTCCCGCAGACATTCGCCCTGTCCCATCGTAACCTCCCGCCGAAGGCTGTAATTCCGAGGGGGGACACATGGCTTCACCGAACACCGAGCGTCTGATCAGTATCGACGCGCTGCGCGGCATCGCGGTCCTGGGCATTCTGATGATGAATGTGCAGGGCTTTGCCATGTCGCCCTTCGCCTACGACAATCCGACCATGCAGATGGATCTGACAGGCGCCAACCTGTCGGTCTGGGCCATTGCCCACACCTTCTTCCATCTGAAATTCATCACGATTTTCTCGACCCTGTTCGGCGCCGGCATCGTCATGATGGCGGGGACCGGCGACGATACCGGCCGCCATTATCCGCGCATGCTGTGGCTGCTGCTGATCGGCGCGATCCACGCCTACCTGCTCTGGTGGGGCGATATCCTCGTCAGCTACGCCCTGCTGGGCATGCTGGCCGTGAAGGCCCGCCGCATGTCGCCGGGCGCACTGGTCACCTGGGGCATCGTGCTGATCGGCGTGAGTGCCCTCATGATGGTGGGCGGTGCCTGGCTGGCTGTTCCGTTCGCGGGCATGTCCGAAACGCCGGAACAGGACGCCATGATGGCCGAGATGATGGCCGGCATGACGCAGGCCTACCAGGCCGGCTATCTCGAGCGCCTGCCCTGGAATGCCGGCTTTGCCGCGATCGGCCAGATCGGCGGGCTGATCGCCTTCGGACCGCGCCTGATGGGCCTGATGTTCATCGGCATGGCCCTGTTCAAGTCCGGCTTCCTGTCGGCGAGCTGGAGCCTGGGACGCTATGCCGTTCTGGCAGCCGTGACGCTGGTGGCCGGTTATCTGCTGTCGCACATGGGCACGCAGTCGATGATCGCCGGCGAATTCGATACCGAGGCGATGGCCCTGGGCACCAGCTACAGCTATTTCGGCAGCCTGGTCCTCTCCTTCGGCTATGCATCCGCCGTGATGCTGCTGGCCAAGCTCGGCGCTTTCCGGCTCCTGCTGATGCCTTTCGCCGCAGCCGGCCGGATGGCCTTCACCAACTATATCGCCCAGACCCTGATCATGACCTTCATCTTCGTGGGCACGCCGGGTCTCGGCCTGTTCGGCACGGTCGAACGGGTCGACCAGGCCAAGCTGGTGCTGATCGTCTGGGCGGTGCAGCTGATCTGGTCGCCGCTCTGGCTGTCGGTCTTCCGCTTCGGCCCGCTGGAATGGGTCTGGCGCTCGCTGACCTACAAGCAGGCCCAGCCGCTGCTGAAGCGGCGCGAGCCTGCCGCCGGTTAGACTCGGGGCGCTGCAGCCGGTCAGGCCAGCTGCGGCGCCCACTCTTCCAGCAGGAAATCGAGAAAGGCCCGTCGAACGGGCGAGTCGGTCCGCGTTGCCGGCCAGACCGCGTGCAGGTCGATGGGCGGGACGGTCCAGCCCGGCGCGGGGTCGATCAGACTGCCGGTCTTCAACCTGTCCTCCACCAGATGGGCGGGCGGGGTAGCCAACCCCATGCCGGCAAGCGCCAGCTCGATCATGGCATCGATACTGCCCACCACGACATTGCCGGGTGTCTCGACATCCACCGACTGGCCACCCGGTGTGATCAGCGTGCGCCAGGCCGGCATGGCATCCAGCCGGATCCAGCGCCGTTGCGCCAGCATTTCAGCGTCGACAGCGATGGTGTGGGCAGAGAGGAACGCCGGCGCACAGACAAGCTGGCGCCGGATATGTCCGATCCGGCGAGCCTTCAGAGCACTGTCAGCCAGACGCCCGGCGCGCAGGCCGAGATCGAACCGGCCGACGCCGAGATCCGCAACCGCGTCGGAAACATCCACCCGCATCTCCACGCCCGGATGGGCGCCGGAGAACGCCGCAACCGCCTCCCCCAGCCCGGCTCCGATCACCGCCGATGTACAGGTCACGGCAAGGCTGCCGCGCAGCTGACCTGTATGACGGCTGGCGAGCGCGAAAGCATCGTCGCAGGCGGCGGCGATCGCGGCGGCATGGCGGCCGACCTCTTCACCCAGTGCCGTGGGAGACAGGCGACGGGTGGTGCGGTTGAGCAGCGGAGCGCCCAGGAAACGCTCCAGCTCGCTGATGTGATAGCTCACCGTGGATGGCGCCACGCCGAGCCTGACCGCAGCCGCACGGAAGGAGCCTTCCTGCAGGACGGTCCCGAAAGTCGCCAGGGATTTGAGCCGGTCCAGCATATCGATGATTTTTCGATCAATGAGTTTCAACTCGCCAGCCTAATCGACCGCAAAGCGAATTGATAGATCAGCTGAAACGGGAGACACGCGATGGGAAACCTGCTGGCGATGGGCATCTTCGCCCTGACAATGTCGATCTCGCCGGGACCGGCAAACATGATCACCCTGTCGGCCGGACTGCATCACGGCGCACGCCGGGCCCTGCCCTTCGTGCTCGGCTGCACGATCGGTTTCACGGCCCTGCTCGTGAGCATAGGTCTGGCGGCCAGTATTCTGGCCCGGCTTGGGCCGGTCTGGCAGATCGGCATGGCCGTCCTGGGCGCCGCTGTGATCGTCTATTTCGGTGTCCGCATCGCCTTCGCCCCGACCGGCTTGCAGACCGAAGACCGGCCGGCCCTGCCCGGCCTCTGGCAGGGTGTGCTGCTGCAATGGGTGAACCCGAAGGCCTGGGGTGCCTGCCTGGCGGCTGTGTCCCTGTTCGAACTGGCAGGAGCGGGTGACCGGCTGGCCGTATTCTCCAGCCTCTATTTCGTGATCTGTCTGTTCGGGATCGGCGCCTGGGCGGTGCTCGGACGCAGCATACGCCGCTTCCTGGTCTCACCCCTGCGCATGCGGCTGTTCAATCTGGCGATCGGCGGCACGCTGGTGCTGCTTGCGGCCGGCCTGGTCGCCGACGGGTTGATACGATCTGCGGCGAGCTGACCCGGTCAGCTTTTCGGGCGGCAGCGAAACCGCGTCAGGCCAACAGCATCGGCATCGGGATAGGCGTCGACCTTGCGGGTGGTCACCTGGGCCGCGGCGACCGCCGCCGGTTCCAGGGCGATATCGAGAATGGTCCCGCACAAGCTTTCCTGCAGGTCGAACTGCTTCTCGCCCAGCGCCTTGATACCGTTGAGGATGTAGTCGTAATCGACGACCGTGGCGATGTCGTCCGTGCCGCACCAGGCCTTGGACACCAGGGTGACGACATCCACCAGCACGCGCTGTTTCACGCCGCGCTCATAGTCGTGAATGCCGATCTCGACATCCAGCTTCACGCCTTCCAGGCGGTAGACGAAGACGTCCTCGCCGGTGGCACTGGCGAGCGCGTTCTCGATCACCTGATCCAGTCTCATGGCCGTCTCAGTCCTCCGGCACACCGGCGGCATACATCACATCCCCGTCGCGGGCGTCGAGATGCTGGCCGCCATCCACGATGATCGTCTCGCCCGTCATCGACGGTGTCGCAAGGATGAAGCGCACCGCGCGGATGATGTCCTCGGGCGTGGACCCGCCCTGCATCGGGTTCATCCGGTGCGCACGGGCGAATTCCTCGGGCGACTGGCCGCCGGATGGCAGGGTGATGCCCGGTGCCACCCCATTCACCCGCACGCGCGGGGCGAAAGCCATGGCCATGGTGGTGGTCGCACCGAGGAGCGCCTGTTTGGCCAGGGTATAGGAAAAGAAGTCGGGATTGAGGTTGAAGAGCTTCTGGTCGAGCAGGTTGATGATGCAGCCGGACGCGCGGTCCTCGTGTCGCCTTGCCATCGCAGACGCGAGCAATACCGGCGCCACAAGGTTTACACGCAGGGTGTGTTCGAGTTGCACAGGTGTGACCGTCTCCGGACGGTCGGGCTCGAAGATCGACGCGGAATTGATCAGCGCATCGACACGCCCCACCCCGTCCATGAACCCCGCGATGCCGGCCGTGTCGTCCATGTCGAACCGGACCGTGTCCGCCGAACCGCCCGCATCGCGGATCGCCGCGGCGACGGCCTCAGCGTCCGTGCCGGAGGTGTTGTAGTGCACGACGACGTGCCAGCCATCCGCACCGAGCGCGGCAGCTATTTTGGCACCCAGGCGCTTGCCGCCGCCGGTCACGAGGGCGATCTTGTCGGACATGGCAACCTCGAAGTCTCAATCCGGTCCGATAGATGGCCTTTCCGAACCGGCGAAGCAATCGCTCGCCGGACCGAAAGTCATCGCCGACTACGTCAAGCGGCTGCCGCCCAGGCCCGGCGTCTACCGGATGATCGGCGAGGACGGGCAGATTCTCTATGTCGGCAAGGCGCGCAATCTGAAGAACCGGGTGAGCAATTACGCCGCCGGCCGCGGCCATTCCAATCGCATCGCGCTGATGATCGCGCTGACGCACTCCATGGAGTTCGTGGTCACCCAGACCGAGACCGAGGCGCTGCTGCTGGAAGCCAACCTCATCAAGCGCCTGAAGCCGCGCTTCAACATCCTGCTGCGCGACGACAAGAGCTTCCCCTACATCCTGATCCGCAAGGACCATCCGGCGCCGCAATTGCTCAAGCATCGCGGCGCGCGCAAGACGAAGGGCGATTATTTCGGCCCCTTTGCCTCGGTCGGCGCGGTGAACCAGACACTGAACACACTGCAGAAAGCCTTCCTGATCCGCACCTGTACCGACAGCGTCTATGAGGGCCGCTCGCGCCCCTGCATGCTCTACCAGATCAAGCGCTGTGCCGGGCCCTGTGTCGATCTGGTCGAACCGGCCGCCTATGACGAGCTGGTCAAGGAGGCGACGGACTTCCTGCGCGGCCGCTCCAACGCCCTGCGCCAGGAGCTGCAGGCCCGCATGAGCGAAGCGGCCGAGGCGATGGATTTCGAAACCGCCGCCAGGCTGCGCGACCGGATCCGCGCGATTGCGGCCGTGACGACCGATCAGGGCATCAATCCGGACGGGGTGGAGGAGGCCGATGTCATCGCCATCGCCCAGGATGGCGGCAAGTCCTGTGTCCAGGTCTTCTTCTTCCGGGCCGGCCAGAACTGGGGCAACCAGTCCTTCTTCCCGCGCCATGAAAGCGACGCCGAACCGGCTGACGTGCTGGCCGCCTTCCTGGCGCAATTCTACGACGACAAGCCGGCGCCGGGCCTGATCCTCCTGTCGCACGAGATCGAGGAAGCCGAGCTGCTGGCCGAGGCCCTGTCGCTGCGGGCCGAGCGCAAGGTGCAGCTGCACACGCCCCAGCGCGGCGAAAAGCGCAAACTGGTCGAGCGCACGGCGACGAACGCGAAGGAGGCGCTCGCCCGGCGGCTGTCGGAAAGTGCCACCCAGACCCAGCTCCTCAAGGGCGTGCAGCGGGTTTTCGAACTGGAGAACATCCCCCAGCGCATCGAGGTCTATGACAACTCGCATATCCAGGGCACGAACGCGCTGGGCGCGATGATCGTGGCGGGGCCGGACGGTTTCGAGAAGAACGCTTATCGCCGCTTCAACATGAAGGGCGATGATGCGGCCACAAACGACGATTTCGCGATGATGCAGGCCATGCTGCGCCGCCGCCTGTCGCGCCTGATGAAGGAGCGCGCGGAAGGCGCCCCCGTGCCCGACCTGATCCTGATCGATGGCGGCAAGGGGCAATTGTCGTCGGTCATGGAAGTCGCTGCCGAACTGGGCGTGACCGACATCGCCATCGCCGCCATCGCCAAAGGGCCTGAACGCGATGCCGGCCGCGAGGCCTTCTACCTGCCGGGCAAGGCCCCGTTCAAACTGCCGCAGAAGGATCCGGTGCTCTACTATCTGCAGCGTCTTCGCGACGAGGCCCACCGCTTTGCCATCGGCGGCCACCGGGCCAAGCGCAAGAAGCAGATGGCGGAAAACCCGCTGGACGATATTCCCGGCATCGGACCGTCCCGCAAGAAGGCCCTGCTGGCCCATTTCGGCTCGGCGAAGGCGGTGCGAAATGCAGCCCTGGCCGATCTCGAAGCGGTTGACGGCGTGTCAAAAGCCATGGCCAAAAGGATCCACGACTGGTTCCAGAGGTAATCCGCGTGCTGAAAGCCCTGCCCAACATCATCACCATATTGCGCATCGTGCTGGCCGTCAGCGGCGCCTGGGCCCTGTGGCAATCCTATTTCTGGTCGATCGACTACAATGTTCCGCTCTGGCTGGGCGATGCCTCGGTCGCCGCCCGCTCGCTGGGCGCCTTTGCCATCGCCGCTTTCGTCGTCGCCGCCATCAGCGACTGGCTGGACGGCTGGCTCGCCCGGCGCCTGTCGGCCGAATCCCGCCTGGGCTCGGTGCTCGACCCCGTCGCCGACAAACTGCTCGTCGATGCCTATCTGCTGGTCTACACGATGATCCTGGGCAGCCCTGTCACACTGGCCGTGCCGGTTGCCGCCATCGTGCTGCGCGATGCCGTCATCACGCTCACCCGGATGGTGGGCCGCGGCGGGGCGGAACCGGCCCTTCCTGTTTCCGCCTCGGCCAAGCTGAAGACCGCCATCGCCATGGTCGTGACGGCCTTTCCCCTCATTGCCGCCATCGCCGGCATCCATACCGTGCTGTGGGTGGTGGAGGGCTGGATCATTGCCGTCTGGCTGACCGCCGCACTGAGCCTGGCGACCGGGCTGGGTTATCTGCGCCGCAAGCCGCAGGCCTGAACTTGAGCCGCGCGGCGGCACAGGCCATTCTGGACAGGACACAGATCAGGAGACGGCATGGCGGAGCTGGCCGGCGGTGATGCCCATATTCTCGTCGTCGACGATGACGACCGGATCAGGACCCTTCTCAAGCGCTACCTCCAGGAACGCGGCTTCCGCGTCTCCACGGCGCCGAATGCCGCCAAGGCCCTGTCGACCCTCAACTCGCTCGCCTTCGATCTCCTGGTTCTCGATGTGATGATGCCGGGCATGAACGGGTTCGAGCTGACCGAAGCCGTGCGCAAGCGGGGCGATACGCCCATCCTGCTGCTCACCGCCCGCGGCGAGGCCGAGGACCGTATCAAGGGGCTGTCGCTGGGCGCCGACGACTATCTCGCCAAACCCTTCGAGCCGGAAGAACTGGTCTTGCGGATCAATGCGATCCTGCGCCGGGCGCGGCCGGTGACGGCGGCAATCCGGCAGGTCGCTTTCGGCGACTGGCATTTCGACATCGGCCGGGAAAGCCTGAGCCGGCGGGGCGAACCGGTGCGGCTCACCGGCGGGGAAGCCGCCCTGCTGGCGGCACTGGCCGCATCGGCCGGACAGACCGTCTCCCGGCTGTCCCTGTCCGAACGCACGGGTGGCGGTGAACGGGCCGTCGACGTCCAGGTCACACGGCTGCGGCGCAAGATCGAGACCGACCCCAAGGAGCCGCTCCACCTTCAGACCGTCCGCGGCGAAGGCTATCGCCTCGCGGCCGATCCGATCTTCGAGGACTGAGCCTCGTGGAAGTACGTCTTTTTTACTCGGAGTTTTTGCCCACCCCTTCTCCCCGGGGAGAAGGTGCCCGAAGGGCGGATGAGGGGGACATCCCGCTAGCGCCGGAGGAGGCGATGGCTGTGTCTTCCCCCTCTCCCCGGCCCTCTCCCAAGGGAGAGGGCGTGCCCGCCCGCGCCTGCGCAAGCTATCCGGCCGGGTTGGCGCAGAGAGGCACACTGCCATGGGCCTGATGCGCCGCTACCTGCCCAAGGGACTGTTTGCCCGCACCCTGCTGATCATCGTCCTGCCGGTGGCGCTGATGCAGGTCGCCGTCGCGTGGTCCTTTTTCGAGGAGCACTGGGAAACGGTGACCAGCCGGCTGTCGGAAGGTGTGGCCGGCGATATCGCCATGATGACGGCGCTCTACGAGTCCGACCAGGAAACACCCGCCGCCTTCGAACGCCACGCCGAGATGGCCTATGAGACGATGCGGCTCTCGGTCGATTTCCGCCCCGGCGAGACCCTGCCCACCTCGCGGCGCTCCTCCTTCTTCCGCACGCTCGACCGCACCCTGCGCAGCGCGCTGTCGGCCCAGATCGACAATGATTTCTGGTTCGATACCACGCGCTATCCCAGCTATGTCGATGTGCGGGTCGAGGTCGAGGGCGGCGTTTTGCGCTATATCGCCCTGCGCGAACGGGTGTTTGCCACCACGGGCCATATCTTCCTGTTGTGGATCATCGGCGCGACGACGCTGCTGACGGCCGTCTCGATCGTCTTCATCCGCAACCAGGTCAAGCCGATCCGCCGCCTCGCCGACGCGGCGGAACAATTCGGCCGCGGTCAGGATGTCGACCATTTCCGTCCGGCCGGCGCGACCGAGGTGCGCCAGGCGGCCCATGCCTTCCTGGAAATGCGCGCCCGTATCCGCCGCCACCTGGAACAGCGCACGGCCCTGCTGGCCGGCGTCAGCCACGACCTGCGCACGCCGCTCACCCGGCTGAAACTGCAGCTGGCCCTGATGCCGGAAAGCCCCGAGCGCGAAGACGCCAAGAAGGACATCGCGGAGATGGAGGAGATGCTCGACGAGTATCTCGACTTCGCCCGCGGTCAGGCGAGCGAAGAGACGGCTCGCAGCGACCTGGTCGAACTGGCCCGGGAAACCGTGGATGCCGCCGTGCGCCAGGGCGGGGATATCGAATTTGTCGCCGATGGCAGTATCGAAAGCGATATCCGGGCCGGCACGGTGAAGCGCTCGCTCGCCAATCTGATCTCGAACGCCCTCGCCTTCGGCAAGAAGGCGCGCGTCACCGTGCGCCGCGCCGGTTCACGGGTCGAGATCGTGGTCGAGGATGACGGTCCGGGTATTCCGCCGGATCAGTATGAAGAGGCGCTCAAACCCTTCAACCGGCTGGATGAGAGCCGCAACCAGAACCGCAAGGGCGTCGGCCTCGGCCTCGCCATCGCCCGCGACGTCGCCCGCAATCACGGCGGCGACATCCGCCTCGGCGAAAGCGATCTGGGCGGTTTGAAAGCGGTGATCAGCCTGCCGGGCTAACATGTTCCGACCGGTTGAGACGCCCTAACGCTCGCGGCCGCCATTGCCGCTATTGGCGGCCAGCTGGCGGGAGCGGCGCTCGGCCGCGGCCACGGCCTGGCGGACCAGCTCGGGCAGTCCGCCGCCACCGCCCATCAGTACATCGAGCGCAGCCTGGGTAGTCCCCCCGACCGGCGTGACGGCCCGGCGCAATTCCTGCGGCGACTTTTTCGACGAGGCGAGCAGCGCCCCGGCGCCCACGATCGTTTCGCGCGCCAGACGTTCGGCCAGATCCCGCGGCAGGCCTTCGGCAACGCCGGCGCCTGCAAGGGCTTCGGCGAGCAGGAAGACATAGGCCGGACCGGCCCCGGACACGGCACCGACAGCACCGATCAGACGCTCGTCATGCACCCATTCCACACTGCCCGCGCCCTTGAGCAGGCGCGTGATTTCCGCTTCCAGCGCATCGCCGGCCTCGTTGGCCACGCACACCGTCACCCCGGCCCCGATTTCCGAGGCGGTATTGGGGATGGCACGCATGATCGGCCGGTCGCCAAAGGCCAGCGCGAGGCGGTTCAGCGACACGCCGGCAATGGTCGAGAGCAGCGCGGTGTCGTCGCGCATGACCTGATTGAGATGGGCCGCGACAGTGTCGGCGGCCTGCACCTTGATGGCTAAGACGACGAGATCGGCCCGCTCGGCTTGCTCAAGACTCAGCGCTTCGCTGATCGTGAAATCGTGCTTCTCGGCCAGCGCCTGGATGGTCTCGCCCGGCGACGGGTCGACCACGATGAGGTTTTCGGCCGCGACCTTGGCGCGCTTGCCGCCGCGCAGCCAGGCGGCGGCCAGGGCCCCGCCCATATGACCCCCGCCGATAAGGGCAATCTTTTCAATCTTCGACATGGTGCGCCTCAGGCCTCACCTGCCGTTTCGAACATCGCGGCAGCGGCCGCCTCCTCGACATTCTTTCCGCCCCACACAAGGAAGTGGAAGGCCGGATAGAAGCGCTCGCCGGCCTCGCGCGCAGCCGAAATCATGGCGGCCGCCTGGGCCGGCGACACGGTCTCGCCATTGGGCAGGGACAGGGCGTGGCGATAGACGATCGAGCCGTCCTCGAACCAGACGTCGAAATGGCCCAGCCACAGCTTTTCGTTCAGGCGCGCCACCAGTTCGCAGACATCGCGGAACTTGTTGGAGGGCACTTTCAGGTCGAGACTGGCGCAGATGTGCAGCGCTTCGAGCTCTTCACGCCAGGCGAACCAGATCTGGTGATCGCGCCACGCGCCGGAGGCCGTCAGGTGCAGCTCGCCCATCTCGTCGCGATCATAAGGATACTGCTCGGCAATAACCGCCTGTTCGACCGCGTCGAGGGGGTCGGTCACAGAGGGTGCGAATTCATCTGACAGGAGGTCCATGGAGTACGTTCCTTCGTCTGCGCTGCACATCACACCGTGCATGGACGGTATGACCGCGCTGCGTCAGGCGCAATAAAAAGCGGCCTGTGCGGCCGTGTCAGTTCGTGGATTTCGGCGCGCGGGCCTTCGTGGCCGGCTTCTTCGCGCGGCTCGCCGCCTTCGGCTTGGCCGGCGTTTCCAGCGCCTCGAGACGGGCTTTCAGCGCATCGATCTCGGCCCGCGAATCGTCGAGCGCCGCCTTCACGGCGTCGAATTCCTCACGGCTCACCAGATCCATGTCGGCGATCATGCGATCCGCACGCGCCCGGAAAACGGCGCGCGCCTCCTCGCCCATCGCCTGTGCGGCGCCGAAGGCGTCGGTCATCAGATCGGCAAAATCATTCAGAAGCGGGTTGCGCGTTTGCATCAAAGAAAGCCATTAGAGTGACGAACGGCCACCTATATGCGGCCCATGGCGGAAAAGCGCAACGCGCCGATCCGTCACATCTGCATGTGCCACCCGCAACCCGCTGAGTCATTCATGGAATTCTGTCCGCCCAGCTTCGACCTGATCGACCCCATCCTGTTCACGATCGGCCCGTTCGACCTGTTCGGCATGGAATTGCGTTTCGATCTGCGCTGGTACGCGCTGGCCTATATTGCCGGCCTGCTGCTCGGCTGGCGCTACATGATCGCCCTCGCCCGGCGGCCGCAGATCTGGCACCCGGCCGGCGCGAAGAAACCCAAGGCCCCCTTCACGGAAACCCAGGTGGACGATCTGCTGATCTGGGCCACGCTGGGCGTCATCGCCGGCGGGCGGCTGGGCTATGTCATCTTCTACATGCCCGACATGATCTGGGAACGGCCGCAGGACATTGTGCTGGGTATCACCGATGGCGGCATGGCCTTCCATGGCGGGTTGATCGGCGTCTCGCTGGCGCTCTTCGTCTTCGCCCGCCGCGAAAAGCTGGATCTGATGCGCATCGCCGATGCGGCTGCGGTGGTGACCCCGATCGGTCTCCTGTTCGGCCGGCTGGCCAACTTCATCAATGGCGAGCTGTGGGGCCGTCCGACCGACCTGCCCTGGGGCCTGCGCTTTGCCACCGACCCCTTGTGCACACCGCGCCATCCCAGCCAGCTCTACGAAGCGGCGCTGGAAGGCCTGGCCCTGTTCGCCATCGTCAATATCGCGACCTGGAAATTCCGCTCGCTGGAAAAGCCGGGCCTCAATGCCGGTCTCTTCCTGTTGAGCTACGGCCTGTTCCGGGCCCTGCTGGAAACCGTGCGCGAGCCGGATGCGCACATGCCCGAAGCCCTGCGCGGCTATGTCACCATGGGCATGCTGCTCTCGCTGCCGATGATCGCCGCGGGCGTCTGGCTGATCCGCCGCGCCCTCAAACCCGCCGCTGCCGCCAGGGCCTGAGCCATGATTGCCGACCGCCTGCGTGACCGGATCCGCCAGACGGGTCCGATGTCCATCGCCGCCTTCATGACCGAAGCGCTGTTCGATCCGCGCGAGGGTTACTACGCCACCAAGAATCCGATCGGCGCCGGGGCGGACTTCATCACCGCACCGGAAATCAGCCAGATGTTCGGCGAGCTGATGGGATTGTGGGCGGCGCAGTCCTGGATGGATATGGGCAAGCCTGCGGCCTTCCAGCTCGTCGAGCTGGGTCCCGGCCGCGGCACCATGATGGCGGATGCGCTGCGGGCCGCCCGCACGGTGCCCGGCTTCGTGGATGCGGCGCACGTCGTGCTGATCGAGGCCTCGGCCGCGCTGAAGGCCGTACAGGCGCAAACGCTGGGGCCGACCGGCGCACAGATCCGCTGGGTGGACCGGCTGGAGAGCGTGCCGGCGGGCCCCGCCATCGTGCTGGGCAATGAATTCCTCGACTGCCTGCCCGTGCGCCAGGCCATCCGCCGCGGCGACGACTGGCATGAGCGGATGATCGGGCTGGACGCGGACGAGGCCTTCGTCTTCGTGCTCGGCCCGCCGCTGGGTGCCGATGCGGATCTCATTCCCGAACGCCTGCGCGATGCGCCCGAGGACAGCCTTGCCGAGCTGCGGCCCGGCGACCGCCAGGTCGTCGATGCGCTGGCCGCCCGCTTTGCCGAAGCACCCGGCCGCGCCCTCTTCATCGACTACGGCCCCGCCACGAGCGAGACCGGCGACACGCTGCAGGCCGTCAAGGCTCATAAGAAAGTACCGCCGCTGGAAGCGCCAGGCACAGCCGACCTCACCGCCCGTGTCGATTTCGAGAGCCTCGCAGCCGCTGCGCGCGCTGCGGGACTGACCGTCAGCGGTCCGGTGACCCAGGGCGATTTCCTTGTCGGACTGGGGCTGGAAGCGCGTGCTGCCGCGCTGTGCCAGGCCGCGCCGGACAAGCGCGCCGTCTTCGCCCGCCAGGTCTGGCGGCTGACCGATCCGGAGCAGATGGGCACGCTGTTCAAACTCGTCTGCCTCGACGCGGACGGCCTGCCGGCCGCGCCGGGATTCGCCGCACGCTGAGCATTTCAGCTTCAATCCCCGGCGTGCGTCTGTTAATCAGCGCGCGAGTGTGACTGCCGGGGACCACCAGCCATGAAACTGATGTCGGGAACGGCCAATCGCGAGTTGGCCAGAGCGATTGCCGATTACCTGGATGCGCCCCTGTGCGCGAGCGAGATCGAACGCTTCGCCGATGGCGAGATCTTCGTGCGGATCGACGAGAATGTGCGGGGCGAAGACGTCTTCGTCATCCAGTCGACCTCCTCGCCGGCCAATGACCATCTGATGGAGCTGCTGATCTGCATCGACGCGCTGGTGCGCGCCAGTGCGCGGCGGATCACGGCGGTCATTCCCTATTTCGGCTACGCCCGGCAGGACCGGAAAACCGGCGGCCGCACGCCGATCTCCGCCAAGCTGGTCGCCAATCTGATCGCCAAGGCCGGCGCCGACCGCGTGCTGACGGTCGACCTGCATGCCGGCCAGATCCAGGGATTTTTCGACATCCCGACCGACAATCTCTTCGCCACCAAGGTGATGGAGGACGATATCCGCCGGCGCTACCAGACCGACAATCTGCTGATCGTCTCGCCGGATGTCGGCGGCGTGGTGCGCGCCCGGGCGCTGGCCAAGCTGCTCGATGCCGAGATCGCCATCGTCGACAAGCGCCGCCCCAAGGCCGGCGTGGCCGAAGTGATGAACATCATCGGTGAGGTCGAAGGCCGCCGCTGCATCCTGTTCGACGACATGTGCGATTCGGGCGGCACGCTGGTCAACGCCGCCGACGCGCTGCTGGCCAAGGGCGCGACCGAAGTGTCGGCCTATGTCACCCACGGCGTGCTGTCCAAGGATGCCCAGGGCCGGGTCGCCAAGTCGCAGCTGCGCGAACTGGTCGTCACCGACTCGATTCTCGAACCGCCGAATTCCACCCAGACCGAAAAGGTGCGCCGCCTCTCCGTCGCCCCGCTGCTCGGCGAAGCGATCCGCCGGATCGCCAATGACGAGTCGGTCTCCAAGCTGTTCGATTGACACAATCAAAGGCCGCTTGTGCGTTTTTTTCCACCTATGATTGAAACGGATGGTGGTTGTGCGGACCTTATTGCTGGGGGCCGTTGGGCTTCTTTGCGGCGGCATCCTGCAGGATGCATGGGCGTCTCAGGACTCCGAACAGGAACACGCTTCCGGTGCATCTCCGGCAGAGTCCGCCTGCCCGGCTGCGAGCAACGGAATCTTCTATTACCGCGACCGGCAAACAGGCGTTGTTGCACGTGTTGACCGGTTTATCGGCCTCGCAGATGCCGACGCCGTGAGAGACGCGGCAGGTGCCGCCGAAGCTGCCTCCGGCCGCGACCTCGTTGATGCGATGACCTCAATCGTCAGCGGCCGGGACTGCGACGGCAATAACGTCGTCGACGGATACGACCACATCTTCCTGCATGGGGCACCGGTCGGTTTCACGCCGGAACAGTGGGCAGAGGTGCAAACCACCCATGCAGACAGTTTGCGGTTCACACCGTGGTAGATTGTCTGAGTCGCTGACTCTTCCCTGCCGTCGCGGTTGCGCGGCGCTTGTGGATCGGTTATAGCCCGCCGCTCGAAATAACACTGTGGCACGAGGCCATGACAGATCGCCGCCCGCCCTGATCCGGCTGGAGGCGGCGTTTGCATTTAAGGAACAGGACCGATGAGCTCCAACATCGTTCTCAACGTCGACGTTCGTGAAGGCACCGGCAAGGGCGCAGCCCGCGCGGCTCGCCGTGAAGATCTGGTCCCGGGCGTCCTCTATGGCGGCGACCAGGATCCGGTTTCCATCAACCTGCGCGGCAACGAGATCCGCAAGGCCCTGCTGACCGGCCAGTTCATCTCCCACATGATGGAGCTGGAGCACGAAGGCAAGCGCCAGAAGGTCATCGCCCGCGACATCCAGTTCCACCCGGTGTCCGACGCCCCGATGCATGTTGACCTGTTCCGCGTGACCGAGAAGACCCGGATCGACGTGGAAGTCACCGTCCACTTCATCAATGAAGAGAAGTGCCCGGGCCTCAAGCGCGGCGGCGTGCTGAACGTGGTCCGCCACGTGGTCGAGCTGAACTGCCCGGCCGGCGCCATCCCGGAATCGATCGAAGCCGACCTGAGCGGCCTCGACATCGGCGACTCCATCCACATCTCGGCCATTCCGCTGCCGAAGGGTGTGACCTCCACCATCACCGACCGTGACTTCACCGTCGCCACCCTGCAGGGTTCGCGCGCCGTGCTGACGCCGGAAGCCGAAGACGAAGATGCGACCCCGGCCGAGCCGGAAGTCATCAACCAGAAGAGCGACGACGCGTAATCACTCGCCGCGACATTTCTGGAGCGTACAATCAGCGAAGCCGGGCCCGGCTTCGCTGATTTCATATCCGGCCTGCGCAATGACGGGAGCAGACGCCGATGATGATCCTCGCCGGCCTCGGCAATTACGAACCGAAATACCTGCGCAACCGGCACAATGTCGGCTTCATGGCGCTGGACGTGATTGCCCATGCCTGGAGCGCCGGGCCCTGGCGCAAGCGCTTCCAGAGCCAGGCCTGCGAACTGGTGATCGGCTCGCAGAAGCTGCTCCTGCTCAAGCCGCAGACCTTCTACAACAATTCCGGACACGCTGTCGGCGAGGCCGCGAACTTCTACAGGGTTCCGCCGGAGAATGTTGTCGTCTTCCACGACGAGCTGGACCTGGCGCCCGGCAAGTTCCGCATGAAGACCGGCGGCGGCGCCGCCGGCAATAACGGCATCAAGTCGATCACCGCCCAGATCGGCCCGGACTTCCGCCGCGCCCGTATCGGCATCGGCCACCCCGGCGACAAGGGCCGGGTCACCGGCTATGTCCTCTCCGACTTCGCCAAGTCCGAGGAAGACTGGCTGATCGACCTGCTGGACGCGATCGCCGACAGTCTCGACCTGCTGGCCAGGGGCGAATTCGACGCTTTCCAGACCCGCGTGACGCACAAGGCGCCCGCACCGGAGCCGGCAAAGCGCGGACGGCCGGACGAGGTTTAGGCAGGTCGCCCGATTGCTTTTCCTCCCCATTCCACGGGGAGGTGGATCGCCGCCAAGCGGCGAGACGGAGGGGCGCCGCATCAGCGGTATTGTGTTCGAGACAAGCTCCGCCCCGGCAGATGATCTGCGCAGGCATGCTGAAACCGGCCGGCAGCGAAAGGGTTGGGGCTTTCACCCCGGACACGTTTTCCCCGGCCGTGTGCCGGGGCCTGTGATTGCGGATGGCCTGAACACAAACGCCTTCTTGTGCCGGGCCCCGGAACCGGGTCCGGGGAAAGAAGAAAGTATTTCCGGCGACCCGATGCTGCGCATCGGCCCTCTTCCCCACACGTGGGGAAGAAACCTCTCCCCCCAACTGACACGGCAGTCGACCCCGCGGCCCATTCTTCTTATAAGGCGCGCTCGGACCAGCAAGGGACATCCATCATGGGATTCAAATGCGGCATCGTCGGTCTGCCGAATGTCGGCAAGTCGACCCTGTTCAACGCCCTCACCCAGACGGCGGCGGCGCAGGCGGCGAATTATCCCTTCTGCACGATCGAGCCGAATGTCGGCGATGTCGCCGTGCCGGAACCCCGCCTGAAAAAACTGGCCGAGATAGCCGGGTCCAAGGAAATCATCCCGGCGCGGATGAATTTCGTCGATATCGCGGGCCTTGTGGCCGGCGCGTCCAAGGGTGAAGGCCTGGGCAACCAGTTCCTCGCGAATATCCGCGAGACCGATGCCATCGCCTATGTGCTGCGCTGTTTCGACGATGACGACGTCACCCACGTCGCCAACAAGATCGACCCGCTCGCCGATCTGGAAACGGTCGAGACCGAGCTGATGCTGGCCGACCTGGAAAGCCTGGAGAAGCGCCGCGCCAATCTGGAAAAGAAGGCGAAGACCGGCGACAAGGAGGCGAAGGCCACCCTGTCCCTGATCGACCTGGCCCTTGAACAGCTGAACAATGGCCGCCCGGCACGCTTTGCCGAGGTGCCCAAGGAAGAGCGCAAGGCCTGGCGCGGCCTGCAGCTGCTGACCACCAAGCCCGTCCTGTTCATCGCCAATGTCGATGAAGACTCCGCCGCCGCCGGCAATGCCTATTCCGAACTCGTCTTCAAGCGCGCCGAGGAAGAAGGCGCCGAAGCCGTCGTGATCTCGGCCAGGATCGAGAGCGAGCTCGCCCTGCTGGAAGACGAGGAGCGCGCGGAATATCTCGAGACGCTGGGCCTGGAAGAGGCCGGTCTCGATCGCCTGATCCACACCGGCTACAAGCTCCTGGACCTGCAGACCTACTTCACCGTCGGTCCGAAGGAAGCGCGCGCCTGGACGATCCGCGAAGGCTGGACAGCGCCCCAGGCGGCCGGCGTCATCCACGGCGATTTCGAGAAGGGCTTTATCCGCGCGGAGACGATCCCCTACGAGGATTTCGTCGCCTGCGGCGGTGAAAGCGCGGCCAAGGAAGCCGGCAAGATGCGGGCGGAAGGCAAGGAGTACATCGTCAAGGACGGCGATGTGATGCATTTCCGCTTCAATGTCTGATCTGCGTCAGACCACCGCATCGCAATCGGACGCCGGGCTGCCTAAGTGAGGCGTCATGTCTGCGAATTATTCTCTCCGTGCCACAGAGGCCCGCGAGGCGGCCCGCGCCGAAGCGGCCGCGATGGGCATCACCGCCCGGACCGTCTCCGATCTGGTCGATACCTTCTACGGACATGTCCGGGCCGATGCGGATCTCGGTCCGATCTTCGAGAAGGCGATCGGCGACACGTGGGAGCCGCATCTGGACACGATGAAGCGCTTCTGGTCCGCCATCGTCTTCCATGACGGCGGCTATTCCGGACGGCCCATGCCGGCGCATGTGAAGCTGAAACCCGATATCGCGCCGGAGCACTTTGCCCGCTGGCTAGGCCTGTTCGAGCAGACGCTTGACGAGATCGGTGCGAGCGAGGCCGCCAAGGCCGCCTTCCTCGATCGCGCCAACCGGATCGCCAAGAGTTTCCAGCTGCAGCTTTTCTATTCGCCATACGAATAAGCCGGTCAGGCATGCATGCGCACGACTTGCACTTTCAGGCCGCAAGTCGCATGTGAAGGGGAGCGCTGTTCTGCGCCCGATCCCCGGAGACCGCCATGACTTCACCGAAACGCCCGGCGGGCGAGACGCTGCCGCTTCCGCTGTTCGAACTCGTTGCGCTCCTGGTGGCGATGACCTCCGTCGTGGCCCTGGCGATCGACATGATGCTGCCGGCGCTGGACGATATCGCCGGTGATCTCGGCGTGGCGCAGGCGAACGACCAGCAATTCGTGATCACCAGCTATCTGGCCGGCTTCGGCGCAGCACAGCTGTTCTACGGCCCGCTGTCGGACCGGTTCGGCCGCAAGCCGGTGATTATCTGGTCGCTCGTCTTCTTCATCCTGATGAGCGTGATCTGTACCTTCTCACCCTCCTACAGCCTGCTGCTGGCCGCGCGTTTCTTCCAGGGCGCCGCGGCGGCCGCCTGCCGTGTAATCGGCGTGGCCATCGCCCGCGACCTCACCTCCGGCCGGCGCATGGCCGAGGTGATGTCGATGGTGATGACCGCCTTCATGGCCGTGCCGGTTCTGGCCCCGACGCTGGGCCAGATCATCCTGACCTTTGCCCCCTGGCGCTGGGTGTTCGGCTTCCTGATCCTGTTCGGCATCGGCCTGATCGCCTGGCTGCACATGCGCCTGCCCGAAACCCTGCATCCGGAATACCGGGTACCGTTGCGGCTGAAATCGACCATCTCGACTTTCATGGAGACCACCCGTCACCGGCTGATGGTGGGCTATACGCTGGCCGCCATGCCCTTCTTCGGCGGGCTCTACGGCTTCCTGGGCACGTCGCAACAGGTCTTTGTCGACCATTTCGGCCTGTCCGACGCCCATTTCCCCCTCGCCTTCGCCGTGATTGCGGGCGGGATCGGTGTGACCAGCTATGCCAATTCCCGGCTGGTGATGCGGGTGGGCCAGCGGCGCCTGTCGCACGGCGCCCTCGTCGCCTTCACCGTGATCAGCATCGTGCACACGATCATCCTGATGTCCGGCGTCGACAATCTCTACGTCTTCCTGGTGCTGCTGGCCTCGGCGATGGCCTTCATGGGGCTGATCGCGGCCAACTTCTCGGCCCTGGCGATGGAGCCGGTGGGTCATATCGCCGGCACGGCCTCGGCGGCCTATGGCTTCGTGACCGGCGTGGTGGGCGCGGCGATCGGCGGCTATATCGGCCATCTCTATGACGGCACGCCCGTGCCGCTGATTGCCGGCCAAGCGGCGATGTCGGCGATCGCGCTGGTGATCGTCTACATCACCGAGCGCCGCAAACTGTTTGCAGTGGTCGAGGACTGGGAAGACTAGCCCTGCCCGCCCCGGCCGGTCATGCTGGGCGGCAAGAGGGAGGACGCCCATGTCATTCGAGACCATCCGCTATGCGGTCGACGAGCAGATCGCGACGATCACGCTGCACCGGCCGCACCGGCTGAATGCCTTTACCCTGGAAATGGGCGAGGAGATCATCGCCGCCCTTGACGAGGCCGATGGTGACGACAATGTCCGCGCCGTCATCGTCACCGGCGAGTCCCCGGCCTTCTGCGCGGGCGCCGACCTCTCGACGGGGGCCGACACGTTCAACCGGGTCGCCGACGAAACCCAGAGCGGGGAGTTCGATCCGGAAGATCCCAAATGGCGCGACAGGGGCGGCAAGCTGAACCTGCGCATCTGGGACAGCGTCAAACCGGTGATCGGCGCCATCAATGGCGCGGCGGTCGGCATCGGGGCGACGATGATCCTGCCGATGGATATCCGGCTGGCCTCGATGGAGGCGAAATTCGCCTACCCCTTCGCCAGGCGCGGCATTGTCTGGGACGGTTGCGCCAGCTGGTTCCTGCCGCGCGTGGTGGGGATTTCCACCGCGATGGACTGGGGACTGACCGGGCGGACCTTCAACGCCGCCGAAGCCTTCGAGAGCGGGCTGGTAGCCCGGGTCGTGCCGGCGGAAGACCTGATGGCGGAAGCGCGCGAGCGGGCCCGTCTGATTGCCGACAAGTGCGCCCCGGTCTCGGTGTCGCTGATGCGCCGCATGGCCTGGCGCATGCTGGGGGCGGCGCATCCGATGGAGGCCCACCGCATCGAAACCCAGGGCATTCTCCATGCCGGCATGGGCGCCGACGCGAAGGAAGGCGTGATGTCCTTCCTGGAGAAGCGCCAGCCGGACTTCCCGCTGCGCGTCTCCGAAGACATGCCGCCCTGGTATCCCTGGTGGGAGGCCGGCGAGGACGCCTACTGATCGAGCAGCAGGGTGCCCTCGGCGACTTTCACCGCATCGCCGCCGATCATCAGCTCGGTGAGCCGTGAGGCCTCGATACGCAGGCGCAGGCGGATATGGCTGGGCCGGCCCATCTCGACGCCCTGATAGAGGCTGACCGAATGCTCGCCATCGCCCAGCCCGGCCTGTTCGGCGATCAGGCCGGAGAAGGCTGCGGCGGCGCCACCGGTCGCCGGGTCTTCCATGATGCCCAGATGCGGTGCGAACATGCGCGTCCGCCAGTCGGTCGTGTGTTCGGTCTCGCTCGCCTTGACCACGCAATAGACCCCGACCGGCCGCTCGCCGCCAAACACGTCGGCAAAGGCGACAGGGTCGAGCGCGATCGACTGCAGGGCCCCGGCATTGCGCAGCGGCACGATGGCAAACGGCACGCCGGCCGACCAGATACCGCCCTGCACCGACGTGTCCATCAGATCGCCCGGTTTCAGCCCCAGCGCGGCGGCGATGCCGTCAAACTCCGGCAGCTCGCCGATCTGCTCCGGCAGGCGCGGCACGAAGAAGCGGGCGGAGCCGTGGCGCGGCCCGTTGCGGCGGCCGTCGGCAGTGATGTCGCCAACGGTTTCCTCCAGCACGAAACGGCGCACATCGCCGTCCCTTGCATCGCTCTTCAGGGTCAGCGCGACGGTGGCGCCGACGGTCGGATGCCCGGCGAAGGGCAGTTCGCTCACCGGGGTGAAGATACGCAGTCCCCAGTCGGCCTCGCGCCCTTTCGGCTCGGTGATGAAGACCGTCTCGGACAGGTTGAATTCAGCGGCGATGGCCTGCATCGCGTGATCGTCGAGCGCGTCTGCGCCATGCACCACAGCCAGCGCATTGCCCGCCCATTGATGCCCCGTAAACACATCATAGATGTCGTATTGCAGTGACATTGCGTGCCCTAGTTTTTCAGCCGGTAGCCGGTGCGGAACATCCACCAGGCGATCGCCAGGCACGCCAGGAAGAAACCGAGGATCGCCACGAGGCTGATCCCGACATCGACATCGGACACGCCGTAGAAGCTCCAGCGGAAACCGGAGATCAGATAGACGACCGGATTGAACAGGGTAACCGTCTGCCAGAAGGGCGGCAGGACGGAGATCGAGTAGAAGCTGCCGCCCAGGAAGGTCAGCGGCGTGACGATCAGCATCGGCACGATGTTCAGCTGTTCGAAATTGTCGGCCCAGATGCCGATGATGAAGCCGAACAGCGAGAAGGTCACCGAAGTCAGCACCAGGAAGGCCAGCATCGCGAACGGATGCTGCACCTCCAGCGGCACGAAGAAGGCCGCCGTGGCCAGCACCAGCACGCCGAGGATGAGCGATTTGGTCGCCGCCGCCCCGACATAGCCGATAACGATCTCGAAGGCCGAGACGGGTGCGGAGAGGATCTCGTAGACCGTGCCGGTGAATTTGGGGAAATAGATGCCGATGGCGGCGTTGGAGACGCTCTGCATCAGGATCATCATCATCACCAGGCCCGGCACGATGAAGGCGCCATAGCCGACCCCGTCGATCTCCTCGATGCGCGAACCGATGGCGGCGCCGAAGACGACGAAATACAGCGAGGTGGAGATCACCGGCGCCAGTACCGACTGCATCAGCGTGCGGCCGGTGCGGGCCATCTCGGCGTGGTAGATGGTTGCGATTGCGCGGAAATTCATGCCTTGCCTCCCACCAGGCCGACGAAGATTTCCTCGAGGGAGCTCTGGCTGGTTTCCAGGTCGCGCACGGACAGGCCGGCCTCGTTGAGACGGGCAAGCAGCGTGGTGATGCCGGTGCGTTCGGCCTGGGTGTCATAGTCGAAATGCAGCGCCGTCCCATCGGCCGCCAGTTCCAGCCCGTCGGCCTTCAGCGCCTCGGGCAGCGCGGTCAGCGGTTCGGCCAGCTGCAGGGTGAGACGCTTCTGCCCCATCTTGTGCATCAGCGCGCCGGTCTCCTCGACCACGACGATCTCGCCCTTGTTGATCACCCCCACACGGTCGGCCATCTGCTCGGCCTCCTCGATATAGTGGGTGGTCAGGATGATGGTGACGCCGCGCTCGCGCAGCCGGCCGATGACCTGCCACATGCTCTGGCGCAGCTCGACATCGACGCCCGCCGTGGGCTCGTCGAGGAAGAGGATGTCGGGTTCGTGGGCGAGCGCCTTGGCGATCATCACCCGGCGCTTCATGCCGCCGGACAGGGCGCGGATCTCCGAGTCCTTCTTGTCCCACAGCGACAGGTCTTTCAGCACCTGCTCGACATAGGCCGGGTCCGGCGCCTTGCCGAACAGGCCGCGCGAAAACGACACAGCCGCCTTCACCGAGCCGAACATGTCGATCGACATCTCCTGCGGTACCAGACCGATGCGCGAACGCGTCTGGCGGAAATCGCGCAGGATGTCATGACCGTCGACGGTGACCGTGCCGGTCGTCGGCGTGACGAGACCGCAGATAATGCCGATCATCGTCGTCTTGCCGGCCCCGTTCGGGCCCAGAAGGGCAAAGATCTCGCCCTTCTCGATTTCAAGATCGACGGATTTCAGCGCGGTAAACCCGCCCTGATAGGTCTTCGAGAGACCCGAAATGGATATGATTGAAGACATGCGGAAAGGCGCCTTCCGGATAAGGGAGGCCAAAATGGCGTGGAGCGCCTAAGTTGGGAAGGGTCGCGGGCGATTCAACCCGGAAGGACGGGTTTTCCCTGAGTTTTTTGTTCGCGACCGCCTGCTTCCCCCGGACTGAACACTTGTTCCGGGGTCTGGCACGGGAGGCAGGTCGCTCTGAATGCGTTGCCCCTCAGTCACCGATCCCCATCAGGGTCATCGGCATTGGCAGGCCCGGAACAAGTCCGGGGAAAACAAATCTGGCTGAACAGGGACGCCGTCCCTATTCCTCCAGCCCTTCTTCGACATCCTCGTCAGTCAGGCCGCCATCGACGCGCCAGCCGTATCCGTCGCCCTGGGCCAGGGTGTCGGCGAGCCAGGGCATGAGGCCGAGGAGTTTTTCCTCCAGCGTGAAGGGCGGGTTGACGACCACGACGCCGGCTCCGGCCAGCTTGCCCTCGCTGGCAAGATCGCGCACCCAGAGGTCGGCGCGCAGGATCTTCTCCGGCTCGATACCCTTCTCGGCGATCAGCCATTCGGCAAGCCCGTTGTCGAACCGGTCGGCGGCCCAGAGATTCTTCAGCGAGCGCCAGAAGATATAGGTGCCTGTCGGCCATTGTCCGAACGCGCCGGTGACGGCCTCAGCCATATGCGCCAGCTCGTCGCGATCCTCGAAGGGCGGATCGATCAGCACCAGGCCGCGCTTTTCCTTCGGCGGCAGCAGGCTTTTCAGCGCCTTGTAGCCGTCGCGCCGCTCCACCTTCACACGCGCATCGCGGCGATAGCGGTCGTCCAGCGTCTTCGCGTCGGCTTCGTGCAGCTCGCACAGATGGATGCGGTCGTCGGCGCGGGACAGCCGGGCGGAGATTTCCGGCGAACCGGGATAGTGGCGCATACCGTCCGGATTGAGCGCGCGCACCACGTCGAGATACGGCGCCAGCGCCCCGGCAGCAGCCTCGGGCAGATCGGCGTTCAGCAGGCGGCCGATCCCGTCCTTCCATTCCGGCGAACGCGCAGCCTCGCTGGAGGCGAGGTCATAGCCGCCGATCCCGGCATGGGTGTCGACCACCCGGAAGGGTTTGGGCTTGGACTTGAGATGCTCCAGGCACAGGGCGAGAACGCAGTGCTTGAGCACGTCGGCGAAGTTTCCGGCATGGAAGGCGTGGCGGTAATTCATGCCAGCGCTATAGCGTTTCTCAGGCAGCGTTTCCATCGCCCGCATCGGCGGGGCATGCTGAAAACCCGTCTCGCAACCGGCCGGGCTTTGGCCTAGCCTTTCAGGGCGCGTGAAGACGGAGGGGCCAGACCGCATGTTCGTTAAACTCTATCGCCGGATGCAGGACGAGGCGGATCGCGGGCCGCGCCGGGTCTACAAGGCCGGCTGGCTGTTCAAGGACGACAAGACAAGCCTGATCTGGGACGCGCCGAAACCGGTGAGTTTCGACCATCCACGGCCGGCGACCTCGAAATCGGCCCTGTCCTGCCCCGCCGCGATCGAGTTCGACCGCCGGCATTTCGCCATCCCCTGCCCGGTCGATCTGCGCCTGCGCATGGTGCGCAACGCCCAGGGCCAGATGCAGCTGACCAATGTCGACGGGCCGCAGGCCTCGACCCGTCCGGCCGGTCTGCAGCAGATCCTCGTCCTGTCGCCGCCCAATGAGTGGCGCCATCCCGAGCGGCCGATGATCCAGCTCGTCACGCCCTATGTCTTCATTTCCGACGAGCCGCTCTACATCAACCAGTTCCCGCCCTTCCTGCATTACGAGACCCAGGCCCGGCCGGGCGTGATGCTGTGCGGCCGCTTCCCCGCCGACATCTGGCCGCGCCAGCACATGTGGGCGTTCGAATGGCACGATCTGGAAAAGGATCTGGTGCTCAAGCGCGGCGAACCGCTCTTCTATGTCCGCTTCGAGGGCGGCGATCCGGCCGCGCCGGTGCGCCTGGTCGAGGCGGAGAAGACGCCGGAGCTGGAAAGCTTCATGCGCTCCATCGTCGATGTCACCAATTTCGTGAACCAGAGCTTCCAGCTCTTCAAGACCGCCCGCGAACGCCGCCCGAAGACGCTGCTGGTGGAGAAGAAGCAGAGGTGAGAACACCCTCCCCCTTCTCCCCCGGGGAGAAGGTGCCCCGAAGGGGCGGATGAGGGGGAAGCCCCGGCATTGCCGGATCGCAGCCAGACCGCGCGCGGCCTGTGCCTCCCCCCTCTCCCTCGATCCCTCTCCCCGGGGGAGAGGGAGGACAGGCGCTATTTCCACCCACCCGACATTACCGCCGCACACCCGGTCTTCCCGCCGGGCGGATTGGCGCTTAGGGTCGCGGCGACGTCAATTTGGGGAGACAGGCATGATCCGCTTGATGACCGCCGCGCTGGGCGCGGTGCTTCTGGCTACCACCGTTCAGGCGCAGGAGAATTCCGGGGGCGATATCCCCGAGCCGCGTGTCTATGAGAGCACCGGCCAGGTCAACGCAAACGGCACGCGCGTGCGCTACACCGTCACCGCCGGCGAGACCTATCTGCGCGATGCCGACGGCAATCCGACCGCCTCGATCTTCTCGACCACCTATATCGCCGACGGCCATGCCGACCCGCGCACGCGGCCGGTCGCCTTCGTCTTCAATGGCGGGCCGGGTTCGGCCAGCCTGTGGCTGCACATGGGCATGTTCGGCCCGCAGCGCGTCGCCCTGCCGAATGCGCAGGACGATGGCGCCGCGCCCTACAACATCGTCGAGAACACGCATTCCATCCTCGATGTGGCCGATCTCGTCTTCGTCGATCCGGTCGGCACCGGCTGGAGCCGTCCGCTGGGCGAGAGCGAGGGCGACGATTTCTGGGGCGTCAACGAGGATGGCGAAAGCCTGGCCCAGTTCATCCGCATCTGGCTGACCGAGCACCGGCGCTGGAATTCGCCGAAATACCTGCTGGGCGAAAGCTATGGCACGCTGCGTATCGGCTCGCTGCTGAACCAGCTGGAAGGCAGCTATAACGATGTCGCGATCAATGGCGTCGCGCTGATCTCGACCGTGCTGGACTTCCGCTATGACGACACGTCCGAGGGCAATGATATCGGCTATGTCGGCCTGCTGCCGGGCTTTGCCGCCACGGCCTGGTATCATGGCCAGGTCGACCGCTCGGCCTGGAATAATGATCTCGAGGCCTTCCTGGCCGAGGCACGCACCTTCGCCATCGAGGAATACATGCCGGCCCTGATGCATGGCGTGACCCTGCCGGCCGACCGCCAGGCGCGCGTGGTGCGCGAGCTGTCGCGCTTTACCGGCCTGTCGGAAGACTTCCTCACCCGCGCCAATATGCGCGTCTCGCTGCGCCGCTTCCAGCGCGAGCTGATGCGCGATGAAGGCGTGTCGGTGGGCCGTCTGGACGCCCGCTTCACCGGTGTCGAGGTTGACGGTGTCGGCGAGGATCCGGAAACCGATCCCAGCTTCTACGGCATCGATGGCAGCTATACCGCCGCCATGCTGGACTATTTCACCCGCACGCTGGGCGTCGACATGACCGAATTCTACACGGTGATCGGCGGCGTACGCGGCTGGAACTGGGATGCCGGCCGTTCGGGCAACAACAATTACATCAATGTCGCCCCGTGGATCGCCCGCGCCATGCGCCAGAATTCCGATCTTAAGGTGCTGGTCGCCCAGGGCTATTACGATCTGGCCACGCCCTTCTTCGCCGCCGAGCTGATGTTCAACCAGCCCGGCTTCGACCAGGACCGCGTGCAGTTCCGCTACTACGAAGCCGGTCACATGATGTATCTGCACGAACCGTCACTGGAAGCCTCCACGGCCGATGTGCGAGCACTGATCGCGGAGTAGTGCAGGCCGTGCGGGGACACGGACCTCAGGTCCGTGTCCCCGTTTCTGCCAAAATTCTCCATAAGACAAAATAGTGGGAACGCTTGAGCCCTTTAGCGTGTTTGTGCGAAGCTCGCATTCACCAGCTAGGAGGGGGAAAATGGCGGGCAAAACTCAGTTGAATTCAGAGAAAGTACTTAAAACATTCGAAGCTATTTTTGGACGATCAAAGAGCAAGAAGAGCGATGCTCCTGGCCACATTGAAGCTGAACTGTCGCTAGATCACGAGCGCTCTCCTAAGTTCTATTTGCGACTTCAGGAAAAGGGTAAGCGCGGGTTATTCGGAAAACCAAAATTACTCGATGTCGAGCCGTGGATGAGCTTCAATTTCACAAAAAAATATATAGAAGAAAATCGCGATATTTTTGACGCCATCAAAAACGAATTTACCGTTTTTCGCCAAAGGCCCGGACCGGCCGAACTACCAGATCCAGTAGATAGCCCAATTGCCTACGTTGACAATGCGGAAGACATGGAGGATGCGGATCGGGAGTACTGGGTATTAAACAGTGCCATGGCGTTTGATTCGAACACGAAATCTGTATCCGATAAAGACTTCGCCAATTTTTGGCGCGAAAGAGCTCATCGTTTCGTTGAAATTCTATCGGGGCGAATTTAGCGACCGCTTTTCTCCTAGGCTCAAAACCCAATCAGTCTATTGATAGGGTGCTGCAAATCATGATTCCAATGGCTTGAGGCTTTTGGAGGATGTTGGATGGCGCGCCTGTTTTG
>MDTG01049408.1_pt1 | contig 75012 bp, 65 predicted proteins | sample 811421 | NCBI WGS metagenome assembly MDTG01 (sample SAMN05326645, study PRJNA326480) | marine metagenome | isolation source: seawater | place: Pacific Ocean: South East | collected 2011
ATGCGGACGACATTCCGCCGGTCAATGCCTTCTGGTCCGTCACGATCTACGACAACGACGGCTATCAGGTCGCCAACAGCCTGAACCGCTTCGCCCTTTCAAGCTGGATGCCGATGGAGAAGAACCCGGACGGTTCGCTCGACCTTTACTTCCAGCATGAGAGCCCTGGCAAGGACAAGGAAGCCAACTGGCTGCCGGCCCCGAATGGTCCGTTCAACGTGACCATGCGGCTCTACGCCCCAAAGCCCTCGGTCCTGTACGGAAAGTGGGCCCCGCCGGCGATCACCAAGGTTGGCGAGCCTTCGGTCAACAAGGCACAGTAGGAGCCGGCCCGAAGGAATGTACAGGAGCGGATCCGGACGCCTTGCGCCGGATCCGTTTCCGTCAGCTGCAACTTTCCCAGCCACTTTCCAAGTGAGAGAGACATGAAGCAGATCATCCCCTTCGTCATGATCGGTTCCCTGCTTGCCGCAGCCCCGCTGCCGGCGCTGGCCGAGACCGCCCTGCCGGAAGGCGCCAGCATCGCCAAGGACGCCAAGGCGCTTCGGACCTATGCACCGAAGGACAATCCGGGGAGCGTCGACTTCGACGCTGCCGACCGGCTGGCGATCGCCAATCTGCTCTACGCCTATTCCTTCGCCTACGACAACTACGAGGCCGACGCCTGGTTCAAGCTGTTCACGGATGATGTCGTGTTCGTCGCCGGCGTGCCGGGGGCAGGGGCCGTGTCCTTCACCGGGGATGGCTTCCGCACGTTCTGGCGTGAGCGGATGCAGCAGTTCAGCACCTCCGGCAACCAACGCCGGCATCTGATGTCGAACATCCTGTTCCTGCAACAGACCGCCGATACCGCGCACGTCAGTGTTGCCGGACTTCTGACCAACGCAAAGGACGGCAAGACCTTCACCGCCGTGTCGAGCCTCAACTATGAAGGCTGGCTGGTGAAGGGGCCGGACGGCTGGAAGATCAAGCGCTGGCATGACTTCCCGGACGCACCGGTTCCGGAGAAGTAAGGCGCTACATCCGCAAAAGCAGACATACGAAAGTCTCGATGCGACATGACCTTCCGGAGGCCGGGGCAAGCGAAGCCAGGCCTTCGGGCGGTTTTTTCGTTCTGTCGTTGCCATCGGACCACTGGCGCCGGGGGAGGTCGCTCGTTCCGCGAGCCCGCTTTTCACTTGCGTGGAGGAGTGGTCGCTATCAGGATCCGTCACGGGCTCTCCAGTACAACTCCAGCGCGATAGGGCCGATGAGCGATAGCGGGTCGATACTCTTGGTCAGGGCCAGCGGGTTCGGTCCACTGCCTTCGGTCTTTGAGCAAAGAGCCGGCGAACAGGCGCTCTGGCGGGTTTTCGAGAAGGCGGGGCTTCCCGTGGACGTCATCGGGGCACCGCAGACCCCGGTTCCCCTTCCGGCGATGGTCAGCCTTTTCGAACGATGCGGACATGAACTCGGCGACCGGACCTTCGGCCTCGAAATCGGCTTCGAGATGCAGAAGGCGTGGGGCTACGGCTTGTGGGGACGCTACGGGGCCACGGCAGATACGCTGGGCAAGGCGATCCGGCGCTACAACCTGACCTTTTGGGCGCATGCGTCCGATGGCACGCTTGAACTTGTTCAAAACGGACCGACCATGCTCTGGCGTCACGTCAAACGGCAGCCAGGGCAGTCGGCCATGCAGCATATCGACCACCTGATCGGCCCGATGATCATCATCGCGAGGCAGTTTCTCGGGCCGGGCTGGTCACCGGAATGGATCGAGGTTCCCTATCAGCGGGACAGCGACGCCCACCTGGTGGAAGACTGGTTGCAGGTTCCCGTCTGCTTCGGCCGCAAGGGAACCGGGATCGCCTTCAAACCCGGCGATCTTGACGTGCGGAAAGTTCGGAAAGCGCAGGATGCGTCCAGTATCATCACCTTGCGAGAGGTGATCGCGGACAGCGCCCTTTCGCGCGCGCCGGAACCGGCGCGTGCCGTTTCGGCAATCGCCGCACTTCGCCTGCTCGACGGACGGACGGACATCGAGGGGGCGGCGCGGATGGCCGGCCTCAGCGTGCGGAGCCTGCAGCGGCAGCTTCTGGAAAAGGGATATTCCTACCGCGAGATCGTGACCATCGCCCGAAATGAACGGGCGGTGAGCCTCCTGCATGAGACGACCCTCCCCATCCTGGAGGTCGCCCTGCTGCTCGGGTATGAGGATCATGCGAGCTTCACGAGGGCGTTTCGTCGCTGGATGGGGTGCTCTCCCGTGGAATTCAGGCGATTCCGGCGGCCGGTGGCGCTGGCGTAAAATGCAAAGCAGGCGGAGCGCCTTCTTTCCTAAGTCTACCGAACGCCCGATTCCGGGGAAGGGAGCGGGCCAGCCCCAACGCGCCGGTCCTGGGGGGATATCGCCATAACGATGCGTTCCGGTGATCCATCGAATGTCTGCCAAGCATGAGGCCCTGCAAATGGAAACGCTGCCCGCGCGGCTGAAGACTGCGGTGACGCCGCGCATCCTGTTGGCCGGGCTCGGCTTTGCGGCTGCCGGACTCCAGGTGGTGCCGGCGTTTGCGGCGGACCCGGTTTCGTCCGTTGCCGGGGCTCCTATCGAGGCGGACGCCTTGCCGTCCCCATGGAGTTTCGAAGTCGCGCCCTATTTCTGGGCCGCCGGAATGTCGGGCAGTGTCGCGTCGTTCGGGGCCCCGCCCGTCGATGTCGACATGGGGTTTTCCGACATTCTGGGCGATCTTCAGTTCTCGGCCATGGTCGCGGCGGAAGTCCGCAACGGTCCTTTCAGCCTCACCACGGACTTCTTCTATCTGAAGCTGGGCACGGACGAGACCACGCCGCACGGTGTCCTTGCGTCAAGTGTTGCCCTCGACTCGTCCACGATGTCCGCGACGGCGCTCGCCGGCTACGCGATCGTGGATCGTGAGAACATGCGGCTGGATGCTGTTCTTGGCGCGCGCGTCTGGTCGGTCGAAAATACGCTAAGCTACAATGGCGGCGTACTTGCCGGCCGGTCCTTCACGGATTCGGAAACATGGGTCGATGCCATGGGCGGCCTCAAGGGGCGCGTGAATGTCACCGACCGCATCTATCTCAGCGGCTCGGCCATAGCCGGCGGCGGCTCGTCGAATTTCGGCTGGGACATCATGGGAGGCGTTGGCTACGAGTTCTCCCAACACATCTCGGCGGTTGCCGGCTATCGGGCGCTCGGGGTCGACTACAAGAACGGAGCCTTCGATTTCGACGTCACCGTTCAGGGGCCGATCGCGGGTGTTTCCTTCAAGTTCTAGAGCCGCTTTTCGGCTATGGGACGTCTTTCGCTGCCGGCAGGGCGAGTCGCGCGTGCCCGGCGAGGCGTGATTGCGTGCTATGCGGGCGCAAAGACCGTGCTTGCGCCCGATCCCGGAACTCCCCTCTTGCGGGGAGGGCCAAGACCCACTACCCACTCACTCACGCGTTCAAGATAGCCCCGAGACCGGATTTTCGCGCGCGTGCGCGAGGGTTCGCAAGATCGGGCGACAGGCAGGACTGAAACGGCATGAGCATCGTCGACACACGCACCCCCGATCCGAAGAAATTCATCAAGGGCGCCACCGGCGACTGGGAAATCGTGATCGGCATGGAGGTGCATGCGCAGGTCACCTCCAATGCGAAGCTCTTTTCCGGGGCCTCGACCGAATTCGGCAAGGATCCCAATGCCAACGTCAGCCTCGTCGATGCGGCCATGCCCGGCATGCTGCCCGTGATCAACGAGGAATGCGTCGCCCAGGCGGTGCGCACCGGCCTCGGGTTGAAGGCGCAGATCAACCTGCGGTCCGTGTTCGACCGGAAGAACTATTTCTACCCTGACCTGCCGCAGGGCTACCAGATCTCGCAGTTCAAGCAGCCGATCGTCGGCGAGGGCGAGATCCTGCTCGAAATGGGCGATGGCGAGACGGTCACCGTCGGCGTCGAGCGGCTGCATCTGGAGCAGGACGCGGGCAAGTCGCTGCACGACCAGCATGCGACCATGTCGTTTGTCGATCTCAACCGCTCGGGCGTGGCGCTGATGGAGATCGTCTCCAAGCCCGACCTGCGCTCCGGCGACGAGGCCAAGGCCTATCTGACCAAGCTGCGCACCATCCTGCGCTATCTCGGCACCTGCGACGGCAATATGGACCAGGGCTCGATGCGCGCCGACGTCAACGTCTCGGTGCGTGCGCCGGGCGGGGCCTTCGGCACGCGCTGCGAGATCAAGAACGTCAATTCCATCCGCTTCGTCGGGCAGGCCATCGACTATGAGGCGCGCCGCCAGATCGGCATTCTGGAGGACGGCGGGACCATCGACCAGGAGACCCGCCTGTTCGATCCGGTGAAGGGCGAGACCCGCTCGATGCGCTCCAAGGAAGAGGCGCACGACTACCGGTATTTCCCCGATCCCGACCTGTTGCCTCTGGAATTCGACCAGGCCTATGTCGACGCGCTGGCAGCCGGTCTGCCGGAGCTGCCCGACGACAAGAAGGCGCGCTTCATCGCCGACTACGGCCTGTCCGCCTATGACGCCGACATCCTGATCGTGGAGCGGGCCTCGGCCGACTTCTTCGAACAGGTGGCCAAGGGGCGCGATGCCAAGCTCTCGGCGAACTGGGTGATCAACGAGCTTTTCGGCCGGCTCAACAAGGAAGGCCTCGATCTTGGCGAGACGCCGGTGTCGGCGGCGCAGCTCGGCGGGCTGGTCGATCTGGTCAAGGACGGCACGATTTCCGGCAAGATCGCCAAGGACCTGTTCGAGATCCTGTGGACCGAGGGCGGCGACCCGGCGGAGATCGTCGAGACGCGCGGTATGAAGCAGGTGACGGATCTCGGTGCCATCGAGGCGGAGGTCGACAAGATCATCGCCGCCAATCCGGAGAAGGTGGAACAGGCCAAGGAAAAGCCCGGCCTGCTTGGCTGGTTCGTCGGTCAGGTGATGAAGGCGACCGGCGGCAAGGCCAATCCCCAGGCGGTCAACGACCTGCTCCGCGCAAAGATCGGCATCGAGTAATGCGCGGCCCGCGCGCGTCTGTCATGCTCCCGTAACGCAGACGGCTTACCCGGCTCAAGTCATGGTGATCCATGATTTGGGAGATCGGACATGAAGGCTGGACAGACGGGCGCGGGCGGGTTGCTCGAAAAGGCCGTGCATCGCAACAGGGCGCTTTCGGGCGAAGGGCTTTTGGAGCGCGCCTTCACCCTTGCCTTCAAGGGGCTCGTCTATCCGCAGATCTGGGAAGACCCGGAAATCGACATGGAGGCGCTCGCGATCGGGCGCGATCACACGATCGTGGCGATCGCCTCCGGCGGCTGCAACATCCTGTCGTATCTGACGGCCGATCCGCGCGCGATCACCGCCGTCGACCTCAACAAGGCGCATGTCGCGCTAACGCGGCTGAAACTGACCGCCGCCGCACAGCTTCCCAACTACGATGCGTTCTACCGGTTCTTCGGCAAGGCCGATGAGGCCGCCAATGTGGCGGCCTACGAGCGCTTCCTCCAGCCGGCGCTGGATGCGGAGAGCCGCGCCTATTGGGAGCGTCGCGATCTCACCGGCCGCAAGCGGATCTCGCTGTTTGCCCGCGATCTCTATCATCACGGACTGCTCGGATATTTCATCGGCCTGGGTCACGGGATCGCACGCCTCTACGGCGTCGACCCCAGGGACCTGCTCAAGGCGCGCACGATGGACGAGCAGCGCAGCTTTTTCGACACGGCGCTCGCCCCGCTCTTCGACAAGCGCATGGTGCGCTGGGCGACCTCGAAGAAGGTCTCGCTCTACGGTCTCGGCATTCCGCCGGCGCAATATGAGGCGCTGGCGTCTGCCGGCACCGACGGCATGGCCGGGGTGTTGCGCGAGAGGCTCGAGCGGCTGGCCTGCGGGTTTCCGCTGTCGGAGAACTATTTCGCCTGGCAGGCCTTCGGTCGCGGCTATGCCGACGATGATGCCGGGCCGCTGCCGCCCTATCTCCGCCGCACCCATTTCGACGAGGTGCGCGCCCGCGTCGATCGCGTGCAGGTGGCCAATCGCTCGTTCACCGATCATCTCGCCGAACAACCGGACAAGAGCGTCGACCGATATGTGCTGCTCGACGCGCAGGACTGGATGTCGGACGGCGCGCTCAACGAGCTGTGGGCCGAAATCACCCGCACCGCACGTCCCGGCGCGCGGGTCGTGTTCCGCACCGCGGCCGAGCCTTCGCTGCTGCCGGGGCGGGTCGCAGCCGATATTCTCGACCAATGGGACTATGACGCCGAGACATCCGCCCGCTGCACCCTGCGGGACCGGTCCTCTATCTACGGCGGGGTGCATCTCTATCGGCTGAGGGACGCATGACCGGGCAGGGGCTGGAGCAGGACAGCGCCGCGGGAGCGGCGCTGATGGACCGGATCTACGGCTGGCAGCGGCACATCTACGATGTCACGCGAAAACCCTATCTGCTTGGCCGCGACCGGTTGATTGCCGACCTGCAACCGCCCGATGGCGGAACGGTCCTGGAGCTTGGCTGCGGCACGGCGCGCAATCTGATTGCCGCCGCGCGGCGCTATCCCGATGTGCGCTTTTTCGGGATCGACCTGTCGTCCGTCATGCTGGACCGGGCAAGGCGCTCCATCGACCGGGCCGGGCTTGGCGGGCGGGTCGTCGTCGCGCAAGCGGATGCAAGCGCCTTTGACCCGCGCATTGTCTTCGGGCGAGGGACCTTCGACCGGGTGTTCATCTCCTATGCGCTGTCCATGATCCCGCCCTGGCAGCGGAGCGTCGAGGCCGGGTTGGCCGTGCTGGGCGAGGGCGGCGAGCTCTCCTGCGTCGACTTTGGCCAGATGCAACGCTATCCGGCGGTCCTGCGCGGCCCCTTCCGGGCCTGGCTTGCCGCCTTTCACGTCACGCCGCGCGCCGATCTCGCGCAGGTGCTTGAAGCGGCGGCCAGGGGGCATGGCGCCCGTGCGCGCGTGGAGACGCTTCACGGCGGCTATGCCGTCTATGGGCGTGTCGGCGGTTCTGCCATGTCCGGCTCCCCGAACGGTTGAGCCTTTTTCCGACCGGCATGCCGCAGAGGCTCGCCACCACGCTCGTTTCCGCGGGAAAGGGGCATGGCGTTCAGGCCACTTGATCGAGCGTACATCCTGGCAGGTTCGCTTGAGCCCGCGCGCAATCAGCCTTTGCCGGACGGGTCGCGGCTGCCTATGTCTAGGGACGACGGCGGGACCAACCGCACATCGCATCACCAGCGTTCGGAGACAACAATGACCGTTTCTCAAAAAGAGCCCATCGAAGTCCACTACTGGCCGACGCCGAACGGCTGGAAGGTGACGATCCTTCTGGAGGAACTGGGCGTTCCCTATGAGATCAAATACGTCAACATCGGTGCCGGCGACCAGTTCAAGCCCGACTTCCTGAAGATCGCGCCGAACAACCGCATGCCGGCGATCGTCGATCCGGAAGGGCCGGGCGGCGCCCCGATCTCCGTGTTCGAATCCGGAGCGATCCTGCAATACCTCGGCCGCAAGTTCGGCAAGTTCTACCCGACCGACGAGCGCGCGCGGGTGAAGGTCGAGGAATGGCTGATGTGGCAGATGGGCGGTTTCGGTCCGATGCTCGGCCAGAACCATCATTTCCGCGTCTATGCCCCGGAGAAGATCCCTTACGCCATGGAGCGCTATCTCAACGAGACGCACCGGCTCTACGGCGTCTTGAACAAGCAGCTCGAGGGCCAGGACTTCGTCGCCGGCGACTACAGCATCGCCGACATGGCCATCGTCGGCTGGGCCAAGGGCTGGGAGCGGCAGGGGATGGATCTTGCCGCCGACTTTCCGAATGTGAAGCGCTGGCTGGAGGCGCTGATGGCACGTCCGGCGGTCGAACGCGGTCTCGCGGTCGGTCAGGAAGAGCGCGAGAAGCTCAACCTGGCCGGTGACAAGAACGCGCAATCGGTGCTGTTCGGCCAGCGCGCGCGCTGACCGGCCAGTCTTCGAAGCACGACATGGCACGGATGGGGCGCCCGACACCGGTCGGGCGCCCCTTTTTATTGTCAGGCCGGGTTATCGGACCCGGCTCCAGGTCTCGCCCCGGCAGATCAGCCCGCCGAGCACGCAGCCCTTGAGGGAGAGCTTGTTTGCTCCTTCCAGGGTCATGCGGCCGGAATAGGTCTTGCCGTCTTCGGCGTTATAGACCTTGCCCTTCCAGACGCCGGCATTGCCCGTCGGGGTCATGCCCATCACCGTGCGCGTGCCGAGCAGCGGTCGCGAGCGCTTTGCCGGATCCGGGTTCTGCGTGTCATTGCGCGGTGTCTTCAGCCACACCAGCGTTCCGCACAGGGCCGAGCCGCAAGGGGCAATCTCGATGCGCGAGGTGCCGCTCGGACGTTGCCAGACGCCGGTGGCATCGGCCGCAAGCGCGGGCAGGGGCGCCAGCGACAGGAAGGCTGCGGCCAGGACCGCCGCGGCGACAGGAAATCGGCTCATGTCATCGTCTCCTCCACACGGGCAGATGGCTCCTCCTGCCCTTTACGTAAACGGAATCTAACGAAGGATGACGGCTCTGACCACCGGTGACGTAGCGGCAGGCTTCGGATTTTTCAGTCCGTGGAGTTGCGGAAAAAAATCCTCATTGCTGCGATGGTGAATCACTGGTTGACGACATCTGTCGGATTTTCGGAAAGCCAAGTTGATTTCACTGCCTGATTCCGGAGATTGCGGTGAATCCTCCGTTAAATTTACGGAAAATTTTAATTGTGTTTGCGTCTTGTTAATCGCGAATTTTAAGCGCTCGTTGAAAGGCGGGCGACACACTCGACGTTGAAAGATGCACACACAAGAAAACGGAACGGCGTCTTTCACCCTTCTTGGTCCCGCATGATGAGAAGACCAAGCGTTGAACAGAAACGGAGTGTGAAATGGCCCGTCTTGATCTTGGAAATTCCGACCTGGCAATTATGGGCGGTCAGCCCGCCGGCCCCGATATCCTGCTGCAGATGGGGCTCGATTGCGCCTGCGGCCGTCATGGGTCGACCGACCTCGTGTCCGCGCACAAGTGGTTCAATCTGGCCGCGATGAAGGGCAATGCGGATGCCGTCCGCCACCGCCGCGACATCGCCGAGGAAATGAGCCGCGCGGAAATCGCCGAAGCGCAGCGCGCCGCCCGCGAATGGCTCAGCCTGAATTGAGCGGTCCGGCGCCCGGCCCGGCGCAGTGGGCCGCACCGCTTGACCGTTCTTCAATCGATCGCGACGTCTGACCCTGTTGACGGACATGACGTCGCGGTCGCCAGATCCTGCCCGCGCGTGACTGCCCGAAGCGCCAATCAGGATCCGTCCTGCCGTCAGTCCGCGCTCCGTGTCTTTTGAAACGCTTGCATGTGGATCACGGTTCGTCGCGCCGCTTCTTCCGCGACAACGGGCGTGACATGGCTTCGCCGTCCGGCAAGGACAGCAGACGCGCAACGGCCTGCGCCTGTTTGAGTTTCTCTTTCAACGCCAGCAGTTCTTCATCCTCAGGAAGGGCATTGATCAGCAGATCCGCCCTCTCGACGATGGTGCGCGCCGCCTCTCTTTGTTTGTTTCCAATGTTCTTGCTGTCGCTCGACACGCCGCCAACCTCGCATCGTTCCTGAAGCGTCGCTTGCGGGAACCGGCATGTGGTGGTCCCGCCAGCCCGTGGGCGGAAGTGTTCACGCTGGAGACGCGGGAGACCATCTTGGATTCCCACGATTTGCCTGCCGTGCCAATCCTGCCGCGTCATCGCAGCAGGCCTGACCGGAATGCCCGGGTCACCAGATGCGCCCGGTTGACCGCATCGAGCTTGCGGCGCAGGGACGCGCCATGATCCTCGACCGTGCGAACGGCGAGACCCAGCAATTCGGCAATGTCCCGGTCGGTCTTGCCGTCCGCCGTCCACCGCAGGCAGTCGTACTCGCGGGTCGTCAGGCCGAGATCCCTGGCGGTCTTGCGATGCCCGGCCACTGCGGTTGCGGTTTCCACGGCGAGGTTTGCCGCAATCTCCAGCATCGCGATTTCCGTGTCTTTCAGCTCCATTCGCGCGCCTCCCAGCGACAGGCTGCCTCTCGCGCCATCGGCGCCAAACACGGGGATCGCCACGCCTTCGGCAAGCCCGTGTTCGCGCGCGGCGCCGAACACATGGTCCGCGGCCCGGGAAGGCGCCTGGGCAATCGCGTCGGACCATCGAAATCCCCGTTCGGATGTCAGAACGCGGTGGATGACCGGGTCCCGCTGCACATGGCCCTCGTCGAAATAGCGAAGGAACCATTGCTCCGGCCAGCGATTGAACAGGATCTGCGCACGGGCAGCCGGGGTAGGAATGTCCGGCTTGGGAACGATGCCGCACAACACCCGCGTGAGGCCGAAGCGACCGCCGAGGCGCAGCAGAGCGTCGCAGATCGCAGTCTCGTCGGAGGAATCCCGGATCTGCTCCAGGAGTTGCAGGAACGTGTCGTGATGCACCGGCTCTCGTCCGCTTTTGCCCAATGCTCGCATTCCGAGCTTTTTCTCCAGACAAAGCTTATACGTTTATTGGCGGTTTCGGGAGATCCCTTGCGGCGGAGTGCGCTATGACATTCCGGCTCCTGTCAGCCCTTTCCGGCATCCGTCCGGCCGGGCATCGTGCCTGTGTACTTCTGCCCGAAAATGCCTTGACCCATTCGGCTATTCCGCCTATCCCGATCACGTCGGAGAGGTGGCCGAGTGGTCGAAGGCGCTCCCCTGCTAAGGGAGTATACCGGAGACGGTATCGAGGGTTCGAATCCCTTCCTCTCCGCCACTTTCTCGATCTCACGCCAGTTTGCGTCGCGTACCCCCGATCGGGCGGGCGAAGGGCCGGGTCGCAGCCGCGCCCTGCGGCTTCAACGGGTGCGTTGAGCGCAGCCTTCCGCCACATATTCAGTTTACAGCCCGAAGTCAGAGGCGCGGTGTCTGCGGCGCCATTGTGTGCAACCGCGCGCAGGGCGGCCTGTCGATTGTCTCAGCTCCGGCACGACGTCAGCCCGTTGGCCTGTCGGCCGTGTCCCGGCGAAGACCGGCCCTCAGACGCGGGGTGGCGAAGTCGAGGAAGGCCCGGAGCTTGAGTGGAACCATTCTCTGGCCGGAATAGACCAGACTGACGGGCATCGGGTCGGGCGCATGGTCGTCGAGGACCGTGACCAACCGTCCCGCACGGACGGCGTCCGCGATCTGGTAGGACAACACACGGGTGAGGCCGACGCCCGCGATTGCCGCGTCGATTGCCGCCTCGGCCGTGTTGACCGTCAGGCGCACGCGGGACGCGGCAGGTCGTGCCGCCGCTCCTTTTCTAAACGTCCAGGCGTCGGACGGGGCGAGGGCGGAGAACGTCACGACGTCGTGGGCAGCAAGGTCGCCCGGATCTTTCGGGCTGCCGCGCCGTTCCAGATAGTCCGGGCTCGCGCAGACCACGCGGCGGACCGTTCCGACTTTCACGGCGACGTCGCTGCTGTCAGGCAGATCGGCAATGCGCAGCGCCAGATCGATGTGATCGTCCACGAGATGCAAGAGCCCGTCGGCGAGGACCAGCCTCACATCCGTTTCCGGATAGGCCGCAAGAAAGGCCGTGACGACCGGAACCATATGAAGGCGCCCGAACACGATGGGCGCGGTGATCACCAGTTCTCCTTTCACCACCGCATATTCGCCCGCGGCCGCGCGTTCGGCTTCAGCGATGTCTTCAAGGATGCGTCGAGTGGCGGTCGCATAGGTTTTTCCGGCCTCGGTCAGGCCGAGCGAGCGCGTCGAGCGGACCAGCAGTTGCGTTCCGAGATGGGTCTCGAGATCGGAGATTTTCCGGCTGACGGTCGACAGGGGGATGCCGAGCCGTCGTCCGGCCTCTGACAGGCTTCCGGCCTCGATGACCGCTTGAAGGACGGACATCGCGTCGAGCCGGTCCATGATACCCTTCCATAAAATGGGAGTGTCACTCTCAAATTTACCGGATTATGCCGTTTATCACCACCCTCTATCTATGGGTCGACCAGAACGACTGGCCGTTTCTACAGGAGACCCATGATGACACGCCTATCCATCCCCGCCACGATCACCGATGCCCCCGCCGCCAGCCAACCGCTGTTGCAGACGGTCGAAAAGCAACTTGGCAGCGTGCCGAACCTGTTTCGTCTCATCGCGAACAGCCCTGCCGCCCTGGAGGGGTATCTTTCGCTCTCCGGCGCGCTGGCCAAGGGCAGCCTGCCGGCGGCGACGCGTGAACGGATCGCGCTGGCCGTCGCCGAACTGAATGGCTGCGGCTATTGCCTTGCCGCGCACAGCTACATCGGCGCCAACATGGCCAAGCTCGATCCGGTCGAGATCGAAGCCAACCGCCGCGGCCATTCGACAGATCCCAAGGCGGATGCCGCGGTGCGCTTCGCGGCGCAGGTTGTGACGGCGCGGGGACATGTGAGCGACGAGCAGGTGAAAGCGGTCAAGCTTGCCGGCTACTCGGATGCGCAGGTGGTCGAGATTATCCTGCATGTCGCGGTGAACACGCTGACCAACTACGCCAATGAAGTGGCCCAGACTGTCGTCGATTTTCCGGCGGCCGAGGCGCTTGTCGCCTGAAGACAGCACGGGCTCGCCGGAGCGGCGGGCCCGTCCCCAATCCCCATGCCGGAGATCCCTCATGTCCCGTCCACCGCTTCCCCCCTTCACCGCCGAGACCGCCGCGCAAAAGGCGCGGTTGGCCGAGGATGCCTGGAACAGCCGCGATCCGGAACGCGTGGCGCTGGCCTATACGCAAGAGAGCCAGTGGCGGAACCGGTCCAAGTTCCTGACCGGCCGACCGGCGATCGAGGCGTTCCTCGCCGCCAAATGGCAGCGTGAACTCGACTATCGCCTGATCAAGGAAGTCTGGGCCTTTGCCGGCAACCGGATTGCGGTGCGCTTCGCCTATGAATGGCACGACATTGCCGGAGCATGGTTTCGAAGCTACGGCAACGAGAATTGGGAATTCACTGGCGAGGGGCTGATGCAGCGGCGCATCGCCAGCATCAACGATCTGCCGATCGCCGAGGCGGAGCGCAAGTTTCACTGGCCCGCCGGGCGCCGCCCCGACGACCACCCCGGGCTCAGCGAACTCGGTCTGTAGGAGGCACGGATGGAGAGGACCTATTCCAGTGATGTCGCCTTCACCCCCACCGTGAAGGCGATCCAGGCCCGCAAGGGGTCACGGCGTGCCTACGCCAACCAGGAGCAGGCGGGTGGCTGGCAGACGGAGATCACACCCGACCTCAAGACGTTTGTCGAGGCGCAGACCAGTATGTTCCTGGCGACCGCGAATGCGGACGGACAGCCCTACATCCAGCATCGTGGGGGACCGGCCGGTTTCCTGAAAACGATCGACGCGCGGACGCTCGGTCTTGTCGACTTCGCGGGCAACCGGCAGTTCATCACGACGGGTAATCTGGCGGACAATCCCAAGGCTCATCTGTTCCTGATCGATTATGCGAACCGGCGCCGGATCAAGATCTGGGGTACGGCGCGGGTCGTCGAGGGGGACGATGCGCTGGTCGCGGAACTGATGCCGCCCGGCTACAAGGCGCGTGCAGAGCAGGTGATACTGTTCACCGTCTCCGCCTGGGACGCGAACTGCCCGCAGCACATCCCGCAACGGTTCGAAGCCGCGGATGTGGCAGCGGCGCTGGCGGCACGCGATGCGCAGATCGCGGCCCTTGAAGCCGAGGTCGCCCGACTGAAAGCCGCCGGCCGGGATCCGGCACCCCGGGACTTGGTCTGAACGCGCTCTCCGTCTCGATCCGCCCGGCGTTGCCGGTGTCCAGCCGAAGCGCTCCTGTGCATTCGCGCCGTGGCCGCCGTCGCATGTCTGCAAGGCAGAAGACGGCCCGGCGGGGCGAGCGCGGGGCGGGCCCCTGGCTCAGCCGCCAACCTGGAAGGACTGATCGCGCGCAACAAAGCTGCGCGGGGTGAAGCGCACGAAGACGTTGGTCCGGGACTCCGGCGCATCGGCGAAACGGGGATCCCAGCCGGCGCGATCGGACCCGAGATATTTGGACAGGAGCGCGATCGCGGTGTCGGCGTCCCAGGGGTGGGGCCGGGCGATGCCGCGAAAGCCGAGATGGAGGAAGCGTCCAGTGGGCTTGTCGAAGTCGACGATGCCGACGGCGGCATTGGGGGCCTGTCTCACCTTGTCGGGAAACGTGTCGCCCCGGTTGGCGCTGATGAACCAGAGATCGCGCCCGTCATGATGGAACCACAGCGGGGAATCGCAGGCCGTCTCCGGCTTCCACGTGGCGAGATGGGCAACCAGCGGCCGCTTGAGGAATTCCACCACGTCGAAGGCCGGCTTGCGCCCGTCGTGGGTCAGCCCCGCAAGATCAAGCGCCGTCGCGCCTGTCGTGCCTGTGGTGTTTGTCGTGCCTGTGGTGTTTGTCGGGCTGTCGTTCACCGCGCGCCCCCTCCCGCGGGCATGCTGTCCGGCGCTGTGGCGCTTGCGTCGAGACCGCGGACCGCGATCCGGGGCAGGAGATCTTCAATCCATGTCCGGTCCCAGCCGGTCCGGGCGCTGGTGAGCACCATGAGCGGAACCGCGCCTTGCGGGTCGCGGATCGCCGTATAGGCGCCATGCGTGTCTGACACGAAGGACAGAAGGGAGCCATCGGACAGCCTCTCGGTGCGGCAGGGGTGTTTTTCCTCCGTCCATGGCCGCAGGCGGTCGTAGGCGTCGGGGCGGTCGAAGAGGATCGCCCGCAGCTCGTGGCCCTTGTCGGGACCTGTGTCGAAGACGAACTCGAACTCCCGGTGGGCCGGGTAGTCGAAGACGATCACGCTATCGAGCGCAAGGCCCGTGTCGGCCGGCAGGTCCACGCCGATGTCGAGCCCGTCGGCCTCGTCAGCAGTCAACCAGGTCGTGCGCCGGGGGCGCCGGTCGCGCCGCCAGCGCAGGAAGCCGATTGGCGCGTTGACCGGGTCGGGAGCATGGCGGGCCCAATAGCTGAGCCTGGCGTAGGGCGTCGCCAGCAGGGCGCGGGCGCGTGCGGTGTCGAGCCGGGCGAGGGAGCGGAAGACGTCGGCCGCGCCGTCGGCGCCCAGTTCGCCCTCTGTCACGGCCAGCTCGCAGGAGGTGCGGGAAAGCCGCGCATAGCCGCCCTCTCGCCCCTGGAAATCGCGGCCGTGCCAGCCGACGTAGCCGCCCGGGAGGTCGAAGGACGTGGCCGCAGAGCCCCACAGGCACGGCAGGTCGCCGGCCGCCGGACCCCAGTCGTAGAGAAACTGCTTGAGCCGGAAGGTCGTGGCGCCGCGTCTTGCCTCAAAACGCAGGGAACAGGGATTGGCCGTGCCCCAGTTTGCGCGATGTTTGCTGCCGTCGCCGCGTCCGCCCGGCGGTTGCTCCCTGCGCAAGGTCCAGGTGATGTCCCAGCCGGCAAGGCCGTCGGGCGCGAAGATCGGAAAATTCACATCCTCCTGGATGTCCGCAAGCGGCAGGTCGTGCAAAAGGCCGTCGGCCGGGTCGGTTGCGGGGCGGGTGTCTTTTGTGTCGGCCATGCGCTCTTGTCCGGGTTTGCAAGGGGTCACGCGAGTGACAGGGCATCAATGCTCGGCAGGCCGGTGCCGGCGTCCGAATGGCGCGACAACGCCAGATCGAGCGCACCGCGCAGCGCGTCCGGGTCGAGATTGCGTCCGATCACGGTGGCACTCAGCGGCGCGGCCGGGCGGTCCGTTGCGGTGACCGGCTCGAGCGGAAACAGCACGCCGTTGACGACGTGAAAGGCGACCGGAGCGGATGCGTCGCGGCAGGCGGCGATCCCCTTCAGGCGGATGAGATCCTGCCCCAGGATGGTGGAGAGGGCGAAGAGCCATTCACCGATCACCGCCGATGTGATGTTCCCGTCGTGGCGCAGCGAAAAGGCGGCGATATCGGTGTGGCGATGCCCGTGGGGCGCCGTGCCGGGATCGGGAAGCGAGGCCTCGCGGTCTTGCCAGCCCGGAGCGAAGAGCTCGCAGACGGCATCGTCGCGCGCCACGATCCGGGCAGCGGGATTGAGATCGCCAAGCCGCCGTTCGAAGCGGGCGCGCTCCGTGCCGACCGCTAGGTCGGTCTTGGTGAGCGCAAGCGTGTCGGCCGTTCGGATCTGGTCGTGAAGGATGTCTTCCGGCATGCCCGTGCCGCGCCAGGCGGTGAGGTCGGCGCAGGCCAGGACCCTGCGAATGGCGAGACGCGCCGACAGCAGCGGGTCGGCGGCGATCGCTCCGATCAGTGCGGATGTCTCGGCAAGACCCGACGCCTCGACCACGATGCCGCGAAAGGGACGGTCCGGTCGCGACAGGTCGGCAAGTGCTGCCACCATGCCCTCAAGCCCGGTGCAGCACATGCAATCGCCGGAAATGCCCACATTGATATAGCCGGCGCGGGCGAAGAGGTCGGAATCGATACTCTCCTCGCCGATGTCGCCAACCACCATGTCGACATCGACCGGGGCCGCCCGGTCGAGGGCATCGCGCAGCAGCGAGGTCTTGCCGCTGCCGAGCGGGCCTGTGACGACCACCAGCGGTCGCCGTTGATTGCCCCCGGCGCCGCCGCTGCGCTCCTCCAGGCGGCTCATGAGGTCTTCGGCGGCTGCCAGACGCAGCGAAAGCCGATCTCGCAGTGCCGGTCGGTGAGCAGGTCCTTGCCGCGGTAGTAGCCGCGCAGCATTTCCGGGCGGGAGGTGAAGCAGCCGCCGCGAATGACGGCGAAGGCCGCCGGCCGGTTCATGAACTCGCGCGGATGGCGCCCCTTGAAGAAGGGATCCATGTCCTTGTGGTCGTAGAAATTGGTGCGGGTCCATTCCCAGGTGTTGCCGGCCAGGCCGCGCACGCCGTAGACGCTTTCGGAGCCTTTGCGGGCATTCGCCGGCTGGACGGTGCGTGCGGGCGTTTCGTCGCTGTAGGTCCGCAGCAGGTCTTCCCAGTCGGCCATGGACGCGACCGGACGGCCGAAACAGGTTTCGACGTAATTCGCCATTTCGGGCTCGAATGTATCGCCCCAGGGATAGACGTGGCCGTCGGGGCCGCGCGTCGCCTTTTCCCATTGCGTTTCGTCGGGCAGAGCCTTGCCGGCCCAGTCGGCATAGGCCCAGGCATCGTACCAGTCGACGCCGGTGACCGGCAGGGCGGGATCGGCGAAGCGCGGGTCGCGCCAGTGGGACGGCGTATAGTCCTTGTTGGGGGGCGCGTCCGGGTGACCGACCTTGTCGGGATGGGCGCGGGCGTAGTCGAGAAAGACGGCATAGTCGGCATTTGAGACCGGATCGCGGTCGATGTAGAAGGCGTCGACATGGACCTCGCGCCGGGGCAGGAAGTCTTTGTAGAAGAACGGGAAATCCTCGACGGAATCGACGCCGGTCACCGCCGGGCCTTCCGGGATGTGAACCATGGTGGAAAGATCGGGCTCGCGTGCCCGCTTGCGGTCGAGAAGCGCGCGATAGGGGGCGAGAAAGTCGTTTTCGCGCGCCTTGAGTTCCGTCGGGTCGGTGCTGTCGAAAATCGTGGTCAAGGCATGTTTGGTGAGCGAGGCGCCGATGCCGACCGGCTTGCGCTTGTAGTCCTCGCGGGTGAAATAGCTCGGCCAGCCGGAAATGCGCACCAGATGCGAGACGGCGCGCGGTTCGCGCAGCGCGCCGCAGTGGCGAATGGCACGGAAGGCGACCGCGTCGACCGCATCATGGGTGGCCTCGCAAAGCAGCTCGCGCGCCGGCAGATAGTGCGACCAGGCATGGGCAATGTCGCAACCGACGACGCGCACCTGCCAGATCGGGTGGTTGATCGCCGCCTCGAGGCGCGCCATGCCCTCTTCGGGACTGGGCGCGGCTTCAAGCTCCGCGCGCACCGCCTCGACCTGTTCCCAGAAGGCCGTGTCATCGAGCGCGTGAAAGGCCTCGGCCGTTTCGCCGTCGGACGTCATTTGCGGCGTTCGCGTCATGGTGGCGGTCGTCATGCGGACATCTCCCTTTTTGCCGGCAGCGCACTGTCCGGTTCATCGCGTGACATGCTCGGGGGCACGGCGGCGTGCCGGCGCCTCAGGTGGGTCACGAAGAAGGACGGATGGTGAAAGATCTCGGTCAGCAGATTGTCGTTCGAGACCCACAGTCCGAAGGCGTTCGGAAACAGGATCTCTGCATCGAAAAGGCCTTTGAGCGTTGAGGGATGGAGCCAGCTGTAGCCGCCGGCCGGAGGTCCCTTTGCGGGACGCGCGCTGAATGAGCCGCCGGCGATGTCGAGGGCGTAGTCGACATCCAGCCCGTTGCCGTCGCTGAGCCGCAGGGTGACGGGGCGCGGGCTCGCGCAATGCCGGCTCCAGTAATAGGTGCCGACGAGGCGGGCCAGCACCGCGCGGACGAGATCGTCCGGGTCGCCTTCGAAGGCGGCTTCGCCATAGGATCCCGGCCGGAACTGCGGAATGGCGGCATCGGGGTCGAGTTCCAGGTCCGCATAGCTTTCGGCCACCTCGTCCGGCCGGTGGTGTCCGGCCGGCTGGATCTCGACAGGGCGCCCGGCGGAGAGCACGAAGCGATCGCCCGGGCCGGGCAGGTGGCTGCGGTTGCCGCGCTCCTGCAGCGCCTCATGCGCCTGAAGGGGCGTGAAGGGAAAGATCTTGCGGTTGACCCAGGCGAAGCGATCCGCAGCATCGATGCCGTCGACCCGCCAGCCGAAGGACGAGGGCACGGTAAGCTCCGCGCCGAAGAGATCGGTGTAGGTGTCGAAGGCGTCGCGGCAGCGTCTTTCGAACAGTCCGTAGTCGGCGGCCTGCTTGCGTTCCAGCAGCGGCGCGGCGGGGGACGTGGAATGGCTCGGGATGAAGGCGACGTCGATCGACGGCCGCCGGTCGCGAAAGAAGGCCTCGGTCTTTGGATGCAGGATGGCATCGCCGCCGAAAATCGCGCGGGTCCCCTGCGCTTCCAGCAGATACAGGAACTCCGGAAACATCACCTTGGAGGGCAGGGCGGTGATCGTCAGATCGCGGAAACCCACCTCCTGGAGCGGCTTGACGGCGACGAGCCGCTCAAAGCCCAGCTCGCGCAGGATCCAGGGGATCGCCTTGTAGCCCATGCCCGCGCCGCTGTGGACCGGCAGTTTCTCCGCGTCGGGATGAATGACGATCGCATCGCGGTTGATGGCCGCGAGCGAGTCCACATGGAGGTGATCGCAATGGTGGTGGCTGATGACGAGCACGTCGATGTGCGGAAGGGAGGCAGGTCGTTCGCTGACAAGGTTGCGGCGCCAGAAGCGGTCGAGGCGGGGCGTCAGCCAGGGATCGAAGGCAAGCGTCGCGCCGTCGGTTTCGACGAGAAAGGAAGAATGGCCGAGGGAGGTGATGATCACGCAGGAGCTCCCGTCGTCAAAACTGTGTTGCCGGCTTGCGGTCGCAGGGCCGGTCGGCCGGAAACCGTGAAGCTTGCTGTCCAGCAGTGCAGTGGCGGTAAATCCCGACCGGGCGCGCTTCCGGCCGGGGTGTCGACGCGCGACCGTCAGGCGCGCGCGTCAACAGGGTCGATCACCACTTTTCGGCGATCTGGCTGTCTTCGTCGTTGCCGGCATCGCCGTCCTGCATCCGCACGAGGGTTTCGGCCTCGCTGAGGGTCACTTCGTCGATTTCGACCTCATATTCGTGGCTCATCGTTGGACTCCTTCATTGCGTCTATAAGTTGTTGACTCATGCCAACAACAACGTAAGATTACGTACTCAACATATGCACGTCAAGCGAGAATATTTGTATCGTAACAAGTACTAATTGTTATTTCTTGAAGAAATCCTGAGGCTTGTCTGAGCCTGGCGGCAGTGCGGGGTCACGTTGGCTTTCGTTGAAATGCACGTATGTGTTGCAGGAGTATGCCGAATGAAGGAGGCGCCGATGGCGGGTTCGGGCGACGCGCGATCCAGTGAGGGGCCGAACGGTGCCGAAGCGCGGGGCGAGGCCTGGAAAACGGCCTTCGGCGACGCCTATCTCGATCTCTATGCGAGCGAATTCTCCGAAAGTCTCGACAGGACCCAGGTCGGGGACATCCTGGAGCTGCTTGAGATTGGCGCCGGCGCAAGACTGCTCGATGCCGGCTGCGGACAGGGGCGGCATCTGCGCCAGTTTCTCGCCTGCGGTCTGGAGGCGACCGGCCTCGACTTCTCCGGGGACATGCTGAAAGCCGCCCGTCGCAGCGGCCTCCCCGAACCGTCCCTCGTGCAGGGCGACATCCGGCGCCCCCCCTTTCCCGACGAAAGCTTCGATGCGGTGGCGAGCCTCTATACCGCCTTCGGGTTTTTCGATGATCCGGCCGAGGACCTCACGGCTCTCAGGGCCTTCCGGCGGTCGCTGCGGCCCGGCGGATGGCTCATCCTGGAGACGATCCACGCAGGGGCGGCCGCGCGCTCCTGGCCGGCCGACAAGGCCTATCCTCTCGGCCCGTCGATCACGGTCCGCGAGCGGAACCGGCTGGACTGGGAGCTGGACCGGGAAACCGGCACGCTTGATCAGGTCGTGACGGTGGAAGGGCCGGATGCGGCGCCGCGCGTCTTTGCAACGCGGCTGCGGATCTACTCGCGACAACGCCTGACGCACCTTCTGGAGGCCGCCGGCTTCGTCGATATCGCCTGCATGGAGGGGCTGCGAACCGATCCCGATGCGGCGCCGAGCTTCGGGCCGCTGCGTCCAGATTCCTCCCGCATTGCCTGTATCGGCAGGCGCCCGGCCCATGCGGATGCGTGACGGCTTGCAGGTTTCGCCGGGCAATCCCGCGTGCGGGCCGGTTCAGGCCGTGGAGCGCCGATCACTGGCCGCCGCGCTCGATGCCGCCCTGGCGTTGCATGGCGCCGGCATCGCGCTGGTCGATGCCGGCGGCGCGCGCTCCTATGCCGATCTGCGCCGGGCCGGCCATGCCGTGGCCGCCTATCTGCGCGACAAGGGGATCGCTCCGGGAGACCGGATCGCTGTTGTCGGCGGCCGGTCGGCGGCGCTTGTCGCCGCACAGATCGGCTGCCTGTTTGCCGGTGCCGTCCCCGTGCCGCTCGATCCCGCCCATCCGCGCGACCGGCTGCGGATGCTGCATGAGGAGGCAAGGCCCCGCCTCACCCTTGCAACCGATCCTGGCGCCGATCCGGTGGCGGGGACGGTTCACCCGCTCCAGCCCTTCGCCCTGCCGGCGGCGGACGGCGAGCAACGGATCTCAGACGATCCCGACATACCGGCGGTGGTCTATTTCACATCCGGCTCGACCGGACGCCCCAAGGGCGTGCTCACGGCCCAGGACGGGATCCTCAACGAAGCGTCCTGGACGGCGCAGGCCTTCGCGCTGGAGCCTGGAACGCGAACGGGATGGACCGCGTCCTCCGCCTTTGCCGTCAGCCGTTGGGAGGTCTGGTCGGCGCTTCTCGCCGGCGCGGAAATCCATGTCGCTGACGACGCCGATCTTGCCGACAGTCCGTCCTTTGTCCGCTGGCTGGAGCGAACGGGCGTTGCGGTCACCTTTCTGGCGACGGCGCGGGCCGGCATGTTGCGGCGGGCGGATTTCACCCACCGGTGCCGCTTGCGGCTGCTGATTGTCGGGGGCGATGTGCTGCGCGCGGTGCCAGAGGTGCCCGAGACCTGCGCCCTTGTGAACGCCTTCGGCATCACCGAGGCGTCCAGCGTGCGCAGCGTCGAGCCGCTGACGCAGGGCACGGTCCCGGATGGCGCCATCGGCTTTCCCATCGCGAATACCGCATTTTACGTGGTGCGGGCCGATGGCCGTTTGGCCGGACCGGGCGAGACCGGCGAGATCCATGTCGGCGGGACGGGGCTTGCCATTGGCTATCTCGACCGGCCGGAGGCGACGGCGGAGCGGTTCGTCCGGCCCCCCTTTTCCGGTGGTGCGCGGGTCTATCGCACCGGCGATCTCGGCCGGATCGACCCCGAGACGGGGCGGATCTTCCTCTCCGGTCGGGCGGAAAACGATGCCAAGTTCGGCGGCGAACGCATTTCGGTGGAAGAGATCGAACAGGCGGTTGCGGGACTTCTCGGCCGGCCGGATCTCTGCGTCGTCGACCGTGGCGCTGAGGCCCGGCCCCGGCTTGTCGCCTGGCTCGCGGAGACCGCCTGGACCTTGCCCGAAGCCGCGCTGCGGCGTGCCTTGCGGGAGAAGCTTCCGGTCGCGGCCTGCCCCGATGTCTATGCCACCGCGCCGGGCCTGCCGCTCAATGCCCATGGCAAGATCGACCGGGCCGCGATTGCCGCCTGGCCGCTTCCCGACTGGTCGGGAACGCGCCCCCTGACCGACGCTGAAGCCCGCGTCGGTCAGCTTTGGCAGGAGATCGCCGGTCTTGCTCCGCGCGGGCCGGAGGACCGGTTTTTTGCCACTGGCGCAACCTCGCTCGATGCCATGCGCCTGCTGGGCGGCATCGCGCGGATGTTCGGCGTTCGGCTCGAACTCGGTGAACTGTTTGCCGATGACCGCCTGTGTTTTCTCGCTGAGCGGATCGGTGCGGCAGGCCGGTCGGAGACGACCGTATTCGAGAGCGCAGAGGAGGGGAGCCAGTTACCCGCCCTGCCGGAACAGGTCGGCATCTGGTTCGCCGAGCAGCGATCGCAGGGTCATCCGCGCTATAATGAAGCCTTTCTGTTCAGCTTCGACGCCGCGCTTGGGCGCGAACAGGTGGCCGGTGCCGTACGCGCCGTCCTGGCGTCCTGCGATGCGCTGGCGCTGACGATGCGCGAAAGCGCCGGCGCACTCCGGATCGCGCCGGCCGATCCGCGCCGGGTCGAGGAGGCGCTTGCCGCGCTTGCGCTTGACGACGACGGGAGCTGTGACCCGGATGTCGCCGCTGCAACGCTGATGGCCGATCCGTTCGATCTGGACACCGGTCCCTTGTTCCGCGCCCGGCTTGTCGCGGCACCCGACGGTCGCAGCGTGCTCGTTCTCGTGCTTCATCATGCGATTTGCGACGGCTGGTCGCTCGCCGTCCTTGCCCGTCAATTCACCCGCCGGCTTGCGGCAGGCGATGCGGCAGATGCGTCCGCGCCACCCGCCTTCCGGGCCTGGATCGCGCGCAGGCAGACTGCCTCTCGCGACGCGGAGGCCGACGAGGCCGGGCACGGGGCGGCCTTTGGCGCAGATGGCTGCTATGCGGGGTTTGAAAGCGGCATGGAGCAGGCGCCGGCTCCCTTCTGCGACAGGCCCGACGGGCGGCTGGTCGTCGAGACGCTGCCGCTTGCGGCAGACGACCGGGCGCGGATTGTCGCCTTTGCGCGGGCGCAGACCACGACGCTTTTTCGCATCGGGCTTCTGGCTTTCGCGACGCTTCTCTGCCGGCTCGGCGACCGCGACCGCAGCCTGGTCGGTGCTTTTGTCAGCGCGCGCCGCGAGGCGAGCGACTTCGAGACGGTCGGCCTGATGACGCAGACGGCGGTGCTGCCGCTGCGCATCGACGAGGATGCCACGGTCGCGGCAAACCTTGCAGGGACCGGTCCGGCCCTGGCTGCCGGGATCGATGCCGCGCGCGCGGGCATTGCCCGGCTCGCCACGGCCTTTGCCGAGCGTGGCATGGATGTGGCCGCCGTTGCGACCTTCAGCCACGAGCAGGATCCGGACCTGTCCGACGCAGGACTGGTTGCCGCCAGCCACCGTCCGTCGCCCTTCGTCAAGTTTCCGCTTTCCGTGACGCTGATGGAGGATGCGCAAGGCGCGCTCCGGCTCGTTGGCGAGGCCGCGGTTCCGGCGGCGGAGCTGCGCCTGTTTCTCAGGCGGTTGCGCCGTGTTCTCGACTGGATGTGCCACTCGCCGGAGCTTGCGCTGGCGGATTGCCCCGTCCTGCTCGATGGCGAGGCGGGGCGTGTCTTTGCCGCCGGTGCCGGGGCTGTCCGGCCGCAGCCGCCGTTTCTGACCGTCTCGCATGGCATCGAGGCGGACCTTTCCGGCCGGGCGGATGCGCCGGGTCTTGTCTCCGGCGACCGGACGCTATCCGCCGGTGAGGTCCTGACCCTTGTCGGGGGTGCGGAGGCCTTGATGCGTGCGCATGGCGTCGGCCCCGGCGACCGTGTCGCGGTTCTGTCCGGGCCGTCGATCGTTTGCGTTGTCGCAATGCTTGCAATCTGGCGTCGCGGCGCGGCCTTCGTACCGATCGACCCGGCAGCGCCCGAGGCGCTGATCCGCCAGATCGCCGGGGTGGCGGAGCCACGGCTGATCGTCGCGGCCGATGGCGCATCCTGGCCGGCCGACGGTTCTGTGCTTGCCCTCGACACCGAGACACTTGAACGCCAGGCACGGCCGCTGTCAGGCCCGAGCCTTGCCGATCCGGACGCGATTGCCTGGATCTATTTCACCTCCGGCTCGACGGGCGTGCCGAAGGGGGTCGCCGTGGCCCATCGGGCGGCGCGCAACCATTCGCTGCTCGCCGAATTCGTCAGCGATATCCGGCCGGAGGACCGGGTCCTGCAGTTCGCCTCGCCAAGCTTCGACGCCTACATCGAGGAGGTCGTCTATGCCTGGACCCATGGCGCGGCGCTGGTCATTCGCGACGACGCCATGATGGGATCTCCGGCCCGCTTCTTCGACCGCATCCGCGAGCAGGGCGTGACCATCCTCGACCTGCCGACGGCCTGGTTCCATTTCATTGCCGCCGGCCTCGACACGAACGAGGCGCGGGCCGCCTTGCGGCGTGTTCATACGGTCATCTTCAGCGGCGAGGCCGCGCGCCCCGATGCGGTCGACGCCTGGCGTGCGGCGGTCGCGCCTTCCTGCCGGCTCGTGAATATCTATGGTCCGACGGAGTGCACGATCTCCTGCACCTACGGCGATTTGCGCGATCCCGACCGTCGCGTCAGCGTCGGCGTTGCCGCGCCCAACACCTATTGCCGGATCCTCGACCGGCGCCGCCGGCCGCTTCCCTTCGGGGCCTATGGCGAACTCTGTTTCGGCGGATTCTGTCTGGCGGAAGGCTATGTCGGCGCGCCGGAGCGGACGGCGGAGCGCTTCGTGCCGGATCCCTACGGGGAGGCCGGAAGCCGGCTTTATGTCACCGGCGACCGGGCGATGCTTTTGGCTGACGGCACCATCCATGTCAGCGGCCGTCAGGACGAGATGGTGAAGATCCGCTCGCAGCGGCTTGAACTCGGCGATGTGGAGGGCGTCGCCCGCCGTCATTCCGGCCTTGCCGATGCCGCCGCCTTCCTCCCCGGGACCGAGCCCTTCGCCGACCATCTGCTGATGGCGGTTGTCCCGCGCGATCCCGAGGCGTTCGATCCGAAAGCGTTTCGCGCCCACATCGCCCGGTATCTGCCGGCCGTGGCGGTGCCGCAGCGCCTGCTGGTTCTCGACCGCATTCCGTTGACGACCGCCAACAAGATCGACCGGCGGTCCTTGCGCGCCCTTGCCGCAAAGCAGGCGCGCGAGGCCGCGGATGCCGCCACACAGGCGATCTCCGACGCGGACCCGGAGGGCGGGTCGACGCAAGGCTGGATCCTCGCGCGCTTCCGCGCCGCGCTGGGGGATGCGGGTTTGCCGGCGGATGCCGACTTTTTCCTGGGCGGAGGCAACTCGCTGCTTGCGATGCGCTTGCTGGGCGAGATTGGACGCCGCTTCGGGGCCGGTCTTCTCTATTCCGAGTTTCGGGCCCATCCGACGCCGAAGCGGCTTGCCGCCCTGGTCGAGGCGCGCGGCCCGACCCGGCCGGTGCGCGAGCCGGCGGCCGTGCCTGTCGCGACCGACAGCGCGCCGCCGTTGCCGATCCAGGCGGCGAAGCTCAAGGTCATGGTGGAGCAGGGCGACGGCGGCGCCTGGAACCAGCCCTATGTTGCTGCCTTCGACGACGGGATCGACGCCGACCGCCTGCAGGCGGCACTCGAGCGTCTCGCCATCGAGCATTTCCCACTCTCAGCCGTGTGGGACGCCGATGCCGGGCTGTGGCGGCGGGGAAAGGGGCGGCCGGCGCATGTCCGCCGCGCCGTTCGCGACCAGGCGGAGGCGCAGGCGGCGATTGCGGAGGAATCTTGGCGGCCCTTCGACGTGACCCGCGAGCCGTTGTTTCGTGTCGTTCAGGTGGATCTCCCCGATGGCGCGTCCTGGCTTGCCTTCGTCTCGCACAACATCATGGTGTCGGGGCAGGCGAACGACTATTTCACCGCGGTGATGGAGACGGCATCGGGCGGTGCGGATACGGTTCGTCCGCACGAGACCGATTTTCCGCATCTCGTTGCCTGGCGCGCGGGTTGGGAGCGGGACCGCAGGGCGGCTGCGCGGCGGACCTGGATCGATCGCTGCGCGGCGGTCCGCGACTGGCCGGTCTATGAGGCGGCTGAGGTCAATCCGGTCGATCATCGCGTCGCGATCCTGCCCGAGGGCGCCGAGGCCGGGTTCGTCGAGGCCATGCAGGCGGCGGGTGTGACGGTTGCGGCCGGGCTTGCGCGCATCCTGCAGGACTTGCCGGAGGCGCGAGCCGGGCTGCTCGGCGTTCTCGTCGACGGGCGCGAGGCGGCCGGCTTCGGCGGCGTCTTCGCGCCGATGGCGGCAACCCTGCCGCTGGTGGTCGACGCCGGGCGCAGGGGAGACCTTGCTGCCATTCAGCACGGTCTCGACACGGCCATCGACGGTTATCCCTTCACGCTCAGCATGCTGGAAGAGGGGCTGCGGGAGAGCGGCCGGCTCAGCGAACGGGAACGGGCCGCCTTCGTGACGCTTTCGGTCGAACAGCCCATGGCCGTGCCGGTTATCGGCGGGCGACGCGGCCGCTGGCTTCGCGAGATCAACGGCGCGCTGCGGCGGGAGGACACGAAGACCGTCTTCCCGCTCGCGCTCAATGTCGAAATCGATCCGCAAGGCTGGATCGTTGAGGTAACCTGTTCCACACAACTCCTGGGCGCATCGCGTGCCGAGGCCATTCTCGATGACGTGGTGGGCGCGCTGACCTCGGTGCAGGCCACCCGTCGCAGCGCCTGAGGATCGTCAAACACGAAAGAGGGGGGAGCAAGCCATGTGGACTGCGACATACGAGCCTTTTGTGGTTCCGCTTGAAGACGCCGGCACCCGCATCCGGCCCGTCGCGGCCGAGGCCGCACAGCCCATGCTGAATTTCCCGGTCCTGCGGCCCCGTTACCTGCCGCCCGACACAAGGATGACCGAGGCGCTTTTGCGTGTCGAGGCGCCGCCGACGGAGGATGACGCCATCGAGCGCGGCGCTCGCCCGCCTGACTGGACGAGCGCCAACACCTGTTCCTACCTGATGCGGTTTGCAGGGGCGGGGCGGCGCTTCCGCCTCAAGCAGTTTTTCTATGACTGGGCGCCGCCGGCCTGCGACCATCCGCCATTGTGGGCCGGCGCCGTCCGGCCCGTGCCCTCGGTTCCGCCCTATGTGACCTGGATCGGCACGGACTTCATGGAGCGGGCCGGGGCCACGTCGCGCATCAACCGGACCTCGGTGGAGATGTCGATCGCCGAGGGCGCCTATACGGACGAGGAGATCGCAGCGATCTTCAGCGGTCTCGAGCCGGTCGACGGGCAGGCCGCCCGCGTGCTGGAGTCCCAGTCCTTCGCGAAGCTGACCTATTGGTCGCGCCACGACCTGCCGGTCGTCAATGTGCCCTACGGGCTGTTCCGTTTCGGACGCAGCGACGACGCCGAGCGAGGTGCCTGGGCGAGCGGTGCGCTCGAGACGCCGGGCATTCGCCAGCCCCGGCTCGATCCGGCATCGGGCTTCGTGCTCGACAGCACGGGCCTGTTCGGCGACGCGGAAACCCGCGAGGTGGAACTGATTTTCACCGCACCGCCTGGACGGGGCCGCGAGGTCCGCTTCATCCTGCAGGCCGGCGACAGGGGGCGCATCGCCTGGCCGCCCGTTGCCTCCTCCCACCCGGCGAATGGCGAGACGACAACCCTGGACGGGGCGGAGGCGCATATCCGCTTTATCGACGAGGCGGTCGGCCCCTGGGCCGCGGTCTTCGAGCGCGCCGGCACCCGCGCCCTCGTCATGACGTCGTCCGCGCATGGCCATGACAGGGCCTGGTTCATGGATCTTCTCGCCAAGACAGATTGGAGCTGATGTGACGGAGGATCAGATCGCGCGCCCGGCCCGGCTGGACTGGCGGACCCGCATCCTCCTTTATGGCTACGGTTTTTTCGACGGGCTGATCCTGATCTATCCGGTCTATCTGCTGTATTTCCGCGATCAGGGCCTGAGCGAGACGGAAATCGCCACGCTGTTGATGCTGTGGCCGATTTCCTCGCTGCTGTTCGAATTGCCGTCGGGCTATCTCGCCGACCGCTTCTCCAAGAAGACGATTCTCGTGGTCGGGCATGTCGCCTATCTCGGCTGTTTCGCCGTCTGGCATGTCCTGCCGACCTTCACCGGCTTCGGGATCGGACTTGCCCTTTGGGGCATGCGCGGGGCGCTCTCTTCCGGGGCTTTCCGCTCCTTCCTCTATGAGGAGATGGAGGCGCGCGGCACCCGCAACGCCTTCGTCCGGGTGCTCGGGCAGATCAATGCGCTGAAATGGACGGCCATGCTGGTCGCCTATTCGGTCGGCCCGGCGCTGATGACCTTCGGTTTTACCCTGGTTCTCGCCCTGACGGCCACCGCAGCCGTCATCGCGCTTGCCGCGCTTCTTCTCGTGGAGCGCAAGGCATCCCCTGTCGCCGACGACGACACGGCAGGCTTCGGTGGGTTTTTCCGGGCCCTGAACAGCCATGTGCTGCGCGAGCCTTCCGTCCTGCGGGTGGTCCTTTTCGGCGGAGCGCTGCTCGGCACCGGGGCGGTCGATGAATATTGGCCGCTGCTCGGGACCGATCTCGGCGTTCCGGAAACGGCGCTCGGCCTGTTTCTCGGCGCCATCATGGGCGCGCAGGCGCTTGGCGATCTGCTGGCCCACCGCCTTGCCGCGCAGAGGCCTCTCTTCGTCGGCGCGGCGGTCGCCGGCGCGGGGGCCCTGCTTCTCTTCGGCGTCGCGTTCGGAACCCTCTATGTGGCCCTGCCGGCGGTTGTCGTTTTCGCCATGCTCTATCAGTGCGCGGTGACCGCGAATTCCGGTCTCTTGCACGACCGGGTCGAAGGCTCCGTTCGCGCAACCGCCGCGTCGATCCTGGGGTTTGCCTCCAATATCATCTCCATCCTGCTGTTTTACGCGATCGGCCAGATCTCGGAACGCGCCGGTGTGCCGATCGCCATCGCCTGCGCCGGCGGGGTTTTCCTGGCCATCGGCCTTGCCGGCATCCGCATGGAGCAGAAAGCCGGGCGCCTAGCGGGCGAGCGTGGCGGCAAGGACGCATAGACCGCCCAGAACCAAGAGTTTGGCGGCGAGAAACGGCAGCACCGCGCGAATGATCGCGGGAAGCGTCATGCGATCGTTCATGACCCCGCTTGCCACGATCAGCAGCAGGCCGAAGGGCGGGGTGATCAGGCCGATTTCCATGCACAGCAGGATCACCAGACAGGCCTGGAGCGGGGAAACGCCGGCGGCCGTCAGGACCGGCAGGACGAGCGGCACGAGGATCAGCGCCATGCTCACGCCGTCGACGAAGCAACCGAGAAGGATTGCGGCAAGGGCGCAGGCGAGAAGAAGGGCGAGCGGCGCCCCGGCGAGCACCTGCAGCATGTCGCGCACGCCTTGCGCGATGCCGAGAAAGACAAGAACCTGGGAAAAGATGCCGGCCGCGGCGATGACGAGAAGCAGGCCGGCTCCCTCGGTTGCGGCGCGTGTCGCCGCGCGCAAGAAGGCCTGGCGGTCAAGCTCGCCGGATGCGCCGAGAAGCAGAACCGTGGTCAGGAGCCCGAGGGCGGCGGCTTCCGTCGGGGTGGCGATTCCAAAACCGATGCCGGCAACCATGACGGCAAAGATCGCCCCGGCGCGCAGCACGTGGGGGAGGAGCGGGGGCGGGGTGTCCGGTGTTGCATCGCTTTTGCCCGGGATCGCGGGTTCGGTGAAGCGGATCACCGTCGCATGGGCAAGGGCGAGGCATGCGCCCAACGGCAGGATGGCGATCAGCATCGCGCCGACATCGACCTGGGCGATAGAGGCAACGAGTACGGCGAGTGCCGACGGCGGAACGAAGATGGCGATGCCGCCGCTGGCGAGTGCGGCGCCGGTGAGCGGGCCGGGATCGGCGCGGCCCGCGTCCGTTGCCGGCTTCAGCGTGTTGAGGATGAGGGCGGCGGCGGCGAGAGAGGAGCCTGAGACGGCGGAGAGCAGCACGCCGCTGCCAAGTGCGACGAAGCCCTGGCGGTTTCCAGCCGCCCCGAGCCGGCCGCGGACGGCGGCGATGGCCCGGGCGCCGGCGCCGCTTTCGACCAGCAGATGGCCGATCATGAGAAAGAGCGGGATCGGCAGCAGCACGAAGCGCGACAGGCCTTCCACCAGCGAGCGCGACAACAATGTCACGCCGATCGTGCCCGGAAAGACAAAAAGCGCGGCACCGAACACCACCGCCAGAAAGGCGAAGAACACCGGCACGCCGGAAAGGATCAGTCCGATCTGGCAGGCAAGGATCAGGGCGAGGGGACCGAGCCAGTCCAAGGCCGGTCAGGCCCGGTTGCGGGCAAGGGCGGCGAGGCCGGCAACCCCGAACGCGAGTGCGGCTGCCGCCCAGACCGGAGCTTCGGGCACGTCGAGACCCTGGCGAAAATGGGCGTCCTCAAGCCAGGCGTCGCGTGCAAGGCCGGCATAGCGGAGGCTGAGCGCGATGCAGAGCCCGGCGGTGAGTGCCGCGATCGCGCGGGTCCGCAGCGGGGATGCGCCGCCGCCCCATTGCAGCGCGATATGTCCACCCGCCCGCGACAGGCCGGGCAGGGCGGCGAGCACCGAGGCGAGCAGCAGATATTCGACCCGCTCCAGACCGATGACCACGGACAGTCCAAGATGGCGAAGCCCGAAATCGGCCAGGATCGCGGCAACGATTGCGAGCAGAAGGCCGGCGGAGAGAACGGTGGAGATGCGGACGAGCGATGTGAGCAGACGCATGCCTCTGACTCACTCGCCGGCAAGTGCCCGCAGCCGCGCGACGATCTCGGGGCTTCGGGCGGCAAGATCGGCCCAATAGGCGGATTCCGCCCGCGACACGAGATCGGCGCCGAGATCGATCGTGGCGATGCCGGCCTCGTCCTGTTTGGCCAGTTCCTTGCGGGTCGTCTCCGCCATCCGTTCGCTCGCCCGGGGCTCGAACTGCTGCACCGCGCGTTCGAGCGCCTGGCGATCCGCCTCCGCAAGGCCGTTCCAGATGCGCGCGTTCATCACGATGGCGATGGCCGTCTTGTAGAACCCGGGCTCCACCCGGTGGCGCACGAAGGCATCCCAGCCGAAGGTGGTGACGTCCCACGCCGGCCAGCCGAACCCGTCGACGGCGCCGGCGCTCAGGGCCGCGTGGAGCTCGCCCGGCGGCAGGGTGAGGGTGGTCGCCCCGAGGCTTTCGTAGAAGGCGTCATAGACCGGGGTCACCCGCAGGCGAAGGCCGGAGAAATCGAGCTTTTCAACGGGATCGACCAGATAGGTAAAAAACGGAACGGTGTCGCCATAGACCCCCAGGAGCTTCAGTCCAGCCTTTTCGTGCACCTCCTCGAGGATCTCCCATGCGGGAGTGGTACGCATCTCGTGATAGCGACCGGGCAGAAGCTGCAGGGCTTCCGCTTCCACCGCCAGGTCGCGATAGTAGTTGACCGGGAGAACGCCGATCTCGACCGCGCCAAGGGCGACCGCCCGGCCGAGCTCGAACGGCGGCACGGCCTCGGGCCCGCCGATCACCGTGATCCGGGGACCGGTCTCCCCGGCCGATGCATTGATCCCGGCCACCAGGTCCTGGAACGGGGCGATGAAGGCGGATCCCGGCGGCAGAAAGGTCACGGCCTTGAGCGGGGAGGCCGTCTCGGCCCGGACCCCGACCGGCAATGAGATCGACAGTGCGACCGTCACCGCACCTGAGAGGGCGACCGACAGAACAATTGGGGCGGCAAGGGCGAGGTTGCCGGTCATGACGACCCGGACCCAGCCTCGGACGAGCGAACGCAGGGACATCGGGCAACCTCACAGGTGGGATCTCGCAAAAATTGTAGGATCCAGATAATACAATTGCTGACGCAGCGTCAAGAACTTGCAACCGGCCTGCGTCCGCGTTGCCCCGAATGCCCCTCGCGATCTCGACGGTCACGGTGACCGGGTGAACGCTTGCGTGCCTCCCCGATGTTGACCCTCCAGTTGCTGGAAGTGTTTGCGTGCCGCGACCTCGGCGGTTCGCCGCCGCCGTCCCGTCCAGCGGGTCTGCCTCGCCAAACGTGGAACTTCGACACCGAAGTCCCGTTTGCAATCCACAGGGTGCCACCAGGAGGGAACCATGAATTACGGTCGCTTTTTTGCAATGATCGCCACATCGACGGTGGTGATGTTCGGGCTCATGTATCTGAACACTTATCTCGTCGGCCACGCGTTCTGGTCCGAGACCCGCGCCTATATGGCGCTGGTCATGGGTGCGACGATGGCGATCATCATGCTCGCCTACATGCTGTCGATGTATACGGACCGGCGTTTGAACATCGCGATCTTCACGGGGTCTGTGGTGGTCTTCGCCGTCGCGCTGTGGCTCGTCCGCAGCCAGATAACCGTCGGGGACCGCAGCTACATGAGCGCGATGATCCCGCATCACTCCATCGCGATCATGACCTCAAGTCGCGCCGATATCCGCGATGCGCGTGTTCGCACCCTGGCCGATGACATCATCTACGCCCAGGACAAGGAGATTGCCGAGATGCGGTATCTCATCGCGGATATCGACGCCAATGGCCGAAAGACCTTCACAGGCGAGAGCGAACCGGCCTCGCTCGTCGCTGCCGAGGAGGCGCTTGCCAGCGAAAGCGTATCGACGGTGGATCCGGAATTTCTGAGCGATGCGGAAATCGCCGCAGCCTTTCCCGAGGGCACCGTCGCCTGCCGCTTCACCTACACCGAGGACAGCCCTCCCGTGCTGGTCGTCGCGGAGAACACCGAGGGACCGGCCGCGCTCGTCAAGATCAGCGGGGATCTCGTCCGTCTGTCCGGTGACGACGCGGCCGGAACGAGCGGTGCCGGTTTCGAAGCCGGGCCGCTTGCCGCCACGCTCCGCCCGGCCGGAGACGGCGGCCTGTTCGACCTGGTGGTGAGTGCTGGGTCACAGTACCGGGCCGGGTTCCGGGGCCAGTATGTCTGCGCGGGCCAATAGGAGAGCACCATGACGAAGGACACACCCCAAACCGCACGGCTCTACCGGATGGTGATGCCGGATCACCTCTGCCCGTTCGGCCTGAAGACGAAGGACCTGCTGCAACGGCAGGGGTTCAAGGTGGAGGATCACCCGCTCACCACCCGCGACGAGACCGATGCCTTTCTGGAAGCGGAGGGCGTCGAGACGACGCCCCAGGTCTTCATCGGCGACGCGCGGATCGGCGGCTATGAGGAGTTGCGGGTGCACCTGGGGCTCGACCCGCCGCCGGAAGAGCAGAGCGATACGAGCTACCAGCCGGTCGTCGCGATCTTTTCCGTCGCGGCCCTGCTCGCGCTGGGCCTGTCGTTTCACCAGTATGGAACCGTGCTCAGCTTGCGGGCGGTCGAATGGTTCATCTCGTTGTCGATGACGATCCTGGCGGTGCAGAAGCTGCAGGATGTGGAGAGCTTCTCCACCATGTTCCTGAACTACGACCTGCTGGCGCGCCGCTTCGTTCCTTACGCGAAGGTCTATCCCTTCGGCGAGGCGCTTGCCGGCATTCTGATGACCGCGGGCGTGTTCGTCTGGATTTCCGCGCCGGTTGCCCTGTTCATTGGCACGGTGGGGGCCGTCAGTATCTTCAAGGCGGTCTATATCGACAGGCGCGAGCTCAAGTGCGCCTGCGCCGGCGGCAATACATCGGTGCCGCTTGGCTTCGTCTCGCTGACGGAAAGCCTGATGATGATGGCGATGGGACTGTGGATGCCGGTGCGGGCATTCCTGCTTTGAACCCGGCCTCCGGGCTTGACCTTCCCCCTGCTGGACGTTGCCAGGGTGCATGGAGGGCGGCGCCTCCTTCCAGCAACAGGTTTCATCATGAAATCCGCAGCCGCCGTCGTTTGGAGCACGCATGACGGAGTACCGGAAAGACAGCATCACCCTGCCGGGTGCCGTGGCGATGGGAACGGGCGTGATGATCGGCGCCGGCATTCTCGCCCTCACCGGGCAGATGGCGGAACTGGCGGGGCCGCTGTTTCCGCTGTCGTTCCTCGCCGGCGCGCTCGTCACGGCCTTCAGCGCCTATAGCTACATCAAGGTGTCGAATGCCTTTCCGTCCGCCGGCGGCATCGCGATGATCCTCGTCAAGGCCTATGGGCCGACGACGGTCGCGGCCGGGGCCGCGCTGCTGATGGCGCTGTCGATGGTCATCAACGAAAGCCTGGTGGCGCGGACCTTCGCGTCCTACACGCTGCGCGGGTTCGGTGTGGAGCCCGGTGGCTGGCCGGTGGCCGCGCTCGGTGTCGCGGTGATCGTCTTCGCCTGGCTGGTCAATGTCTCCGGCAACCGCTCGGTCGGCATCTTCTCCGTGCTCATGGCGGTCCTGAAGGTGGGCGGCATCGCCCTGTTCGGGATGGCGGCGCTCTGGGCCGGCGGTCTGAGCTTCGAGCCAGCAGGAGGGGACGCGGGGGCCGGCGGATTCCTCGCCTCGGTCGCGCTTGCGGTCCTGGCGTTCAAGGGGTTCACCACGATCACCAACAGCGGCGCGGAGATCACCCGGCCGCACCGCAACGTCGGGCGCGCGATCATCCTTTCCATCGCGATCTGCGTGGTGGTCTACCTGCTTGTCGCCCTTGCGGTCGGTGCAAGCCTGCCGCTGGAGCGCATCATCGCCGCCAAGGACTACGCGCTGGCCGAAGCGGCGGAACCGGCGCTCGGCCGGACCGGCTTTTATCTCACGGTCGCGCTGGCCGTCGTCGCCACGGCTTCGGGGCTCATCGCCAGTGTCTTCGCCGTATCGCGCATGCTGGCGATGCTGACCGACATGCAGCTGATCCCGCACCGCCACTTCAAGATGCCCGGCGGCGTCCAGGACCACACGCTGGTCTATACGGTCGTGATCGCCGGGCTGCTCACGGTCTTTTTCGACCTCAGCCGGATCGCGTCGCTCGGCGTGTTCTTCTATCTGGTGATGGACATGCTGGTTCACTGGGGCGTGTTCCGCAGCCTGCGCGAAGAGACCGGCGCGCGGGCGGAAATCCTGCTGACGGCGATCGCGCTCGACGTCCTCGTGCTGTCGGCCTTCGCCGCGCTGAAATGGCAGACGGATCCGACGATCGTCGCGATTGCGGTTGGCGGCATGGCGGCGGTTTTCCTGTTCGTGGGGATGTTCCTTCGGCTCCATCCGCCGTCCGGGGAACATCATGGCCACCAGTAGGCGTCGTGAGATTGTGCGGCGCGATGGGAAGCGGTGCGGGCCTTGACCTTCCTGTGACTGGAGGGCGCAGGGTGGCCGTCAAATCAGCTAGGAGCCTGAAATGACGCAAGATGCCCATACCCACCATCACCACGGCGACCACGCCGATGGGAGTTGCGGGCACGCGCAGACGCACACGGATCCGGGCGAGGGCAGCGTGACGGACCCGGTCTGCGGCATGTCGGTCACCCCCGGGCCGCAGGCCCGCTCGCGCGACTATGATGGCCAGACCTTCTATTTCTGTTCCCACGGCTGCCAGAGCAAGTTCGATGCGGATCCGTATTTCTATGCCTTCGGCAATGCCGGAAAGGTGGAGAAGGCGGCCGCTCAGGGATCGCAATGGACCTGCCCGATGCATCCGGAGATCGTCCGCGACGAACCCGGGTCCTGCCCGATCTGCGGCATGGCGCTGGAGCCGATGGTGCCGTCCGACGAGCCGAGCGAGGAACTGACGGATTTCACGAGGCGGATGTGGATCAGCTCCGTTGCCGCCGTGCCGCTGGTGATCCTGACGATGGGCGAGACGGTCGGACTGCCCGTGCGCGACTGGATCGGCCATCAGCTCTCCGTCTATCTGGAATTCGTGCTTGCCACCCCCATCGTGCTGTGGGCGGCCCTGCCGTTCTTCCAGCGCGGGGTGAGTTCCATCGTCAACCGCTCGCCCAACATGTGGACGCTGATTTCGCTCGGCGTCGGCGCGGCCTATCTCTATTCGCTGGTCGCCACCTTCCTGCCCGGCGTGTTTCCGGACCAGTACCGGATGACAGGGGGAATGGTCGGCACCTATTTCGAGGCCGCGGTGGTGATCATCGCGCTGGTCTTTGTCGGTCAGGTCCTGGAGCTGCGCGCCCGCGAGCGCACCGGCGACGCGATCAAGGCGCTGATGGATCTGGCGCCCAAGACCGCCCGACGCATCCTGCCCGACGGGTCGGAATATGATGCCCCGCTGGAGAACATCGTCGCCGGCGATCTCTTGCGGGTGCGTCCCGGCGACAGCGTGCCGGTGGACGGGGAGGTCGTGGAGGGACGCTCCGCAATCGACGAGAGCATGATCACCGGCGAATCCGTCCCGATCGAGAAAACCGAGGGCGACCGGGTCACCGGCGGCACGATCAACAAGAACGGGACGCTCGCGATCCGCGCGACCGACGTCGGCGCTGACACCGTGCTGGCGCAGATCGTCGAGATGGTTGCCGGCGCGCGGCGCTCCAAGGCGCCGATCCAGGGTCTCGCCGACCGCGTTTCCGAGATTTTCGTGCCCACCGTCGTCGGCATTGCCATCGTCTCCTTCGTGGCCTGGCTTGTCCTCGGCCCGGATCCGGCCTTCGTCTTCGCGATTGCCGCCGCGGTCTCGGTGCTGATCATCGCCTGTCCCTGCGCGCTGGGACTGGCCACGCCGATTTCGATCACCACCGCGGCCGGTCGCGGTGCCCAGGCCGGCGTCCTGATCAAGGATGCGGAGGCGCTCGAACGCATGGCCCGCGTCGACACGCTCGTCGTCGACAAGACCGGAACCCTGACGGAGGGCAAGCCGAAGCTGACCGACGTGGTGGCGCTTGCTGCCTTTTCGCAAGAGGAGGTCCTCGCCAATGCGGCCACGCTCGAGCGTGGCTCGGAGCACCCTCTGGCCGACGCGATTATCGAGGGGGCGCGTCACCGCGGCGTGCCGATGGCCAAGACATCCGACTTCGAGGCGGTGACCGGCAAGGGCGTCACCGGCAAGGTGGAGGAGCGCGAGGTCGCACTCGGCAACGCCGCGCTGATGCAGGCGCTTGGGATCGACACGGCCGAAGCCGACGACCAGGCCGATGCGTTGCGCACGGAGGGAAAGACCGCGATGTATATCGCGCTCGACGGTCGACTGGCCGGACTGGTCGCGGTTGCCGATCCGATCAAGGAGACGACGGAGGCGGCGATCCGCGAGCTGCACCGGCAGGGCCTGCGCGTCATCATGGCGACCGGCGACAACCAGCGCACCGCCGAGGCCGTGGCCTCCCGGCTCGGCATCGACGAGGTGCGCGCTGGCGTGTTGCCGGAGGACAAGAAGACGCTGGTGGATGAATTGCGCGCGAAGGGCGCGCGCATTGCCATGGCCGGTGACGGTGTGAACGACGCGCCCGCCCTGGCGGCGGCGGATGTCGGGATCGCCATGGGAACCGGCGCGGATGTCGCCGTCGAAAGCGCCGGGCTGACGCTGCTCGGCGGCGATCTGTCAGGCATCGTGCGCGCCCGCGTTCTGGCGAAGGCAACGCTCAGGAACATCAAGCAGAACCTGTTCTTCGCCTTCATCTACAACGCGGCCGGCGTTCCGATCGCGGCCGGGGTGCTCTATCCCGTCTTCGGTCTGGTGCTGTCGCCGATGATCGCGGCCGCCGCCATGTCGCTCTCCTCGGTGTCGGTGATCACCAATGCGCTGCGGCTGCGGCGCCTGAAGCTGTGATCGCGGACCGATCGCCCGGGGGCGGTCTCCGCCGAAGCCGTTTCAGAGAGGAAGGGGCAGCCAGATGATTTCCGGCAAGGGCGGCCTTGTTGCCGTTGCAACTCTTCTCGGCGGGACGGCCGTCATCGTTGCGGGCCTGGGAGCGGGATGGTTCGGCGACGAGGCCGCAAGCGACGGGCGCGATCTGTCGCGCGGGGCGGCGATCTATGCCGATGCTTGCGCCTCCTGTCATGGGGCGAGCCTCGAAGGGCAGGCAGACTGGCAGACGGCGCGTGCCGACGGCCGGCTTTCCGCGCCGCCGCATGACGCGAGCGGCCATACCTGGCATCACTCGGATCGTCTGCTCCTCGATATCATGCGACGGGGCACCGCGGCCGTTGTCGGCGGCGGTTACGCAAGTGACATGCCGGGGTTCGGCGACGTTTACTCGGATGACGAACTGCGGGACGTGCTCGCCTGGATCAAGACCCATTGGCCGGAGCGGGAGCGCGCCTTTCAGGCGGAGGCGTCGGCGCGCGATCCTGAAACTTGACGTGAAACGGCCGCCGGGAGCGATCCCGGCGGCCGTTTCGTCGTCTTTGCCGTTTCGCGGAAGGTTGCTATTCCGCCGGCGTCTTCACCGGAGCCTCGTCGACGCTCTCGTCCGCATCCTTGGCCGGTCGCTTGCCGTCAAGCGGGACGCGGGCGAAGGCGCGCATCACGAAGACGTAGAACACCGGAACGAAGAAGATTGCGAGCACCGTGCCCGAGATCATGCCGCCCATCACGCCGGTTCCGATGGCGTTCTGGCTGCCGGCACTGGCGCCGTTGGCGATTGCCAGCGGGGTCACGCCGAGGGTGAAGGCGAGCGAGGTCATCAGGATCGGCCGGAAGCGCAGATGCGCGGCCTCCACGGTCGCCTCGTACATGGTCTTGCCTTCCGCCATCAGGTCCTTGGCGAACTCGATGATCAGGATCGCGTTCTTGGCCGAAAGGCCGACAATGGCGATCAGGCCGACGGTGAAATAGACGTCGTTCGGCATGCCCCTGAGCGTCACCGCAGCGACCGAGCCGATAACGCCGAGCGGCACGACCAGCATGACCGCAAAGGGCACTGACCAGCTCTCGTAGAGCGCTGCCAGCAGCAGGAACACGAACAGGATGCTGAGGCCGATCAGGAAGGGCGCCTGAGAGCCCGACTGGATCTCCTGCAGCGACTGGCCGGTCCATTCGTAGCCGAAGCCGGCGGGCAGCGAGGCCGCGATCCGCTCCATCTCGGCGATCGCGTCGCCGGAGGAATAGCCCGGCGCTGCCTGACCGGAGATGCGGATCGAGGGATAGCCGTTGTAGCCGACGATCTGCGACGGTCCCTTCACCCAGTTCACCGTGGCAAAGGCCGACAGCGGAACCATGCCGCCATTGGTGTTGCGCACGGTCAGGTCCAGCAGGTCGTCCGTCTGCATCCGGGCGTCCTGATCGGCCTGTACGGTGACCCGCTGCATGCGGCCCGAGTTGGGGAAGTCGTTGACGTAGCTCGAGCCGAGATGGGCCGAGACGGTGGCGTTGATGTCGGCGAAGGCGACGCCGAAGGCATTGGCCTTCTCGCGGTCGACCTCAAGGTCCACCTGTGCCGCGTCCGGCAGGCCGTCGACGCGAAGGCCGGTCAGGACCGGGTTTTCGCGGGCGGCCGCCATCAACTGGTCGCGCGCGGCGGCAAGCGCGTCGGTGCCGCGTCCGCCCCGGTCCTGGAGACGGAACGAAAAGCCGTTGGACGTGCCGAGACCTTGGATCGCCGGCGGCGACAGGGCAAAGGAGATCGCGTCCTTCAGCCCGAACAGCTGGCCGTTGGCACGACCGGCGATCGCACTGGCGGAATCCTGCGGACCGCGCTCTGCCCAGTCCTTCAGGGTCACGAAGGCGAGGCCGGCGTTCTGGCCGGTTCCCGAGAAGCTGAAACCCAGAATGCCGACGATGCGCGAAACGGCGCTTTCCTTGCCGAAGATCTCCTCGACCTGCTTGATCACGTCGAGCGTCCGGTTGGCGCTTGCCTCAGGCGGGGCCTGAATGTTGACCAGCAGGAAGCCCTGGTCCTCATTCGGCAGGAAGGAGGACGGCAGGCGAGTGTACGCCCAGCCGAGACCGACCAGCAGCGCGAGATAGATGACCATCATCCGTCCGGCGCGGCGCGACAGCCAGCCCACGGAGGTGCTGTAGCCGCTTGTGGTGCGGGCAAAGCCCCGATTGAACCAGCCGAAGAAGCCCTTCTTCTCGTGGTGTCCCTCGGGAATCGGCTTCAGCATGCTGGCGCAAAGCGCCGGCGTGAAGGAGAGCGCCAGGAAGCCGGAGAACAGGATCGACACGACCATGGTCAGGCTGAACTGCTGGTAGATGATGCCAACGGCGCCGGGGAAGAAGGCCATTGGCACGAAGACGGCGGTTAGCACAAGGGTGATGCCGATGATCGCGCCGGAAATCTGCTTCATCGCCTTGCGGGTGGCCGCGCGGGGCGACAGGCCTTCCTCGGCCATGATGCGCTCGACGTTCTCCACCACGACGATGGCATCGTCCACCAGAATGCCGATGGCGAGTACCATGGCGAACATGGTCAGCACGTTGATCGAGAACCCGGCGGCGAGCATCACCGCGCAGGTGCCGAGCAGGGCTACGGGCACGACCAGGGTCGGGATCACCGTGTAGCGGAAGCTCTGCAGGAACAGGAACATCACCACGAACACCAGGCCGACGGCCTCGAGCAGCGTGTAGATCACCTTCTCGATCGATGCCTCGACGAAGGGGGAGGTGTCATAGGGGATCTCGTAGGCGATGCCGGGCGGGAAGAACTGCGCGAGTTCCTCCATCTTGGCGCGCACCGCTTCCGATGTCGCCAGCGCATTGCCGGTCGACGACAGCTGGACGCCGATGGCGGCACTCGGCTGGCCGTTCAGCCGGGTGGAGAAATTGTAGCTCTCGCCACCGATCTCGACCCTTGCGACATCCGAGAGCCGCACGGTGGAACCGTCCGGATTGGCGCGCAGCACCACGGCGCCGAACTCCTCGGCCGAGGTCAGCTGCCCCTTGACCAGAACCGTGGCGGAGATCTGCTGGGTCACCGGATTGGGCTGGGCGCCGATACGTCCGGCGGCGACCTGCGCGTTCTGGGACTGGATCGCCGCGATCACGTCGCTGGCCGTCAGATTGAGGCCGAGCATCTTGTCCGGATCCATCCAGATCCGCATCGAGCGCTGGGTGGCGAAGAGCTGGGCGCTGCCGACGCCGTCGACGCGGCGGATCTCGCCAACCACGTTGCGGCTGAGGTAGTCGCCGAGGTCGACCACATCGAGGCTGCCGTCCGTCGAGGTGACGGAGACCACCATCAGGAAGCCGGCGCCGGCCTGTTCGATGCGGATGCCCTGCTGCGTCACCGTTCGCGGCAGGCGCGGCTCGACGCGGCGGATGCTGTTCTGCACGTCGACGGCCGCCTGCGAAATCTCCGTGCCGGGCGCGAAGGTGGCGGTGATCGAGATCCGTCCCGAGCTTTCGGAGGTGGATTCGAAATAGATCAGCCCCTCGACGCCGTTGAGCTCCTCCTCGATCGGCCGGGTGACGCTCAGATAGGCGTCTTCGGGCGACACGCCCGGATAGTTGGTCTGGATCGAGATCTGCGGTGGGGCGACGGTCGGATATTGGGCCACCGGCATGAAGGGGATCGCGATCACGCCGGCGAGCGTGATGAAAATCGCGATGACCCAGGCGAAGACCGGCCGGTCGATGAAAAAGGACGGCATGCGATCACATCCTGCTGGACCGGGGGCAGACATGGCGCCGGTGCGCCGTCATCCGGTCCGTGTGTCATGGTGGAAGGGAGCCGCCGGGACAACTGGCGCGGTCCCGTCCGGGGTTCACTTTGCGGCGAGATCCGCCGTTTTCGCCTCGGCCTTCCAGGGGGTCGGGGCCAGCGGCGCGCCGGGCCTCAGTTTCTGGAAGACCTCGACAATCACCTTGTCGCCGGGCGCGAGGCCTTTCGAGATGATCCAGCGCGTTCCGACAACCCGGCCGGTTTCCACGGAGCGCAGTTCCGCCTTGTCGTCGGCGCCGACCAGATAGATCTGCGCCTGTCCGCCGGCATTGCGCTGCACCGCCTGCTGGGGAACGGCGATCGCGTTCTTCTCCTCGCCCTGTTCGATCAGGACGCGCACATACATCCCCGGCAGAAGATCGCCGTCGGGGTTGGGGAACTGGCCGCGCAGGGTGATCTGCCCGGTGGTCGTATCGACCGTCGCTTCGGAAAACAGCAACAGGCCGGGATGTGAATATTCCTGACCGTCGTCGAGAAGCAGGCGCACCGTCGCCTGACCGGACCGAGGTCCGTTCAGGGCGCCGACATCGAGCGCGCGGCGCAGGCGCAGCGTCTGGTTGGCAGACTGGGTGAAGTCCGCATAGACCGGATCGAGCTGCTGGATCGTCGCCAGCACCTCGCCGGAGGGGTCGACCAGCGCGCCCTCGGTGAGCAGCGCCCGGCCGATGCGGCCCGAAATTGGGGCGCGCACTTCGGAAAACTGCAGGTTCAGCTCGGCCGCGTCGAGGCCGGCGCGCGCCAGCGCCACGTCGGCATCGGCCTGGGCAAGCTGCGCGGTGGCGCTTTCGAAGGCCTGTGCGCTGGTCACCTTGCGATTGCGCAATTCCTCCTGCCGCTCCGCCTGCTGGCGGGCCTGAAGCTGCGTGGCCTCGGCGCGTTGCAGCGTCGCCTTGGCACTTGCCACCTGCACGCGGAAGGTACGGGGGTCGATGCGATAGAGAACGTCTCCCTCCTTCACCACCGATCCTTGCTCGAAAACGCGTTCGACCAGGATGCCGGAGACGCGTGGACGCACCTCGGCGATCCGCGTCGGCGCGATGCGACCCGGCAGCTCGTTGGTGATCGGAATGGTCTCGGCGGCGACTTCCACGAAGCTCACGGCGGTCGGTGGCATCGCCCTGGGAGCGCTCGAGGCGCTCTTGTCGGAGGCATCATTGCAACCCGCGAGAAAGGCTGCGCTGAGGAAAATGGCTGTCAGTTTCCGGTACATGTCGTCGACCTTTCGGGGGGAGAGGCAGGGGCCGGATCCTGATCCACCAGCCAGCCGATCTCCGCAATGAAACGGGCGCGCTCCTCGGGCGCCCAGGTGTGCAGACCGAGCCACTCCAGGGACATCAGTCCCTCAAGGGCGAGAAAGGCGAGCAGCGCGCCGCGCGGCTTGCGCGACGTCTCCTCCACCTCGGCAATGCGTTCGCGATAGGCCAGGGCAACGGGTTTGCGCAGGTCCGCGTCCTGGGCAAGCGACGCGAGAAGGCCGAGCGCAATGGCGCGATCCTCGTCGGTGAGCGAGTGGGAGGCGACGGAAATGCGCGCGCGGATCGCCGCATCCGCCTCTTCGCCAAACTCTTTCGCCGCGTCGCGCTCGCAGGCGCGATGCGCTGCCAGACGTCGCTCGAGAACCGCTTTGATCAGGGCCTGTTTGGTCTTGTAGTCATACAGGACACTCGCCTTGCTGATTCCGGCAGCGCAGGCGACCGCATCCAGCGTCAGCCGGGCGGCGCCGTCGCGCATCACAACCTGTTCGGCTGCATCGAGAACCGCATCGGGTTCGATGGTGCGTTTGCGTCCCATTGGCTTCCAGGAATTATTTCCGACCGGATGGTTATATATGCGGTTCCAAACGCCCGGCAATTCTTTTTTGCAGTGCAGCAGGATTGCAGCTGGCGGGCGTACGGTGTGCGCTCCCTTGCTGTCGGCGGCAACCGTACCAGTTTCACAAAGGGTTGTTTTTCCACGGATTGGACTTTCAAAGGTGAGAGGGCGCCCGTTCGCGGGCGCGAATAGGAGATTTTCCAGGTGCGACGGATTGAAGGACGACGAGACATGCGCGAGCGCATCGCGGCAACGGGAGAGACGCCATCATGAAGGCCGGGCCGCTTTCGACCCTGAACAGGCAGATCGGCGTGCATGTCAGCGCGCTGACGGCAACCAAGACGGCGGACGGCCTCATCGACCCGAAGCTTGTGCTTGCCTGGTTGATGAGTTCGCTCGGCGCGCCGGGCTTTCTGATCGGCCTGCTCGTTCCCATCCGCGAGGCTGGCTCGTTGCTCCCGCAGCTTCTCATTGCGCAAAGCGTTCAGCGTACGGAACGGAAAAAATACTGGTGGGCGGCGGGATCGGCCGTGCAGGGCCTGGCCGCCTTCGCGATCGCGGCGAGCGCGTTGCTGCTGACCGGCAGCGCTGCGGGCTGGGCAATTGTGGCCTCGCTCGCGCTCCTCGCGGTGGCGCGCTCCGCCTGCTCTGTCAGCTACAAGGACGTTCTGGCGCGCACCGTCGAGAAGGGGCAGCGCGGCCGTGTCTCCGGCCTTGCCGGCACGGCCTCGGCAATTGCCGTTTTCGCATTCGCGATCCTGTTGTCGACCGGACTGCTTCCGCGCGAGCCGCGGGTGATCGCGGGAGCCATCGCGCTTGCCGGAGGGCTTTGGGTGTTTGCCGCGGCCGTGTTCTGCCTGCTGGAGGAAGCGCCGAATGGGGAGGACAAAGCGTCCGGCGACGCGCTGGCTGCCATGCTGCGGCCCTTGCGCGAGGACGGGGAACTGCGGACCTATATCGCCACGCGCGGGCTTTTGATCTCGACCGCGCTCGCCCCGCCGTTCCTGGTCATGCTGGGGAATGCCGGCGAGGCCGCATTCGGCAACCTCGGGCTGTTGATCCTGGCGTCCTCCATCGCCGCAATCGTGTCGTCCTATGTGTGGGGCGCGCTTTCCGACCGGTCGAGCCGGCAGACGCTGATGCTGGCGGGCTTGCTGTCGGGCCTGACCCTGGCGGCCGCGTCGCTGACCGCCTTCGCCTCCTCGTCCACGGTCGCAGGCCTGGCGGTCGCCGGCTTCGTCTTCCTGGCCCAGATCGCCTATCAGGGAGCGCGTGGCGGTCGAAAGACGCATCTAACGGACATGGATACCCACGACCGCAAGTCGATCTACACCGCCTTGTCGAACTCGGTGATCGGGTTGCTCTTGCTCGCGGGCGGGGCGTTTGGCCTGCTCGCCGACTGGGCCGGACCGGAGACCGTCCTTGCCGCGCTCGCCGTCATGAGCCTGCTGTCGTGCGCTACCGCCTTCGGACTGTCGGAGGTTCAGCGCGACACGGACTGACGGCACGCGCCGGCGCTTGGCGTGCTACGTCTTCGGGTCCTGGAAGCCCGCCTTTCGGTGGGCGGCCTCGACGCCGTTGAAAAAGACCTCCACGGCGTTTTCCGCCGCCGCGCCAAGATCGATGTCCGTCGTCACGTTGTACACGAAGCGGCGGATCGCGATGTAGAAGATGCCGCCGTGAAGGCCCCAGAACAGCTCCAGTTCCTGATCGCTCGGCGGGCCTTTCGCCGCGTCCTGGCTAAGCTCGTGGCGCAGTTCCAGCGCGGCCGGGAGGATCACCTTGTTGCGGATCAGGGACAGGTAGCGCTGGGTGAGGTCGTAGGATTTCAGGCCGGACGACACGAAAATGCGGACCCAGTCGTAGTCGAACACCCGCTCCGCATACTCGCGGTAGAACTGGGTTAGCCGGTCCTGCAGGGGCCGCTCGCGATTGACGATCAGCGTTTCCCAGGCCGGGTTCCAGCGGCGCAGGTAGATGTGCTCGTAGACCCGCTCGATCAGGGCGTCCTTGCTGTCGAAATGCTTGTAGATGACCGCGTGAGAGATCCCCATCCGCTTCGCCAGTTCGCGGGTCTGGCCCTCGAATCCGCATTCCGCGAAAAACCGGACGGCTTCCTCGACAATCAGTTTTTCACGATCTTGCGCGCGCATGTTCTTGCGGCGCGGTGCGGCGGGCGGGCGGTCGTCTTTGGCAGGCGGCATCGGTCTCTCTTGCGGTTGGCCGTGTTTTAGCAAGTCCACAGGAAGTGACCAAGTGGTCATTTTTTGCTTGATCCGCAAGCCGGTGTGAGACTACAAAAGTGACCAGTTGGTTACTAATGCGGCCACAAGACCGCACCCGGGGGGATTTGCATGAAATCACCGGCTTTCGATTACATTCGGGCCAGGTCCGTTGCCCATGCGCTGGAGGCCTATCGCTCGCTGGACGGCGAGGGGGTCTATCTCGCCGGCGGCCACAGCGTCGTGCCCTCGCTGACGCTGCGCCTGCAGGCGCCGGCGGCGCTGATCGATCTGTCCGGCATCGATGCGCTCACAGGGATCTCTCTCGACGACGGCTGGTTGCGCATCGGCGCCATGACCCGCCATGCCGAGGTCGCTGCCGACCCGATGATCCGCGACCATGCGCATCTCTTCCATTTGGCGGCCCCTCATGTCGCGCATCCCGCGATCCGCAACCGGGGCACCATCGGCGGCAGTCTCTCGCTCGCCGATCCGGCGTCGGAGTTTCCCGCCGTCGCGCTGGCGCTGCGCGCGGAGATGGAGGTCGCTGGCCATGACGGGGTCCGCCGGGTCAAGGCGGATGACTTCTTTCTCGATATCTATGAGACGGCGATGGAGCCTGGCGAAATCCTCCAGGCCATTCTTGTCCCGCCGGTGCGGGCGGGGGACGTCGCGGTCTTCGATGAACTGGCACGCCGCCGGGGCGATTACGCGATGGTCGGCGCGGCGGTGCAGGCCGTGGTCGACGCGGGACGCGTCACGGACATCAGCATTGCGTTCTTCTCCGTCGGCAACAAACCGACCCGCGCGGGCGCGGCGGAAAGCGCGTTGCGCGGCGCCCGGCTGGACGATGCCGTGATTGCTGCGGCGCAGTCCGCGCTGGACGCGGACCTCGATCCGTCCGACGAGCCGCAGATGCCGGCCTCGGTGCGGCGACATCTGGCGCGCGTGCTGCTTGGGCGGCTTTTGGGACATCTGGGAACGACGGCATGACCATGGACATCGAACTCACCGTCAACGGCGAGCATGTGCGCGAGAGCGTCGAGCCGCGCATGAGCCTTGCGGATTTCCTGCGCGAGCGGCTGCAGCTGACCGGCACCCATCTGGGCTGTGAAATGGGCGCCTGCGGGGCCTGTCTCGTTCTGCTCAGCGGCAAGCCGGTGCACGCCTGCCTCGTTCTGGCGGTCCAGGCGGCGGGCGAGACGGTGGAGACCATCGAGGGCCTGAGCGAAAGCGGCGCGATTGCCGATCTCCAGGCGGCCTTTCACGACCGCAACGCGCTGCAATGCGGCTTCTGCACCACCGGCATGATGGTCAACGCCCACGCGTTGCTCGGCGACAATCCGGCACCCGAGCGCGCGGAGATCCGGGATGCGCTCTCGGGGAACTACTGCCGCTGCACCGGCTATGAGGCGATTGTCGATGCCATCGACGCGACGGCGCGCAAACGTGCAAGCGACGTGGAGGCGCCGGCATGACGCTGCAGGACACGAATACCGCGGCCGCGCGCGCGCCGCATATCGGTCAGGCGCACCGGCGCCAGACCGCACGCCGCCACCTTGCCGGGCGGGGCCGGTTCGTCAGCGACATCGTGCTGCCGCGCATGCTTCATGCCGCCTTCGTGCGCTCGCCGATGGCACGCGGACGGATCCTCGAGATCGACACGCGCGACGCCGAGCAATCGCCGGGTGTCGTGCGCGTGTTCACAGCCCGCGATCTCAATCCGTCGTGCAAGCCCTGGACGGGCACGCTCGATCACTTCGCCACGATGGTGAGCGCACCGCAGAACATCCTCGCCGAGGAGGAGGTGCTATGGGCCGGTCATCCGGTCGCAATGGTGCTGGCGCGCACGCGTGCCGAAGCGGAAGATGCCTGCGAACTGGTGATGCTCGACATCGAGGAGGGCGAGGCCTGCGTCGACGGTCACGCGGCGCTTACCGGCGATGCTCCGCGCGCAGCCCCTGGTCTCGACAGCAACCTGTGTTTTCAAACGGTGCTGGAAACCATGGCGGTGGACGCCGCCTTCGCGGGTGCTGCTCATGTGGTCGAGGGCGATTTCACCTTCGGACGCCATACCGCCGTGACGCTCGAGCCGCGCTCGGTCGTCGCCGATTTCGATGCGGCGAGCGAGCAACTGACCGTTCATCACGGCACCCAGACGCCCTATCAGTTCCAGGACATCTATGCCCGCCACTTCGGGCTTGCCGAAAGCCGCGTCCGGGTGATCGCGCCCGATATCGGCGGCTCCTTCGGCATGAAGCTGCATCTCTACAACGAGGAAATGGCGACGGTTGCGGCGAGCCTGAAGCTTGGCCGGCCGGTGAAATTCGTGGCGGACCGGCTGGAAAGCTTCGTCTCCGACATCCATGCCCGCGACCACAAGGTTTCCGCCCGCATGGCGCTCGACGCGGAGGGCACCATCCTGGCGATGGAGGTCGACGACATGACGCAGATCGGGGCCTTTTCGACCTATCCCCGCACCAGTGTCGCGGAGGGCAATCAGGTCGTGCGCCTGATGGGCGCGCCCTACAGGATGCCCGACTATCGCGGACGCCTGTCCGTCGTCTTCCAGAACAAGGTGCAGACCAGCCAGTACCGTGCCGTCGGCCATCCGATTGCCTGCGCGGTTACCGAGGCGCTGGTCGACAAGGCCGCCGCCAGGCTCGGCCTCGATCCTTTCGAGATCCGCGCCCGGAACGTGGTTCCGGATGATGCCTATCCTTTTGTCTCCGCGACCGGCTACAGCTTCGAGAAACTGTCGCATGAAGCTTGCCTCGCCAAGCTTCGCGAGCTGATGGACTATGATGCGCTGCGCGCCGAGCAGGCCGCGCTTCGCGAGAGGGGCATCTATCGCGGCATCGGCATCGCCCCCTTCGTCGAGATCACCAATCCGGGTGCCGCCTTTTATGGCGTCGGCGGCGCGCGGATTTCCGCGCAGGACGGTGCGGTCGTGCGCCTGACGCCCTCCGGCGAGGTGCAATGCGCGATCTCTGTCACCGAGCAGGGGCAGGGGACGGAGACGATCATCTCCCAGATCGTGGCAGACCAGCTCGGTGTGGCGCCCGAGCAGGTGAAGGTCACGACCGGAGATACCGACACCACACCGAGCGGCGGCGCGACCTGGGCATGCCGGGGAGCGGGCATCGGCGGCGAGACGGCCCTGCGTGCCGGACGCAAGCTTCAGGGCCAGATCCTGGCGCTCGCCGGGCAGATCCTGCAAAGCGACCCGGCCGACCTGGCGCTGGCGGACGGCCATGTGGTCGATGCGCAAAGCGGAACCCGCCGCATGCCGCTTGCCGAGATCGGGCGGATTGCGACCTACCGTCCGGACACGCTGCCGGAGGGAGCGGACAACTCCCTGACGGCGGCGGAGCATTTCGCGCCCTCCGGCTATCCGTTCGATTTCACCAACGGCATTCAGGCGAGCCTTGTCGAGGTCGACGTCGAGACCGGCATCGTGCGTCTGCTCAAGCACTGGGTGGTGGAGGATTGCGGCCGGATCATCAATCCGCTGCTGGTCGACGAGCAGATCCGCGGCGGTGTCGTGCAGGGGCTGGGTCCGGCTCTCTTCGAGGAATGTCTCTACGACGAGACCGGCCAGATGACCAATGCCTCGCTCGCCGACTATCTCGTGCCGATGGCCTGCGAGATGCCCGACATCGTGATCGGCCATGTGGAGACGCCGACCAACGACACGATTCTCGGCGCGAAGGGCGTCGGCGAGGCGGGAACGGCGGCAGCCGGTGCGGCCGCACTCAATGCCGTCAATGATGCGCTCAGCCCGTTCAAGGCCGAGATCCGCCAGACACCGATGACGCCCTTGCGCATTCTCGCCGCGCTTGGCCACGTCTGATCATCCGTTTCAAGAAGGAACCCGAGATGGAGCTTGAGGGCACACAGGAATTGCAGGCCGATCCGCAAACCGTCTGGGCGGCGCTGTTCGACCGCGACGTGCTGGAACGCGCGATCCCGGGCTGCGAGACGCTGGAGCAGACAGCCGAGACGGAATTCGCGGCGACGGTGAAGCTCAAGGTCGGGCCGGTGTCGGCCCGGTTCAAGGGCGGCGTCGAACTCAGCGACATCGTTCCACTCGTCTCCTGCACGCTGTCCGGCAAGGGGTCCGGCGGCATCGCCGGCTTCGCCAAGGGCGCGGCGCGGGTCACGCTCGAGGACCTGGGCGAAACGACGCGTCTCACCTACAGCGCGGATGCCGCGGTCGGCGGCAAGCTCGCCTCGCTCGGCAACCGGCTGATCAAGTCGACGGCGCAAAAGCTCGCCGGGGAATTCTTCGCCAATTTCGAGGCGATCCTGGCGGAGCAGGCGGAACCGGCGCCGGTTCCCGAGCCGGCGGAGTGACGCGATAACGCCCCGGCGGGGCAACCGCCGGTGTTTTGTGACTGTGCAACGAAAAACCCGTGCAAGGCGCGGGACATACCTGGGAGGAACTCACATGAACCCGACACGCAGACATTTTCTGGCCGGCACATCCGCGCTGCTCGCCATGCCCTATCTGAACACCCGTTCGATCGCGGCGGAGACCATCAGCATCCAGATCGGCTCGAGCCATCCGACCAACAACATCTGGGTCTATGCGATGCAGACCGCGCTTCAGCCGGCGCTCGACAAGCTCCTGGCGGATGCCGGCGGCAACTATGTCGTCAACTGGGGCGAGAACTACGGCGGCACGCTGTACAAGTTCAAGGACACGCGCGCGGCCGTGCGCGACGGCATCGTCGATATCGGCATGGTCGGCACCGTCTGGGAGGGCTCGTCCATGCCCTTGCAGAACGTCACCTATTTCACGCCCTTCGCCAATTCCGACCACAACGTCGTCATCGACGTCTTCGACCGTTTGACCGAGGAACTGCCGGAGCTGAAGGCCGGCTGGACCGACCAGAACATGGTGCATCTGTCGTCGCTGGTGACCGACAACTACGATGTCTACGCCAATTTCGACATCAATTCGGTTGACGACATCAAGAACCGTCGCCTGAACGCGCCGGGCACCTCGGCCAACTGGCTGGCGGATACGGGCTGCACGCCGGTCGACGGTGCGCTGACCACCTATTACACGGACATCCAGACCGGCGTTTCGGAAGGAACGCTGTCCTTTGCCAGCGGCATCCAGCCGACGCGGGTCTATGAGGTCGCGCCGAAGCTCGCGCGGGTCGGTTTCGGCTCGATGTATTTCGGCGGCATTGCGGTCAACAAGACCTTCTTCGACGCGCTGCCGGCCGAGGTGCAGACGGCGCTTCGCGAGGCCGGCCGCATCACCTCGCGCAGCCACGGCGACTATGTGACCGAGCGGGCGACCAGCGCCATGAAGGAGATGGTCGCGGCCGGTCTCCAGGTCAACGAGATGGCGCAGGCCGAGCGCGAACGCTGGGCGGCAACCTTGCCGAATGTCGCCAAGCCCTGGCTCGACGCCAACGGCCCGGCGGCGGCGAAGGTGCTGAAGGCCTATTTCGCAGCGCTCAAGGAGCGTGGCATCACGCCGGCCCGTGACTGGGCGGCGGAAGCCTGAGCCACCGGTACATTTGTGTCCAACAGCGTGACGACGGGGTGAAACATGCAGCAGGGCAAGTCTATGTCATCTGACCGAGGCTGGGCGTGGCGGTCCCTGCAAGGCGTGCTGAACGCCGTTGCCGCGGTGGGGACGCTCTGGATTGTCGCGATCATGCTGTTGATCGTGGCCGACGTCGTCGGCCGCAATTTCTTCGCGATGCCGATCATCGGCGTCGCGGAGATCGCGGCCCGCTCCGTGGTCGCCATCGTCTTCCTGATGCTCCCGGCGGCCGCGCTCAACGGCACGCTGATCCGCGCCGACTTCCTGCAGCGCGGTCTAAACCGGCTCGCACCGAAGTCCGTCGTGACGCTTGAGGTTCTGTTCGGGCTGACCGGCGCCGTGCTGTTTGCGCTCGTCGCGCTCGCGTCCTGGCCCGACACCCTACGGGCCTGGACCAGCGACGAGTTCTTCGGCGTTCGCGGCGTCTGGACCCTCCCGACGCTGCCGTTCCGGATGATCGTCGTCGGCGGCTCCGCCGCAACGGCGCTTGCATTCCTCGTCGAGGCCCTCGGCAGGCTGACCACACTTCGACCCGACAGGGCGCTTTGACATGAGCAATATTTCAATCGGACTGATGCTGATCGGCGTCCTGTTCGTGCTTGTCGTGATGGGCATGCGCATCGCCGTCGCGCTTCTTGCCGTCGGCTTTGCCGGCGTGTGGATCATTCGCGGCAATTTCGATCTGGCGATGAAACTCATGTCGATCGCCGCCTACAATGGCGTTGCCAACTATCTGTTCGCGACCATTCCGCTGTTCGTGCTGATGGGCCATCTCGTCAGCATCTCCAACGTCGGCAAGGACACGTTCGACGTGGCCGAAACGCTATTGCGCAAGCTGCTCGGCGGACTGGGGATCGCCACCGTTACGGCCAACACCGTGTTTGCCGCCGTCACGGGCGTGTCCATCGCCTCTGCCGCCGTTTTCACCAAGGTGGCCGTGCCGGAAATGACGCGCCACGGCTACCGGCCGTCGTTTTCCGCCGGCACCGTTGCCGGCAGTTCGGTCCTTGGCATGCTGGTGCCGCCTAGTCTGCTCCTGATCATCTACGGCGTGCTCGCCGAACAGTCGATCGGGCGCATGTTCATCGCCGGGCTGGTGCCGGGCGCGCTTCTGGCCGGCGGCTTCGTGGTGATGATCCTGATGCTGGCGAAATTCGCGCCGGGCTTCGTCTTCACTCGCGAGCACCTGGAGCAAAAGAGCCGCCGGACGGAAGACGCGCCGAAACTGTCAGGCCGGGAGATCCTTCTCAAGTCGTTGCCGATCGTCATCCTCGTCGCCTTCGTGCTCGGCGGGCTCTACTCGGGCTTCTTCACGCCGACCGAGGCCGGAGGTGTCGGCGCCTTCGCCGCGCTGGTGATCGCGGTCCTGCGCCGGAGCCTGAACCTGCGGCGGACCTGGAGCGTGCTCACGCAGACCGGGTCGATCTCCGTCGGCATCCTGGTGCTTCTTGTCGCCGCCGGCTTCTACAGCCAGATGCTGGCCGTTGCCGGCATCCCCAATGCCATCGGGTCCTTCGTTCAGAACAGCGGGTTCGGGGCGACGGGCTTCCTGGTCGTCTATGTCCTCCTGGTGCTGCTGCTTGGCATGATCCTCGACAGCAGTTCCATCCTGCTGATCGTCGTGCCGATTGCAGCCCCCATCGCCCAGGGGCTCGGCTTCGATCTCGTGCACTTCGGCATCATCACCGTGATCGCGGTGGAGGTCGGCCTGCTGACGCCTCCGTTCGGGATCTCGATCTTCACCGTGCATTCCACGCTGGGAGACCGGCGCACCTCGCTGGAATCGATCTTTGCCGGTGCGCTGCCCTTCGTCGGGGTGATGCTCGGCGTGCTGGTGCTGATCGCCCTGTTTCCGCAACTGGTGATCGGCTAGCGAGCGCGGGCGGCGTTTACCGGGCGATCATGACGGCGACATGGACGAGCGTCGCCACGCCGAAGGCGAGGAACACCAGCGCGGAGCTTGCGGCAATCATGCGGCGCCGCACCCGCAGGATGTGCTGGAGACCGGGCAGCGCGAAAGCTTCGGAGACCGCGCCGTGAACAATCACGGAGTTCACGAAGAACAGCAGGACCACGAGCACATAGTCCGGCGGGGTCATTGACGCGAGCGGCAGGGGGGTCGCGAACACCGAGCCGAAGAAGACGGCCGATTTCGGATTGGCGATGTTGACGAGGAAGCCGCTCGGAAACGCCTGCCAGCGATCGGCGGGCACGGCGTCCGGCCGGGGGCCATCGCCTGGCTCCCCTGCGCCGGCGGCCATGCCGAACAAGATCCTTGCACCCAGATAGATCAAAAACAGGCTGCCCAGGACATTCAGCAGCAGGAAGGAGCTTTCGCTCGTGGCTTCTCCGGCGAAATAGATCGCCGCGCAGGCGCCGGAGGAAAACACCAGCCCGGCGGAGGCGATGCCGACCACCGCGGACATCCGGGTTGCCGGGCTTCCTTGCGACAGTGTGAGCAGCAGGAACTGGTTGGGTCCGGGGACCAGCATGGCAACGGCCTGGATGGCGAGGGCAGTCGCAAGTTCGACTGAGGGAACCATTTACAGGACCTTCAGCAAGGCGCCGCGTTCAGCCTCGAAGGTGGCGAACTCGGTGGCCTTTTGCGCTTCGTGGCGTTTCATCGACGCGAAAAGCGAGATCGTCTCCTCCGGCAGCGCGGCGCGGGCAAGCCGGCTTTCTTCGAACTCCGCGATGCTGTTGGCGAAGACGAAGTCGAGCGGCCGGGGCGCGGGGATCTCGTCGCCGTCGGAGGCCATGCTCATGCCGGCAAGGATCATCAGGATCGCGAGATAGGGATTGGCGTCCGCCGTCGGCGTGCGCAGTTCCACGCGCGGCGTGCCGTCTTCCTCCAGACGCCGCAGGGCGGAAAAACGGCCGCCGTCGCTGATGTCGTTCATGCCGGAGCGAAAGGAGGCGATGTGCCGTGCATAGCGGCTGTTGCAGGTCGGGCTGATCGCGAGGAGCGCCTCGTCGAGCACGCGCACCATCCCGCTCGCGATCCGCTTTGACCATGTCGCCGCGTCTGCCCCGTCAGAGCGCGCGGACACATGAAGGTGCAGGTTGCTCGGCGAGCGGTTCTGGTCCTCAACGGCGATGAAGGTGCAGCGAAGGCCGTGCGACGCGGCGACCGTGCGGCAGATCAGGCGCGCAAGGAAGATCCGGTCGGCCTGCTCCAGAGGGTCGCTGTGGTCGAGGGCGATTTCATACTGGTCGCGCTCGTTTTCCTGGGAGATGTCGCGCCAGCCGAGCCCGGCGTGATCGAGTGCCTCCAGCATCTCCCTCAGGCAGTGCTGCCGAATGCCGATCCCGCCGAAGGCATAGGCCTGGCCGTCGGGGGCCAGATGTGCCCGGTTGGCGCCGTCGATGAGATAGAATTCAAGCTCAGCTCCAATCCGCACGCCAAGAAGGTCGCTCGTGCGGTTGAGAAAGCTCCGGAGATGCATGCGAAAGTCGAGAGGATGCGGATCGCCGCGCGGATCGGCGACCGCTCCGATGGCGATTTCCGAGGCGCCGAGCACGCCGGCCGTGCCCCTTTTCAGCGGCCGCGCATCCTGTTCCGTGACCGCGACTTTGATATCGGCAGCGCCAAACGGTTTCGCCAGGACTGGGAAGAGGACCGGGTGGCCGTAGACGTCCTTGGAAAAGACGCCTGACGAGAAACCCACCCTCTGCATCTCGTCAAGACCCCGGTTGAGCAGCTTGCCGCGGGCAATGCCGTGGGCATCGGGAAACAGAACGAGGGTTCGCCGTGCGTCCGTCATATCGGGTCGGGCCTTATCCTGTCGGCCGTCAACCGGCGGTAGATCTCTTGCGCCCGTGTCACCATCTCGCGGTGGGCCGGGTCGACCCGCACCGGGGTTTCTGCCGCAGGCGGCAGAATCCTGCGGCTTTTCTCCAGGGTTTCATGCCATTTCGCCTGGGACAGTTCCTCGTGAGGCGCCCAATCCCGGATGCGACCGTCTTCCCAAGTCAACATGTCGGGAGAATAGCGGACATCGCTCCACACGCAAAGCTTGTATGCGATTGCATGCGGGTCGGCGCGAAATTCCTCCCCGTCGAGGGCGATTGCAGCGCCTTGCAGGGCGTGGACGCGGTTCCATATCCGTTCCAGCGCCGTGAAGCCGAACTCGTCCTCGGTGAAGTCCGGCTTGATGCGGATGAGGGAGGCATAGACCTTGAGCGGGTCGCGGGTCAGGAAGATGTTCCGGGCGGTCGCCAGCAATGCGTCGGTGACATAGGGCTCGGCCTGAAACGCCAGATCCTTGATGAAAACCGGTCCGCGCCGGCCGGCCTCTTCCAGCCGGGCGTTGACCGCATCCGCCTCGACGGGATCCTGTGCCGGGACGGCCGGGTCGCCGTAGCGCCGCGAGCGGCGCTTGGAGCTGAAATAATAAGTGTCGGTGAAGGGCTCGTGCAGGACGTCGAGGCCATCGGCATTCTTCATCACCCGTTCCAGGGCCGTGGAGATCGAGCGGGGGGTGGCCCACAGGAAGATGCGCGCGTCCGTCTCGCGTTTGTCCCCGGCAAGGGCGCGCGTCTCAATCCGAAAAGCTGAAGACGTCATCGTAGGTTTCCCTTCGCCAGACGAGCGTCCCGTCGCGGCCGTCGCGCATGGCGACCGCAGCGCGCAACTGGTTGAAATTGGTGGAGCGTGAAACCGTGTAGGCACCGGCATCGGAGAGGACGACGAGATCCCCGGCCGCAAGCGAGGCCGGCACCCTTGCGCGGTCCATGACGATGTCGCCTTCGAAGCAAAGCGGCCCGCCGATGGTGCAGTCGGGATCGTCGTCCCTGACGGGCAATTCCTCGCCGGCGCGAAAGAAGCGCAGCCGACGGCGCTCGCCGAAGGCCGCCGTGGGGAGGATGTTCAGGCCGGCGTCGATCACCACCCATCGTTTCTCCGGCAAGACCTTCAAGCCGGCAACGCGGGCAACGAGCACCATGCCGGCCGACATCAGGTAGCGGCCGGGCTCGCAGCCGATGCGAAGGTCGTCCAGGCCGTGTTCGTGAAGACTCCGGGCAAGCCCCCGGGTGAAGGCGGCCATGTCGAAGGTCTCGTCGGGGGCGTCTTCAAGGCGTTCGCCCATCGTGGCCTTGAGCGCGCTCCACCAGCCGCGCTTGCTGCGCTGCATGCCGGGAACGCCGAACCCGCCGCCGACATTGAGTTCGCGGATTTGCCTGCCGGATGCGCGCAAGCCGGCCACGAAGCAGAGCACCGGGTCCAGTGCCGCAAGAAAGAGCGTCGCGTCGGTGATCTGGGAATTCAGATGCGCATGGACGGTCTCGAAGGAAAAGCCGGAAGCGGATATCCGCTCGGCCATGTGCCCGGCCAGACCGTCGTCGAGCGGCCAGCCGAATTTCGCCGACCGCTGTTTCGCGGCATGCGCCTGGACGAAGCTCCGGTCGCGTGCCGCGAAGACGGGCAGGCCCGGATTGACCCGAAGTCCGAGGCGTGCCGTGGTAATTCGTCCGCTCGTACGCAACGCCTCAAGCGTTTCGAGCTCTTCCGCCAGGTCGATGTTGATGGTGATGCCGTCGCGGGCGGCCCGCTCGAGTTCCCCGGCGCGTTTCAGCGGACCGTTGAAGACGATGTCGCTTGGCGGACAGAGCTTGAGAGCGAGTTCCATCTCGAAGCCGGAGACCACATCCGCGCCCATGCCGAGCGCATGGGCGGAGCGGCAGAGCGCGGGCATATAGTTGGTCTTGTAGGAGAGATAGGCCTTCGGGTGCGCGAAGGCGGATTGCCATGTCTTCAGGAAGGCGGAAACGCTCGCGCGAAAATAGGCGTCGTCATAGACGAACAGCGGCGTTCCGTGGCGCTCGGCCAGCACCTCAATCTCCTCCGCGCCAAGGTCGGTAAAGGGTTCGGGAGACGTCAGCGCGAGCATGGTCTGGCGTCCCGCGCTGTCATTCGGCGGCCACGGAATTCGCCGGCGAGGCGTCGGCGGTCGCGAATTCCTCGAACTCCTGTCCGTAGCGCCGGTCGGCCCAGGGATTGATGGAGATCACCCAGATGTCGCGGTACCCACCCTCGGGGGAGGCGGCGCGAATGTCGCGGGCGCCGTGAACCATGTCCTCGTCGCGCATGATCAGACATTGCCCCGGCTCCAGCACTTGCTCGAAGAAGGGTTCGGTCTTGCCGATCTGGTAGAGGGTGGATTCACCTCCGGTGACATTGGAACGTGCCCAGACCGTCACGCTGGTGATGTGGTGACCGTCGCGATGCGGGCCCTCCGGGATGGTCTTGCCCTGAAACACCTCGTCGACGCGGGTGCGCCACTGGTGGAGATTGACCTGGAACACCGCACGCGTATCGAAGCGCAGCGCCTCTGCAATCGTCGCGAACTGCGGGGTCGGGTCGACGCCCGCGATCGGTTCGAACGCCCGGCGCACGCCGCCGACCTTCTGGTTGTAGGCTTTGGCCTGGATGAAAGGGCGGTGGGTCAGGACGCGACAGGCCCAGCGGTCGTGTTCGTGAAACAGGATGTACTGGGAAAACTGGCGCCAGCGCTCCTTGTAGTAGGGATCCTCCGGCAGCCGGTCGAAATTGGCGCGGGCCTCCTGGGAAAGCGGCGGCATTTCGAGGATCCGGTAGCCGAGCGGCCCGAGATGAAATCCGATGTGATCCATGATCGCGCATCCTTTGCCATTGGGCTGGTTGTGCGATCCTACAAATTATACCCAAGATTGCAATTATCCGTTGTTGCAATCGTGCCTTTTGAAGCGCCCGGCGGTGGCGGCGAGGGCCAATCCCGGGCCGCTCAATGCGCCACTGATCCGGTTTCCGTTCCGCGTGCGTAGAGGATCGGGCGCGGCACGCGCGCATCTTTCCTCTATTTTGCAAGGAGGTACCATGCCCGAAGGGCATACGATCCACCGCGCGGCGCGCGACCACCAGCGCATCCTTGCGGGGCGGTCCTTGCGGGTTTCCTCGCCGCAGGGACGGTTCGCCGCCGGCGCGGACCATCTCGACGGGCGCGCCTGTCTCGACGTCGAGGCCTATGGCAAGCATCTGGTCTACCGGTTCGACGGGGAGAGCTATCTGCATGTCCACCTCGGTCTGTTCGGGCGGATCAAAAAGCGCAAGCTCCCCGCGCCCGAACCGGTCGGCGCGGTGCGCGTGAGGCTTGAGGGCGACACGCATCTGGTCGACATCAACGGGCCGGCGATCTGCGAGACGCTCGACGGCGACGGCTTTCAGGCCCTTACGGGCCGTATCGGTCCGGATGTGCTGCGCGAGGATGCCGATCCCGAACGCGCCTTTCACCGGATTTCGCGCAGCCGCACCAGCATCGGCCGGCTGATCATGAACCAGGCGGTGATGGCCGGGATCGGCAATATCTATCGCACCGAAATCCTCTGGCGGCAGGGGATCCATCCCGACCGGCCCGGACGCGAGATTTCGCGCGCGGAGTTCGACGCGATCTGGACCGACGCGGTGCATCTGCTTCAGATCGGCGTCCGCAAGAATGCGATTGTCACCGTCGACAATGCGCCGCCGGGCCGCAGCCGCTACCGCGAGCGGGTCAATATCTTCAACAAGGATCGCTGCCCCAAATGCGACGGGGCGATTGTCCGCATGGAGATCGACACGCGGCGGGCCTTTGCCTGCGAGGTCTGCCAGCCGACCGGCTGAGGCGCGGTGCCGCCGCTCCAAGGCTCGACATTCGCGCCCGGACGCGCGACCGTACCCTCCTCGATTGCGAAACCATGCGAAGGGGGAGGCGCTGGTGGAGATCCTGATGAATGCGGGGCGGGGCCGCGAGGATGCGATTGCCGGGCTGGAGGACGTGCCCGCACCGAGCGTCGATGTCGACGCAGTGCTCTCGCTTCTCGGCCAGTGCCCGGCTGCCGAACCCACGCCCCTGCGCGAGGCAACCGGTCTCGCCCGTAGCGCGGGTGTGCAGAGCTTTCACGTCAAGGACGAGCGGACGCGCATGGGGCTTGGCAGCTTCAAGGCGCTCGGCGCGGCCTATGTGGTTGCCCGCGAGGCCATGGAGACCGGTAGCGACGAACCGGCACGGGCGCTTCAGGGCGTGACCTATGTCACCGCAAGCGCCGGCAACCACGGCCTGTCGGTCGCCGCGGGTGCGCGGATCTTCGGCGCGCGGGCCGTGGTCTATATCGCCGAGACCGTGCCGGAAGGGTTTGCCGACCGCTTGCGCGCCAGGGGCGCGGATGTGATGCGCGCGGGTGTGGACTACGAGGCGAGCATGGCAGCCGCACAGGCGGCGGCGGAGGCCAACGGCTGGCGGTTGCTGTCCGACAGTTCCTGGCCCGGCTACATGGTGCGTCCGTGGCGCCTGATGGAAGGCTATCTGGCGTTGATGGAAGAGGTCTTCGCGCAGATGCCGGCCCCTCCGACCCATGTCTTCCTGCAGGCCGGTGTCGGCGGGCTTGCGGCCGCCGCTGCCGCGCTTGCCCGCAGCGTCTGGCGCGACGGGCCGGCGATTGTCGTTGTCGAACCGTCGCAGGCCGCCGCCCTTCAGGGATCCATTCGCGCCGGGGCGGCCGTGCAGGCGCGCGGCGGCGTGTCCTCGATGGGGCGGCTGGATTGCAAGATGCCCTCGCTGATCGCGCTGAAGGGGCTGTCGCGCGATGCGGATGTCTTCGTTACCATCGATGACGGCGATGTCGAGGGCGTTCTCCCGCTGCTCGCCGATGCGGGGCTGGCGACGACGCCGTCCGGCGCCGCCGGACTGGCGGTTCCGCTTACGGCAAGCGCGGCGCAGAAATCAACGCTCGGCCTTGGTCCGCAAAGCCGGATCCTTGCCATTCTCAGCGAGGAGGCTGAGGCATGAGCGCGGGTACGCGCGGCTTTCCCTTGCAGGAATACCGCACCCGCGTCGCGCGGGCGCAGACGGCGATGGCCGCTGCCGGACTGGATGCGCTGCTTCTCACCAGCGAACCGGACGTGCGCTATTTCTCCGGTTTTCTGACGCGCTTCTGGGAAAGCCCGACGCGGCCCTGGTTTCTGGTGGTCCCGGCAAGCGGCGACCCGATTGCCGTGATCCCCTCTATCGGCGCCAGCCTGATGGCGCAAACCTGGATCCAGGATATCCGCAGCTGGCGTTCGCCCGATCTCGAGGACGACGGCGTCTCGCTGCTGGCCGAGACCTTGCGCGAGGTGGCGGGCGCAAAGGCGCGGGTCGGGTTGCCGATGGGGGCGGAGACCTCGCTGCGCATGCCTTTGGCCGACTTCAAGCGGCTGGAAGCGGGGCTCTCGCCGGTCGCGCTTGTCGGCGACGCCGGCATCCTGCGCGCGCTTCGCATCGTCAAGTCGCCGGCGGAGATCGCAAAGATCGAGACCGCATGCCGGATCGCGGACCGCGCCTTTGCCCGGGTCGGCGAGATTGCAGGCGTCGGTACGCGGCTCGACGAGGTGGCGCGGCGTTTCCAGATGCTCTGTCTGGAAGAGGGGGCCGACTGGGTGCCCTATCTTGCCTGCCCCTGCGGGCCGGGTGGCTATTTCGACGTGATCTCGCCCGCCGACGGCCACGTCTTCGCGCCGGGCGATGTGCTGATGCTTGATACGGGCCTGGTACACGACGGCTATTTCTGCGATTTCGACCGCAACTTCGCCATCGGCGCGCCGTCTCGCGACGTGCGCGCCGCGCATCGTCGGCTGCTCGAGGCGGTCGATGCCGCGATGGAGATCGCCCGTCCGGGTGTGAGCGCGGCGGATCTTTTCCACGCGATGGACGCGATCGTCACCGGCGGGCAGGGCGGCAGCGACACCGGGCGGCTCGGCCATGGTCTCGGGACCCAGCTCACCGAATGGCCTTCGCTGATCCCGCAGGACCGCACGCGGATCGAGGCCGGCATGGTGCTGACGCTGGAACCCGGCATCGAGGTCTCGCCGGGACGCATCCTCGTCCATGAGGAAAACATCGTGATCGAGTCCGACGGCGCACGGTTTCTGTCCAGCCGCGCTGATCCGGAAATTCTCTGCCTGGAGGGATCGGCGTGACCGTGTTTTCCTTCGAGCTCGAGACGCCCGATCCGGTGCGGCTGGGGCTGATCATCCTTCAGGCCGACGAGACCATCGAGCGCGATTTCCGGCGGCTCCTGCCCGTGGAGACTGCATGCCATGTCTCGCGGGTGCCGAGTGGACTTGAGGTGACGCAGGAGACGCTGCTTGCCATGCGGGCGCATCTGCCGGGCGCGGCGCGCCTCTTCCCCGATGCGCTTCGCTTCGACGCGATCGGCTACGCCTGCACCTCCGGCGCCTCGGTGATCGGCAGCGCGCGTGTCGCCGAACTGGTGCGTGAGGGCGCACAGGTAGAGGCGATCACCGACCCTGTGCAGGCGCTGATCGCCGCCTGCCGGGCCTGCGGCGTCACGCGTCTCGCCCTGCTGTCTCCCTACGTCGAGGACGTCTCCGACATGTTGCGGCAACGGCTTGCGGAGGGCGGGGTTGAGACGCCCGTCTTCGGCTCCTTCAACGTGGCGGAAGAGGCCAAGGTCGCGCGCATCGCGCCGGCCTCGGTGATCGATGCGGCCACCCGGCTTGGCGCCGATCCGTCGGTGGAGGCGGTGTTCCTGTCCTGTACCAACCTGCGCACGCTCGGTCTGCTGGAAGAGGTGGAGACGCGGATCGCAAAGCCGGTCTTCTCCAGCAATCTGGTGCTGGCCTGGCACTTGTGCCGGCTTTCCGGCGCGCGGATGGAGCCGGGGTTCGGGCGGCTGTCAGAGGTTGCGTGAGGCGGGCGCCGGAAGCTGCATCAGTGCGATGTCCTTGTCCGGAATATCGCAGGACCAGCCGCGCGTGGCGGCGATGTGGCGCAGGGTCGTCTCCCGGTAGAAGACCACATGGGTCGGGTCGCGCCGGTAGCGCCAGCCGGCAAACTTCGCGTCGTCGGTCTGAAACAGCGTCATGACGCCAAGCAGCCCGCCCGGACGCAGGAGTTTGCCCATGCGGTCGAATTCCGCGAAGGGCGCGTGGAAGTGTTCCGCCGTTTCCGTGCAGGTCACGAAATCATAGGTCGTTTGCAGGACCGCCGGATCGTCGTGAAAGAAGGGATCGTAGAGCGCCACCTCATGCCCCGCCTCGCGCAGGATTGCCGCCAGCGCCGACCCCGGCCCGCTGCCGTAGTCGAGGCCGCTGGAGCCGGGCGAAAGCCGCGCCATCAGCGGGGCTGCGAGCCGCATCATGAACCGCCGGTAGCCCGGATCGTCGGGTGCGTTCTCATGGGTCAGGTAGTGGGCGCGTTCCGCGTCTGCCGACAAGAAGTGCCGGGGATCGAGAAAGGTCGCCTCGCAGGTGGCGCAGCGCCAGTAGGTCAGTCCGTCGATGGGGGCGAGCGCGTGAACGGCGGCGTTGCGGCACACCGGACAGGCGTCAGGCTGCATCTGTGCTGTCATCCGCCTTTGCGCGCCAGATAGACGGTCTGGGTGAAGGGCTTGTCCTGAAGCGGATTGTGGAAGGTCACCGGCTCCGCCCAGGCCTCGGCGAAAACGCTTTTCAGCCGCTCCGTGAAGGCATCGTCCTCGTGCGCGTCCGACCACAGGCCGAAGATGCCGCCGGGCTTCAGATGGCCGGCGAGGGCGGTGAGGCCGGGCGTCGCGTAGAAGGAGGTGCTGCGCTCGTCGAGCAAGGCATCGGGTGTGTGATCGATGTCGACCAGGATCGCGTCGAGTTGGCGGGCAGGGCGTTCGCCCTCGAACCCGGTCGCCCCTTGCGCAAGCGCGAAAAAGTCGCCCTGCACCAGCCGGCAGCGGTCGTCAGCGGTCAACTCCGCGCCGAGCGGCAGCATCCCCTCGCGATGCCAGTCGAGCACGGGTTCGAGCATTTCCACGACGGCGAGCGAGCCGAGGCGCGGGTGGTCGAGGGCGGCCTTGGCGGTGTAGCCGAGGCCCAAGCCGCCGACCACGACATCGAGCGCATCGCCGGTGCAGGCATCGAGCCCCAGTTGCGCCAGCGCGATCTCGGAGGCCGTGAACAGGCTCGACATCAGGTGCTCGTCGCCGAGGATGATCTCGAAGACGTCGACGTCGAGCGCAAGCAGGCGCCGCCGGCGCAGTGCCAGCGCACCGATGGGGGTGGGCCGGTAATCCAGTTCTTCAAACAATGCGCTCACGCTCGGGCTCCCTGACGGTCTCGACCCATGCATGCTGTGCGCGCAGGCCGTCCCCCTTATCGGCGCTTCGACGGTGGGGAGCAACCCGTGGGAGAGGGCGCCGTCAGCGCGCCAGCCAGCCGCCGTCGACGACCAGCGTCGCACCGTGAACGAATCGCGCGGCGTCGCTGGCGAGAAACACCACAGGATCGGCGATTTCTTCCGGCGTGCCCCATCGCCCGGCCGGCACGCGGGCGAGGATTGCGGCCTCGCGCTCCCGGTCGTCTCTGAGGGCTGCTGTGTTGTCGGTCTGGACATAGCCCGGCGCGACGGCATTGACGTTGACGCCGGAGGCCGCCCATTCGTTGGCGAAGGACTTCACCAGATTGGCGACCGCGCCCTTGGTGGCGGCATAGCCCGGAACGGTGAGCCCGCCCTGAAAGCTGAGCACGGAGCCGAGAAAGACGATCTTGCCGTGCCCGCGCGCCACCATCCTCGCACCGAGGTCCCGGGCGAGCTGAAACGGGGCGGTGAGATTGACGGTGAGCACGTCGTCCCAGTCTGCGTCGGAGTGATCGCCAAGCGGGGCGCGGCGGATGATGCCGGCGTTGTTCACCAGAATGTCGACCTGCTCACCGGCTGCATCGAGGCGCGCGATGAGATCCGCGACAGCGCCCTGTTTCCCGAGATCCGCGCGGTAGTGGCGGAAGCGTCGTCCGTGCGCGCGCACGGCCTCGCCCGTTTCGCCGCCATCCTCGGGAAGACTGGTGCTGACCCCGACGACATCCGATCCGGCTCGCGCGAGTGCCACGGAAATGGCGCGCCCGATCCCCCGGCTGCACCCGGTGACAAGCGCCGTGTGTCCCGAAAGGTCGAAGGCCGCGGCCGGGTCCGTCATGATCAGCTTGCCCCGGCGAGGAGGCTTGCCAGCACCAGCCGGCGCGGATCGCCGAGGAGGGCCGCATAGCGGGTCAGGAAGCGGGCTGCGTCCGCGCCGTTGAGCACGCGGTGATCGTAGCTCAGATCAAGCGGGACCATGGCAACGGGCGTCCAGTCGCCGTCTTCCCAGACCGGCACCGTTTCCATCCGCGTCAGGCCGAGGATCGCAAGTTCCGGCGGGTTGACGATCGGAGTGAAGGCCGTGCCGCCGATCCCGCCGAGGCTGGAGATCGACATCGACGCGCCCCCCATTTCCTCCGAGCGGATTTTTCGCGCCTGCGCACGTGCCGCGAGGTCGGAGATCTCCTCCGCGATCCGCCACAGGCCCTTGCGGTCGGCATCGCGGATGACGGGGACCATCAGCCCGTGCGGTGTGTCGACGGCGATGCCGACATGCACGAAGTGCTTGGAAATCAGCGTTTCGCCGTCTGCCGAGAGCGATGCGTTGAAACGCGGGAATTCCCGCAGGCAGTGCGCCAGCGCCTTGACGTGGAAGGCAAGCGCCGTGAGGCGGATACCGCGCTCCTGCGCCTCCGCCTTGAGGCTTGAGCGGAAGGCCTCGAGCGCGCGCATGTCGGCACGGTCGTGATGAGTCACCTGCGGGATCATCGCATTGGCGGCACCCAGATTTCCGGCGGCCACCTGCGCCATGCGCGAAAGCGGTTCCTCGCTCACAGGGCCATAGGCCGCGTGGTCGACGTTCCAATATCGGCTGTGGTCGGTTGCGGGTGCGGCGGTCTCGCCGCTCAGGTGCCAGTCGACATCCTCGCGTGCGAGCGTGTTGCGGCCGGTTGCGGCCCCCAGGGCGTCGAGATCGACCCCCTGCTGGCGGGCGTAGGCGCGGGTCGAGGGAGAGGCATTGACGGACATTTGAGCCTCCTACCAGCTTGCGGAAATATATTGGGTTTCCATGAACTCAAGCATGCCCTCGTGACCGCCCTCGCGCCCGAGACCGGACTGCTTCACGCCCCCGAAGGGGGCGGCCGGGTCGGAGACCAGCCCGCGGTTGAGGCCGACCATGCCGTATTCCAGCCGCTCGCAGACCTGCAGCGCGCGCTTCATGTCTTCTGAGAACACATAGGCGACGAGGCCGTATTCGGTCGCATTGGCGCGTCGGATGACATCCTCCTGGTCGGTGAAGGTCTGGATCGCGGCGACGGGACCGAAGATCTCGTCATGCACGCAGTCGGCGGTTTCTGGCACATTGGACAGGACCGTCGGCGGATAGAAGAAGCCCTTGCCCTCCGGCGCCTTGCCGCCGAGCTCGAGCGTCGCGCCCTTCCTCACCGCGTCCTCGACGAACTCCGCCACCTTGTCGCGGGTTTCCGCGTTGACCAGCGGGCCGACATCCACGCCGTCCTCGATGCCGTTGCCGAGCTTCAGCTTGCGCATGGCCGCGACGTATTTGTCGGTAAAGGCCTTGGCGACGTTCTCGTGAACGTAGAAGCGGTTGGCGGCCGTGCAGGCCTCGCCGAGATTGCGCATCTTGGCGAGCATCGCGCCTTCGACCGCCACGTCGAGATCGGCATCCTCGAAAACGATGAGCGGGGCGTTTCCGCCAAGCTCCATCGCCGGCTTCAGCACCTGGTCGGCGGCGGAATGCAGAAGCTTGCGCCCGACCTGCGTCGAACCGGTGAAGGAGATCACCCGCACGCGCGGGTCGTGCAGCATGTGGTCGACCAGCGCCCCGGTGCGGCGCGAGGGCAGTACGTTCACGAGCCCCTTGGGCACGCCGGCCTCCTCCAGAAGCGGCATCAGCGCCAGCATTGTCAGCGGCGTTTCGGAGGCCGGCTTGATGATCACAGGGCAGCCGGCGGCAAGTGCCGGGGCGATCTTGCGGGTCCCCATCGCGGCCGGGTAGTTCCACGGCGTGACCAGCACGGCGATGCCGGCGGGCTTGTGCTGGACGAGGATGCGCGCGCCAGACGCCGGCGCATGGGTGATCATCCCGTCGGCGCGCACGGCTTCTTCCGCGAACCAGCGGAAGAATTCCGCCGCATAGGTCGCCTCGCCGATGGCGTCGCCGCGCGCCTTGCCGTTTTCCAGCGTGATCAGCCGCGCGAAATCCTCGATGCGCGCGGTCATCAGCTCCCAGGCCTTGCGCAGGACTTCCGAGCGCTGGCGCGGCGTGTAGCCGGCCCATTCCGCGAAAGCGGCTTCGGCGGCATCGAGCGCGGCATCCGCATCCGCGATCTCGGCCGAGGCAACGGAGGCCAGAACCTCCTCGGTGGCCGGATTGATGACGTCGAAACGGACGTTTTCGGCGCCGGGGCGCCAGTCGCCGTTGATGTAGAGATCGGTGTAGTCCATCGGGACCTCCAAAGGTCGGAACCAGAAATCAAAGAAGGTGGCGCAAGGGATCCTCCAGCCGCCCGGCAAAACCGGAGACGAGCAGGATCGCCGCGCGTGCGTCGAGTTGGCCGGCGGCGCATTCGAGCGTCAGCGTCAGCGTTTCATCCGCCTGCACCAGCGTGAGAACGGGTGCCGCCTCCGCGCCCATGCGCAATCCGCTGAGCGACGAACTGCGGAGATCGCGAAGGATCAGGTCCGGTTCGCCGGTCGTCGCATCGTCCTCAGCCGTCTCGGCGAAGCGTTTCAGGCCGTGGAGCGTTTCCACATCGACGACGGGCGCCGCCGGGCCTCCGGTTGCGCGCAGGCTTGCGCCGGCGAACCCCGCCAGCAGCGCCGATTGATCGAGCGCCCCGTCCGCTTCCTCTCGCGCCCAGGCGAGGAAACGGGAAAGCCCCTCGGCGGGCACGCGTGCCGACAGATGCCGGGCCGCTGCAGCTTCCGGGGAGGCCGCCGCTTGCGTCCCGCGCGCCGGCATTGCCCGGAGCGTCTCGAGATCGCGGACATGATAGGGCTGCGGGTGTCCCGCGTCCGCCAGCCGGGTCAGGTCGAGACCTTCCGCCAGTGCCAGCCGCCGCGCCTTCGGCGAGGCGAGAATGACGCCATCAACGGAGGCCGCCTTGACCGGTGCGGGCGCAGGTTTGGCGGGTGCCGCGGCCTCTGTCTTCGGAGCCTGATCCTTTGACGCTGTCGCGGGCTTTGCGTTTGTCGGGGCGCTTCGGCGTTGCGGGTCGGCGGGCTTTTCCGCCGAGATGATCGCCACGCTCTCGCCAACGGGAACAGTGTCGCCGGCCTCCGCCAGAAGGGCCGCGACGAAGCCGTCGTGACCGGCCGGGACCTCCATCGTGCTCTTGTCGGTCTCCACCTCGAAGAGCACGTCGTCGGCTGCGACTTGATCGCCCGGCGCCTTGGCCCATGCGACAAGCAGGCCGGTGTCCTGGGCCATGCCAAGTGCCGGCATGATCACGGACTTGCCTTCGGGAATATCCGCCGGCGCAGACTCGTCTTCGGCCTGCGACGGGCTTTCGGCTGCCGTAGCGGGTGCTGGCGCGTCTTCCTCGGCCGCATCGGCGGTCTCGGCGATTACCGCGACCACATTGCCGACCGGGACCGTGTCGCCAGCAGCGGCCGTGACCCGGGTCAGAAAGCCGTCGGCTTGCGCCTCGACCTCCATGGTCGCCTTGTCGGTCTCCACCTCCATCAGCGCATCGCCGGCCTTGACGGCGTCGCCGGGGCTCTTCAGCCAGGAGACGATCAGGCCTGAGTCCTGCGCCATGCCGAGAGCCGGCATGATGACGTCATGCGGCATGGATCATCTCCCCGGCGACCAGCCTGCGGGCCATGGCCGTCACCTTTTCGACCGTCGGGACGGTGAGATCCTCAAGCGCTGGCGAGAAGGGCACCGGCACATCCATCGCGCCCATGCGCACCACCGGCGCGTCGAGATGATAGAAGGCCTTTTCGTTCAGCCGGCTGGCGATCTCGCCGGTGATCCCGTAGCTCTGGTGGCCCTCGTCGATGACGATGGCCCGCGAGGTCTTCTTGACCGAGCGCAGCAGCGTCTCCTCGTCGAGCGGCACGATGGTGCGCGGGTCGATCACCTCCGCCTCGATCCCTTCCTTCGCCAGGATTTCGGCGGCGGCTTCCGCCACCTGCACCATGGAGGAGGTGCCGATCAGCGTGATGTCCTTGCCCTCGCGCTTCACGTTGGCCTCGCCGAAGGGGATCAGATACTCCTCCTCCGGCACGGGCGCCTTGTCCTGGTACATCAGCTTGTCTTCGAAGATGACGACCGGGTTGTTGTCGCGGATCGCGGTCTTCATCAGCCCCTTCGCCTCATAGGCGGAGGAGGGGAGCGCGACCTTGAGGCCCGGGATATGCGCGACCAGCGCATGGAGCGACTGCGAGTGCTGGGCGGCGGAGCGGCGCGTCGCGCCAAGATTGGTGCGCAGCACCATCGGCACGTTCAGCTTGCCGCCGGACATGTAATAGGCCTTGGCGGCCTGGTTGCAGAGCTGGTCCATGATCAGGAACAGGAAGTCGCCGAACATCAGGTCGACGATCGGGCGCGAACCGGTCAGTGCCGCGCCCACCGCAATGCCGGTGAAGCCCGGCTCGGAAATCGGCGTGTCGATCACGCGCTCGGTGCCGAATTCCTCCACGAGGCCCGACAGCACCTTGAAGGGCGTGCCCGCTTCCGCGACATCCTCGCCGAGCAGGAAAATGGTCTCGTCGCGGCGCATTTCCTCGGCGATGGCTTCGTTCACCGCCTTCGACAGGGTGATCTCTCTCATCTCGCGCCTCCTCAAGCAGCACTGGGCGCGTAGACATGCATGTCGACTTCGCGCGTATCGGGATAGGGGGCGGCTTCCGCATAGGCGACGGCCGCATCGGCGTCCGCCTCGACCTCGCTCTTCACCTTGTCGAGGTCGTCGGAGGACGAGATGCCCTGGTCAACCAGCCACTTGCCGAAATTGACGATCGGGTCGCGCTCGGACTTCCACAGCGCCTCCTCGTCCTTGGAACGGTAGTATTCGCGGTTGATGTCGCCGACGTGGTGACCGTGGTAGCGGTAGGTGTCGAGCTGGATGAAGAAGGGGCCTTCGCCCTTGCGCGCCCGCGCCACCAGCTTCTGCGTCAGGTCGTTGACGGCAAGCACGTCCTGTCCGTCGACGACATGCGCCTCGATGCCGAAGGCCTCGGCGCGCGCGGTGAGCGAGCCGGCGGCGATCTCGTCGGTCTTTGTGTATTCGGAGTAGCCGTTGTTCTCGCAGGCGTAGATCACCGGCAGACCCCACAGGGCGGCCATGTTCATCACCTCGTACCAGAGGCCCTGCGCGGTCGCGCCGTCGCCGAAGAAGCAGACCGCGACGTCGCCGGTGCCGAGACGCTTGGCGCTGAGCGCAGCACCCGTGGCGATGCCCATGGAGCCGCCGACGATGGCGTTTGCGCCGAGATTGCCGTTGCTCTGGTCGGCGATATGCATCGACCCGCCCTTGCCGCGGCAGTAGCCTTCCTCCTTGCCCAGAAGCTCGCAGAACATCTCCTTGAAGTTCGCGCCCTTGGCCACGCAGTGTCCGTGGCCGCGATGGGTCGAGGTGATCCTGTCGGTCGCCGTCAGGGCCTCGCAAATGCCCACCGCCACGGCCTCCTGGCCGGAATACATGTGGGTCAGGCCGGGCATCTTGGCGGAGAGATAGAGCTGGTTGGCCCTGTCCTCGAAGGCGCGAATGCGCACCATCTGCCGGTACATGCGCAGATAATCCTCGGCATTCGTCTTTTTCTTTCGTGCGGCACTCATGTCTGGCCTCCTCCCTGGCCGGCGCCGGCACGGGGCCGGCGCCTGTGGTCGTCAGTAGCGGTTGGCGATCGGAAGATCCTCGGCCGGGAACAGGCTGATCACCGTGCAGCCCTTGTCGGTGACGACGACCTCTTCCTCGATGCGGGCGGCCGAATAGCCGTCGGCCGCCGGGCAGTAGGTCTCCAGCGCGAAGACCATGCCGGTCTGGATTTCCATCGGATTGTCTAGCGAGACCGCACGGCTGATGATCGGACGCTCGTGCAGGGCAAGGCCGAGGCCGTGGCCGAACTGCAGGCCAAAAGCCGAGAGCTCGTCCGGGAAGCCGAACTCTTCTGCCTTGGGAAAGGCCTTGGCGACCGTATCGGTGGAGACGCCCGGCTTGATCAGCGCAATGGCATTGTCGAGCCACTCGCGGCAGCGGACGTAGGCGTCATTCTGCGCGGGCGTGGCGCGGCCGATGTTGAACGTGCGGTAGTAGCAGGTGCGGTAGCCCTGATAGCTCTGCAGAATGTCGAAGAAGGCCTGATCGCCGGGGCGGAACAGACGGTCCGTGAAGTTGTGCGGGTGCGGATTGCAGCGCTCGCCGGCAATCGCGTTGATCGCCTCCACATCGTCGGAGCCCATTTCGTAGAGCATCTTGTTGGCCATGGCGACGATGTCGTTCTCGCGAATGCCGGGCCTGAGCTCGTGCCAGATCATGTCGTAGACGCCGTCCACCATGCTGGCGGCCTGGTTGAGCAGCTGGATCTCGTCGATGTTCTTGATCTCGCGCGCGCCCAGCATGACCTGCTGGCCGTCGACAACGTTCAAGCCGGCTTCCTGAAGCGCGAAGAACATCGCGGTCTCGGCATAATCGACGCCCACCGGCATGCCGGCCATGCCTGCCTTCTTGATCAGCGAGGCGATTTCCTCCGCGTAGCGCTTCATCAGTCCGAAGCTCGGCGGGATGGTGCCGCGCATGCCGACGACGCCGGCGCGGCAGCGCTCCGGGTCGAGCCAGTCGCAATATTCCTTGTGGTGGACGGCAGCCGATCCGAAGTCCCAGACGTAGGGTTCCTCGTCGCCGGTGAGCAGCGCGAAGCGGCACATCTTGTCGCGCTCCCATTCGCCGATCTTGGTGCCGGTGATGTAGCGGATGTTGTTGACGTCGAAGGTCAGCAGCGAGCCGAGGCCGGATTTCTTCAGCGCGTCCTTGGTGCGCGACAGCCGGTAGCGGCGCAGCCGGTCGTGGTCGACGCGGCGCTCGAAGTCGACGGCGGTGTGGCCAAGGGCCGGAATATGCTTGTCCCAGCGCCAGTTGGGGTCGATGTCGCCCGGCTGCAGGATGCGCGGGTTTAGGGCATTGGTCATGGTTTGAAGCCTCCCTTGGCGGCGCACGCGATGACGCGCGGGCCGGCCGGTATGTCCTTGGAAAGAAAATCGAGCGGATGCGCGGGCGATACGGGGTGCCCGGACGCGCCAGGCGTCACTGCATGATCATGCCGCCGTCGATCATGATGAGCTGGCCGGTCATGTAGTCGCTCTCGTCAGAGCACAGGAACGCGGCGGTTCCCTTGACGTCGTCGGGATAGGAATAGCGCTTCATCGTGATCATGGTCTTGGCGAGATGGTCCATCGACTGGCCCTCTTCCTCGAACATGCCGATCTCGACGAGGTCCTTGTCGAGCTGCTCCCACAGCTCGGTGCGCACCACGCCCGGCCCGTAGCCGTTCACGGTGATATTGTGCTCCGCCAGCGCCTTGGCGCCGCCGATGATCAGCGCGAGCGTGCAGTATTTGGAGCAGGAATAGGGGATCACATCGAGAAAGGCGGTGCGCGACACGATGCTGCCGACGTTGACGATCTTGTAGGGGCCGTGCTCCTTGCTCTGGGCGATCATCTGCTTGGCGGCTTCCTGCATGCCGAAGAGCTGGCCCTTGGCATTGATGTTCATGATCATGTCCCAGTTTTCCTCGTCGATATCGAGGAACATCTTGGGCTTGTTCACGCCGGCATTCAGCAGCGCCACGTTGATCGAGCCGAAGGCCTCGACCGTCTTCGCCACGGCGGCGGTGTTGTCCTCGCGTTTCGTCACGTCGAGCTTCACTGCCACGGCCTTGCCGTTGCCGGCGGCGTTGATGCGCTCCGCGACCTCGCGGACCCCGTCGACATTGATGTCACCGATGCAGACATTCGCGCCCTGGGCTGCGAAATATTCCGCATTGGCCGCACCCATGCCCTGGGCCGCGCCGGTGATCATGATGTTCTTTCCCTTGAGACGATTGGGGTCCATTTTTCCCTCCCTTGAGTGGCTTATTGTCTCATCACCTGGGCGGCCCGTGCCTGGGCCCGCTCCAGCGCGTCGCGCGGGGGAATGACCCCTCGCAGCATGTCGTGCATCTCCTGTCCGCAGATGCTGATGATCTTCGAGATTTCCGGGATCGGAGGCCGCGGCCAGAACTGCAGTTCGTCGCGCCAGGACATGGCGTCCACGGCTTCGAAGATGGTCGAGAGCCGCCGGACCTCCGGGTCCGCGCCGACCGAATAGCGCGGTGCGGTGCGGCTGCCGTTGACGACATAGAGTTTCTGCGCTTCCGGCGAGGTGAAGGCGATCAGGGCCTCTCCCGCCGCCGCCCGGCGCTCTTCGGGAAGGTTCGCGGGCACGGCAAGCACATAGCCGCCGACCGGTGCGACCGGAGATCCCTTCGGTCCGGGCGGATGGGGCAGATAGCCGGTCTGCCCGCAGGCGGGCGAACTCGGGTCCTGCTCGAAATAGGGGGCGAGCAGCGTGTAGCCATAGGCCATGGCAACCCGGCCCGACGCATAGGGCCGGACGCGCTCGTACCAGGACATCGACAGGATGTCGGGCGGCGAGAAGTCCAGGAGCGCCTTGAGATATTCCGCCGCCTCGAGCGCCCGGGGCGTGTCGATGGTGGGTTCGAGATCGCTCCGGTCGAGATGGTCGGCGTCATAGCCGCCGGCGATCCGCTTCATGTTGATGATCGGCTGGCCGAAGTCCGCGCAGGTCATGATGAAGGTGTGGCCAAGCGCTGTGCCGCGCGCGGCGTTCCAGGCGATGCCGTATCGTCCCTGCGCCGGGTCGTGCAGGGCGCGCGCCGCTTCCAGAACCGCGTCGGTCGTCGTCGGCGGCTCCAGGCCGGCTGCGGCGAACAGGTCGCGGCGGTAGAAGAACAGCTCCGGCGTGGTCTGGCTCGGAACGCCGTAGGGGCGCCCGTTCCAGTGGGCGGCGCGCCAGCCGGCGGTGTGGAAGTCGCTCGGATCGAGGCGCTCGACGTCCAGCACCTCGTCGAGCGGAAGCAGGACGCCCTTTTTCACGAATTCGCCGATCCAGGGCAGGTCGACGGCGATCAGATCGTAGCGGCTTGCTGCCCTTTCGGCATTGCGCAGGGCTTCCTCGTGCAGCCGGTCGATGGAGAAGGCGCGCTGGTTGATCTTGCTGCCGACAAGTTGCTCGAACTGGCGCTTCAGGTTCTCCATGACCATGAAGGTCGGATCGCCGTGAACCAGGATCCGCAATCCGCCGGGAAGCGCCAGCGGTTCGGGCAGGACCTGCGGTGGCTGGATCGAATGGCCGGCCATGTAGGACCCGCCGAAATAATAGTCGGCCTCCTCGGCCGTTGCGGGGCCGCCGCCGAAGGTCTGTTGCGCGATGCGCTGGAGGCGGTCGGACAGCTGGCTCCACTTCTGGATCAGCTCGGCGCTTGGATGGAGCGAGAAGCTGCGTCCGCTGCGGGTGCGCGGGCGCTGTTCGATCAGGCCGCTCTTCTGCATCTCGCCGAGCTTGCGCATGGCGGTGGCATAGGGCACGCCGGAAGCGGCCACGAGCGCGGAGGCGGTGACGATCCGTCCCTCGAGATGGCTGCGCATCAGATGCATCGCCATGTTGAAGTAGGGGTTTGGCGCGCTCGGCTCGATGCTGGTTTCCACTTCGCCCGCGAAGGCTTCGAGAAACCCGATCACGTCCAGCATTTCGGCACGGTTGTCGCCCGGCTGCCCCGCCGCGAGGGCGTCAGCTGAATATCCGCTTTGGATGTTCGTGGCGGGCTGGGCAGTCACTTTGAAGTCCGTTGTCGCGTTGAAGTGGGAGCGTGAACGTCTGGTCATGTCGAGCTTCCTTCAAAATGGTCATTTCGAGGGAGGGGGCGTTACCGCCAATTCATCCATTTTGGACATAAAAACATCCAGAATGGACAAAAATTGTGCGGTATGAGAACGACGTCGGGAGAATGATCTTGGTATCTGATTGCAGGGGATGAAAATCCCTGGCCCGGGAGGACGAGGCGCAATCAGCACGACAGATTTTCCAAGGGAGGAAACACCTTATGACGCTCAAGCTCGCAGCCGCGCTCGTCGCGACCACCGCTCTCATCGGCGCTTCCGGTGCCGCGCAGGCCGAGACCTACAAGATCGGCATCACGCAGAACAACGTCGGGGTCGACAGCTATCAGACGACCTACGAGAAGGCGTTCATCGCCGCCGCCGATGAAAACGAGAACGTCGAGGCGGTCGTACTCGATGCCGGCGGCGACGTCGCCCGCCAGATCGCCCAGATCCAGGACCTGATCCAGCAGAACGTCGACGCCATCATCATCTGGCCGACCAACGGCAAGGCCGTGGTTCCGGCGGTCCGCAAGGCGCATCAAGCCGGCATTCCGGTGATCGTCACCAACTCCAACATCGCCGAGGAAGGCCTTCAGTTCATCGCGTCCTTCTCCGGTCCCGACAACATCACGCAGGGCGCCCGTTCGGCCGAACTGATGTGCGAGGCGCTCGACGGCAAGGGCAAGATCGTCCAGATCTCCGGCCAGCCGGGCTATACGACCGCCATCGAGCGGGCCAAGGGCTTCGAGGACCGTCTCCCGGAGGTCTGCCCGGATGTCGAACTGATGGAAACGCAGCCGGGCGACTGGAACCGCGAGAAGTCCCAGCGCGTGATGGAAAGCTTCCTCGTGAAGTATGACCAGATCGACGGCGTCTATGCCGGCGACGACAACATGGGCGTCGGCGCGCTGAATGCGGCCAAGGCGGCGGGACGGGCCGGCGACATCGCCTTCGTGGGCGCGACCAACTTCGCCGTCGGCTACGAGGCGATGGCCCGTGGCGA
>MDTG01030947.1_pt1 | contig 74895 bp, 77 predicted proteins | sample 811421 | NCBI WGS metagenome assembly MDTG01 (sample SAMN05326645, study PRJNA326480) | marine metagenome | isolation source: seawater | place: Pacific Ocean: South East | collected 2011
AATTGCAAAAGCGAATGGATGTGCACATGTAATTAATTATTCAAAAGAAAATTTTGCAGAAAAAGTTAAAGAGATAACAAATGGAGTTGGTGTGCCAGTTGTTTATGACGGTGTAGGTAAAAAAACATTTGATGATTCAATTGAATGTTTAAAAATCAGAGGTATGATGGTTTCATTTGGAAATGCGTCCGGTCCGATAGAACCATGCAACGTTGCTAAGTCTCTAGCACCAAAAGGTTTGTATTTAACTAGACCTAGTATTGCTCATTATACAACAACAAAAGAAGAGCTTGATGAAGCAGCAAAAAAAGTTTTTGAAATGTTTATTACAAAAAAATTTAAGTTAAATATTTTTAAAAGATACTCATTGGATGAAATTGTTAAAGCTCATCAAGATTTAGAAAGTAGAAAAATTTTAGGACCTGCTGTAATTATTCCTTAATCGACTTTTACATCCATATCAGACATATGAAGTTTTAGTGCATTTGTCGAAATATGAATTTCTCTTATAAAAAACATAATTGAGATAATCATAGATAAACAACATGATCCAAAAATTATACGAGCTATAAAAACTTCATTTAAATAAAGACCAAGCACAGTCAGCATATTAAATAAAAAACCAAATGCAGCAAACATAATTGTCCACCTCAATAAAACAATTCTTCCACTTAAATTTATAAACTGTTTTTTCCACTCTGCTGGAATATGGTTTTCATAAACATGTTCATCATGAAGCTCTCTAATTAATTTACTCAATGAATGAAATCTATTACTATATATATTCATTAGTAATGGAATAGCGGGAAACATCAGTGCTGTAACAGTGTAATCTATATTCATACGAATCAGTTTGATTATCAATCTTGCGTTTGTTATTTACAAGTAAATTTTATGAACCAATTAAACTTATTTATAGATCTTACAAGACTTAAAAGACCTATAGGTTATATGTTGCTCTTCTGGCCTTGTGCATGGGGACTTACTTTGGCTTTCGATTTTTCAAATAACCTTGAATTATATTTTTTTTACTTGCTTTTATTTTTTTTAGGTTCAGTGCTCATGAGATCTGCTGGATGTATAGTGAATGACGTCGTTGATAAAGAATTTGATAAAAAAGTTTCTCGAACTAAAAATAGACCAATAGCATCTGGTAAAATTTCTGTAATGTTTGGATTGTTTTATGCTACAATTTTATGTTTATTAGCTCTTTGTGTTTTAATTAATTTTAACATTCTTACTATTTTACTGGCCTTAGGGTCTATGCCTCTGGCTTTTACATATCCTTTAATGAAAAGATACACTTACTGGCCACAACTTTTTTTAGGCATTACCTTTAATTATGGTCTTATTTTAGCTTGGACATCATTTAACAATGAAATTAATTTACCTCCAATCATTTTTTATTTTGGAGCCATATTTTGGACACTTGGATATGACACGATATATGGGTTTCAAGATATAAAAGACGATGAAATTATAGGGTTAAAATCAACATCAATTAAATTCAAATCTTCTCCAAAAAAATTTTTAATAATATGTTATTCAATATTTTTAATAAGTTTGTTTATTACAGGTTTTTTAATTAATCTTAACTCTTTTTATTTTATAATATTAACTATAGTAGTTTTACAAATGTATTATTTTCAAATTTACAAACTTAATATAAAAAAGACGAAAAGTTGTTTAAATATTTTTAAATCTAATAATATTTTAGGTCTATTAGTCTTCGTAAGTTTATTTATAGGGAAAATTTAAATGAATGATGATATTCAAATTCTAAAAAGGTTATATAATGATTACACTAAAAGATATTTAAATAAAATTTTATCATCTCTCTTTTTTACTATTATATTAGCTGGCAGTACTTCAGCAGTTGCATATTTACTAGATCCTGCAATAGAAAAACTTTTCATCAATCAAAATAAGTCATTAATATATATAATTCCTGGTTTAATTATTTTAGCCTTCGCTGCAAAAGGTTGTTCTTTATATTTTGCTAAAGTTTTAATGATCACAGTTTCTCAAGAAGTTAGGAGAGATATGCAGGTAGACATGTTTAACTCTATAGTTATCGCAGACACAAAATTAATTGATAAAAAACATTCAGGAAAATTTATTGCAAATTTAACTAATGATATAGGCATGATTACAAATCTTCTAAGTATTGCGGTAGTTAATATATTTAAAGATAGCTTAACATTAATTGGATTATTAAGTGTGATGTTTTACCAAAATTGGAAATTGTCTTTAATTGCTATTATAATGATACCGTTAGCAAGTGGTGCTGCCAGATCTCTTGGAAAAAGAATTGGTAAAGTGACTACACAGCAAATGGTTAAGGCAGGAACTTTTATGAGCTATTTAGTAGAAGTATTCAAAAATCATAAAATCATAAAAATTTTCCAAAACGAAGAGTACGAAAAAAACAGAGCAAAGATAGTTTTGGAGGATTTGAAAATTAAAGGTCAAAAAATAGGTGAAATAATGGTCAGAGCTTCTCCAATCATGGAATTTTTAACAGGTATAATGATTGCTTGTTTGATTTATGTTGCAGCTATTCTAGTTTCTAATAATGAGCTTGAAGTAAGTAAATTTTTTTCATTCCTTGCTGCAATGATGCTAGCCTATCAACCAGTTAGATCCCTAGCAACTGTAAATATTACAATTCAGCAAGGTTTATCTGGCGCTAGGAGAGTATTGCCTGTAATCGATGAAATACCAGAAATAAAAGACAAAGAAAATGTTAACAATCTAAAATTCTACAAAGGTGAAATTGATTTTGAAAATGTAAATTTTGATTATTCAAAAGAAGGAAGAATTCTAAAGTCAGTTAACTTAAAATTTCCAGGTGAAAAAATGACTGCTTTAGTTGGTCAAAGTGGGGCTGGTAAATCAACAATTTTAAATCTAATTCCAAGATTCTATAATATAAATGATGGTGATATAAAAATAGACAAACAGTCTATATATGATTATTCAATTTATTCTTTGCGAAAAGGAATTTCTCTTGTAAGCCAAGATACAACTTTATTTGACGACACTGTTAAAAATAATATTGCTTATGCTAATCTTAATGCTTCTGAAGAAGAGATTAAAAAAGCAGCAAAATATTCTTTTGCAGATGAATTCATTCAGAAGCTTCCCAATAAATATGATACTTTGATTGGTGAAAATGGTGTTAGACTATCAGGAGGAGAAAAACAGAGACTTTCTATAGCGAGAGCTATACTTAAAAAAAGCCCAATAATATTGCTAGATGAAGCAACTTCTTCACTAGATGCTGAAACAGAAAGCAAAATTCAAAAAGCTATAAACTTTCTAACAGAAGGAAGAACAACTATTGTAATAGCTCATAGGCTTTCCACAATATTAAATTCTGACAAGATTTATGTAATCGATGGTGGTCAAGTAATAGAGTCAGGTACTCACGAAGTTCTATTAAATACATCTCAAATCTATAAAAATTTTTATGAAAAACAAATTAAAAAATAATGCTAATATTCTATAGACTTCTTACTGGTCTAATTTTAATTTTATCTCCAATTATCTTAATAATAAGACTTTTAAACAACAAAGAAGATATCAAAAGATTTAAGGAGAAGTTTTGCTTTTTTTCTGAGAAAAAAAGTGAGGGAAAACTAATTTGGTTCCATGGAGCTAGCGTTGGTGAACTTCAAAGTATAATACCTATTATCGAAAAATTAGATAAAGATAAAAAAATTAAACAAATTTTAATAACATCAAATACATTAAGTTCATCAAAAATCATTAGTAATTTTAAATTTAAAAAAGTCATACATCAATTTTTTCCTATTGATGTAAATTTCTTATCAAAAAAGTTTTTGAATTATTGGAAACCATCTCTAGCATTTTTTATTGATTCTGAAATATGGCCAAATATGATATTAAATTTAGATAATAAAAAAATTCCAATTATTCTTTTAAATGGAAGAATTACTAAAAAGACATTTAACAAATGGTCTATATTCACAAAATTTGCAAATTTATTATTTGCGAAATTTAACTTATGTCTATCTTCTAATATTGAGTCTGTAAATTATCTAAAAAAGCTTGGGGCAAGAAAAATTAAATACATTGGTAATTTAAAATACTCACAATCAGAACAAAAAATAGATGATATAAAAAAGAATACTAAAAAATTTATAAAATTAAAAAAAGTTTGGTGTGCTTCTAGCACACATTTTACAGAAGAAAAGTTTTGTGGTCTAATTCATAAGAAATTAAAAAAAAAAATATAAAAATTTATTAACAGTAATAATTCCACGTCATATAAACAGAATTAATTCAATTAAAAAAGAGTTGACTAGTCTTAATTTAAAAATTCATATGGACGAACCTTCATCAAAAATTGATAAAAAAACTGATATTTATTTAGTAAATTCATATGGAAAAACAAAATCATTCTACAATAATTGTGAAAATGTATTTTTAGGAGGATCAATTATTGATCATGGTGGGCAAAACCCCTTAGAAGCGGCCAGATTTGGATGCAATATTTTATATGGAAAAAATGTCTCAAATTTTAGAGAAATTTATGAATTTCTTGATAAAAATAAAATATCACATTTAGTAAAAACAAAATTAGATTTTGAAAAAAAATTAAATGATCTTCTTTCTAAAAAAAATAGCTCATCTAAAAAAATTAAATATAAAATTAATAATATTGGAAAACAAATTTTAAAGAACACTGAGAAAGAAATAAAAATTTATTTAAAAAATGCAATTTAAAAAACCTTTTTTTTGGGACAATGAAAAGATATCTTTTTGGTCTGTTATACTCTTTCCTATTACAATTATTAATCTCATAATAATCCAAGTAATTAAAATATTTGCTAGCTTTAAAACTTATAAAAGTCCCTCAATACCAATTATATGTGTGGGAAATATTTATTTAGGTGGGACTGGAAAAACACCTTTAGTAAGAGAAATTTTTAAAATTACTAAATCATTAGGCAAAAATCCTGCTTTTATAAAAAAATATTATAATTTTTTATCTGACGAAATCAAAATGTTAAGAGACACAGGTCAAATTTACATCGATAACAAAAGATATAAAAGTATAACTTCAGCCATTCAGAAAAATCATAATTTAGCAATATTGGATGATGGTTTTCAAGATTTCTCAGTAAAACCTGATTTTTCAATTTTGTGTTTTAATTCTAAACAAAAGATCGGCAATGGTTTTGTTATTCCATCTGGACCTCTAAGAGAAGGCTTAAGTGCTATCCAAAGAGCTGATTGTATAATTATTAATGGCAATAAGGATATGGTCTTTGAAAAAAAACTCTTAAAAAATGCTGGAAAAAAAAAATTACATATTTTTTATTCAAATTATAAAATTAAGAATTTAGAAAAATTAAAGTATAAAGAAATCGTTGCATTTGCAGGAATTGGAAATCCAACAAATTTCTTTGAGCTATTAGTACAAAATAATTTGAATATAATTAAAACATATTCTTTCCCAGATCATTATAATTACACTAATGAAGATTTTGAAAAAATGAAAACAAATAATTCAGCAAAAATTATTACAACTGAAAAAGATTATTATAGAATGAATGACCTACAAAAAAAGTTTTGTGATTATGTTAAGGTAGATTTAGAAATTGAAAATAAAAACAAATTTGAAGAAATTATAAAATCATATTTATGAAGATAATAAAATATTTCCTTGAATTTATATTAATTATTACATTCTTTACAATCTTTAAAATAATTGGTTACAGAAATTCATCTAATTTAGGAGAAATAATCGGTAAAATTTTTGGTCCATTATTTAGATCTAATTATAAAATTAGAAAAAACTTAGAGGATGCAAATATTGGTAATTCTAAAAATGATAGAAAAAATATAATTAATAATATGTGGGGAAATTATGGACGAATTTTTGCAGAATATATGTTTATAAAAAATTTCAGAAAAAATATTCTTACAAAAAATATCGAAGTAATTGGACAAAATACTTTAGAAGAAATAAAAAATAATGAAAGGCCAGTAATATTTATCTCAGGACACTTTAATAATTTTGAATTAATGGCTATGCACCTTGAAAAATCTGGAATTGATTTGGCAGCTATATATAGACCTTTGAATAATAAGTTTTTAAATCCATTAATGGAGAAAATAAGAAAAAACTATATTTGTAAAAAACAAATAAAAAAAGGAATATCTGGAACAAAAGAATTGTTAAAATATTTTAAAAAAGGCACATCTATAGCATTAATGATCGATCAAAGAGTATCTGAAGGAATAAGTTGTAACTTTTTTAATAAAAAAGCTTTGACAACTACTATTCCAGCTCAGTTTATCAAAAAATTCAATTGTAAGGTTGTGCCTATATATATTGAGAGAGTAAAACAACATCAATTTAGACTCGAAATATTCAAACCGATGGATTTTTCTGAAAATCAAAATATTGAAACAATCACCTCTGATTTAAATCAAATTATTGAAAAAATGATAAAAAAAAACCCGGAACAATGGATATGGTCTCACGATAGATGGAAATAAATTAGGTATTTTTCTCTCTCTTTTGAGAAGCCTCAACATAAGAAAAATAAGGTTCTTGCAACTCAACATTCCAATAGTTTAATTGATCTAAAGAAATTTTTTTACCTGATATTGAACAAATAACATGATCGCCCTCTTCAATAATTTCAAAATTATTTGGTAAATATTTTATTTTAGCTAATTTTTTAAACATTTTTAGTTTATATATCATTATATGAAAGTTGGAATAATTGGAAGCGGTGGAAGAGAGCATGCTTTATGTTATGCAATTAAAAAATCTAAAAAAGTAGAAAAGATATACTGTTTTCCTAGTAATGCTGGAACACATAAAATTGCAAAAAATATTGATTTAGATATTAATAATTTTGAGTTATTTAAAAATTTTATCGAAAAAAATAAATTAAACATCATAATTGTTGGTCCTGAAAAACCATTGGTTAACGGTATAGTTGATTTTTTAGAAAAAAATCAAATTAAGGTTTTTGGTCCTAACAAGTTAGCCTCAAAACTTGAAGGCTCAAAAATATTTACCAAAAATTTGTGTAAAAAATACAATATTCCAACTGCACAATTTGGTATTTTTAACAATAAAATAAAAGCAATTAATTTTTTAAATCAAAGTAAATACCCTTTAGTAGTCAAAGCTGATGGTCTTGCTGCTGGAAAAGGGGTTTATATTTGCGAAACAAAAATTCAAGCTGAACAAGCAATCGAAGAAATATTGAATGGAAAATTTGGAATAGCAAATGAGCTATTAATTGAAGAATTTTTAACTGGTGAGGAGATGAGTCATTTTGTAGTTTCAGATGGAAAAAATATAAAAAGTTTTGGCACAGCACAAGACCATAAAAGAGTTGGTGAAGGCGATGTTAGTCTCAATACAGGTGGCATGGGGGCATACTCACCTTCTCGTTTGGAAAATGATAAATTGAATGAAAAAATTTTAGATAAAATTATCAATCCTACTTTAAAAGCTCTAAAAGATTTAAACACAAATTTTAAAGGTTTTTTATATGCGGGTTTAATGATCAAAGAAGATGAACCATACTTAATAGAATATAATGTTCGAATGGGTGATCCAGAATGCCAAACGATCTTGCCAAGACTTAAAACAGATTTTTTTGAAATAGTAGAGTCCACAATAGATCAAAAATTAAATCAAATAGATATTAACTGGCATGATAGTAAATGTTTATCAATAGTTCAATGTTCAATAGGATATCCAGAAGAATATATTAAAAATCAAGAAATTAATAATTTAGACAAAGTCACGCTTGAAGAAGATGAGTTTATTTTTCATGCTGGAACAAAAATTGAAAAATCTAAAATTATTTCTAATGGTGGTCGTGTTCTGAATTTTGTTGCTAGGTCAGAAAGTTTTAAAATTTGTCGAGAGATGGCTATTAATCTAATAAAAAAAATTAATTGGGATAAGGGGTTTTACAGAAAAGATATAGGCTACAAAGTTATTGATGAATGAGAATAATTGCTGGAAATTTTAAAGGTAAAAAACTATACTTACCTACTGATAAAAACACAAGACCTCTAAAAGACATTGTAAAAGAGTCTATTTTTAACTTAATTAAACATTCAAAAAAAATTAATATAGAAATTGAAAATTCATTAATTCTAGATTTGTTTTCAGGAACAGGTTCTTTTGGAATTGAATGTATATCTAGAGGTGCAAAAAAAGTAGTTTTTTTTGAAAATTACAATAAAGCTTTAAAAATTTTGCAAAAAAATTTAAATGAATTAAAAAATATTAAAAATTATAAAATTTATAAAGAAAATTTCTTTAGTTTTTTTTCATCAAAAATAAATGATGAGATAATTTTTGATATAATCTTTATTGATCCCCCATATAAAGAAAAGAGAGTAAATGAAATAATTGAACTAATTTTAGATAAAAAAATTCTTAACAAGAATGGTATTATAATAATGCATAGGCATAAAAAAGATACTGTAGATATCACCAAAAAATTAAAAATAATCGAAAATCGAACTTACGGAATTTCAAAAATACTTTTTGGAAATTAGAGTTTTTTTAGTTTGCTCTTTTATCAGTTCTACAGCTGGCTGATCAAATGGATTAATTTTCATTGCTTTTCCTAAAAGGATTGTTTCAAGAATAAAAAAAGTAAATAATTCTCCTAATGATTGCTCATTCCTATGGTTAATTACAAAACTTCTAAAAGGTATTTTTTTTTTTTTAAAAACTCTCTCAGTGGCAACAAACTGGGAATACGAAATATCATTAATACTTTTATTTTTAAGATATGAATGTGAGTTTAGTAAAAAGTTATTATTAATTTTTTTTGAGTCTTTGTTTTTTACAAAGAAAAATGTAAAAAAATGATTTTTAACTCCATCTAAATAGTATTGCATTAAGCTATGATTATCCCTTGGCATAACTGATATTATAGGTAATAAACCCTTGTTTTTTTTTTCCAATACTTTCTGCAACTAATTGTTGGTACCAATTAAATAAATCATTTGATCTATCATCATAATTTAAAATTACTGAATTAGTTTTTTTTTTATTAATTAAACTTAAAATATTAGCTACATTTTTAACTAATAAATCAACAAAACCTTTTTTATTTACTAGCTGATTTAATCTTCTAAAATTTTTTACTTTAAATCCCATCAATTGGGCTGGCAACATACCAACTTCTGAAAGAACTGAGTATCTTCCACCAATAAAATTATTATGATGAATAATTTCAGATTTTAATTTATGAGCTAAGTCCATCAAATAGCTTTTTTTATTTTCAGTAATAAAAATATTTGTATTTTTTTTTCTTAGTAAAATATTCGAATTAGAAATCGTTTCTAACGTATTTCCAGATTTTGAAATAATCAAAACAATTTTTCTTTTGTTATCTATTTGTAAAGGAATACTGTCAAGATTATCTATAAATTTAATTTTCTTTTTCGGTTTTAAAAAATTATATATTGCTTTTGAACCTAAAACAGATCCTCCCATCCCAATCAATATTATTTCATTAATTTTCTTTAATTTATTAACAATCTTATTTGAAAAGGAGTCTTTATAGTTCTTGTCTATTGATAGTATTATTTCATTTTTCTCTTTAATGAATTTTTTATAAATACTTAAAATTTTTTTACTTTTTTTCGAACTACCTTTAAATTTAAAATTTCTAAATTTTATATTTTTAGTTAGCATCAATATTATTCTATTTTTTCTAAAATCGATTTTTCTATTGATGTAGGTTTCTTGTTATTATCAGTTGGAGAAATTAAGTCTTCTTCATTATTGTTAGCAAAAATATTTATTTCTTCATTCTCTTTTTCATTATCATTAATTATTTGACTATCTTGAGGCAATGGAAGCTCGCCGTAATCAGGTGGTAATACCAAAGGATTCTTTTTTTCAACCAAAAATTCATCTGTGCTCGACTTCTTTTTTAAAGAAAAAGCTTCTTTGGTTGATTGACATGATGTCAAAAAAAATAATGCAATTATAATAACTGTAAATTTTTTCATTATATTTTTTTTTTAAAAAATTCTAAAATAATTAATATTATCACTCCAATACTTATAAATATATCAGCTACATTAAATATAAACCAATGAAAATTATTTATATTTATATCAATAAAATCTGGGACTGAGGCATAGTAAATCCTATCAAATAAATTGCCAAATGATCCTCCAATAATCATTAAAAAACTAAGTTTCTCAATTCCTACTGATTTACTTGCAAGCCAAATTATTATTAAAGTAATTAGGGCTATTAAAATTGTTATAAAATTATAATAAATTTGATTATCAAAAGAGAGTAATCCAAAGGCAATACCGTTATTCCAAATTAAATTAAAATTTAAAAAAGATGTAATTGAAATGTTAATTTCTCCCAATGGTTCAGATAACTTTATAATTATAATTTTACTTAAACGATCAAAAATAAAGATTGATATAACAAACAGAAAACTAAAAATTTTTTTTCCAAACATTAAATAAATCTAACCATGTCTCTCGCATGGCTTTAAGCTTATCTTCCAACAAACTGGACACTTATTCCCTTCTGCTTTTATAGTTTCAACTTCAATTTTAGATTTTTCATTATGCTCAACAATCGCTGAAGAGGTGATGCATAATTCAGATAAATCGATATTTTCAACTAAATCCAAATATTTTTTATCTAATTTTATTCTAATGGAAGCTTCTAAGCTTGAACCAATTATTTTTTCAGTTCTTTTTTGTTCTATACTTAAATTACAAGCATCTCTTATTTTAATTAATTCAGACCATTTTAGATTGAGATCATCATTTCTTAATTTTTCTGGGATATTTAAAAATTTTTCTAAGTGAATGCTTTTTTTATTTTTATTTATTAATCTAAAAATTTCTTCAGTTGTAAAAGAAAGTATTGGAGCAAACCATTTTAATAAACACTCTAAAATAATGTTTAAAGTTATTACGACAGCTTCCCTTTTTTTTGAATTTTTTGGATCACAATATAAACAATCCTTTCTTATATCAAAGTAGAAAGCAGACAGATCAACAGTACAAAAATTCAATAACTCTTTATATAAATTGTGAAAATCATAATTTTTAAAATAATTTATAAAATTTTTATTTAACAAATATAATTTGTGTAACATAAACTGTTCAAGTTCTGGCAATTTTTGAGTTTCGATATTTTTTAGGTCTACAGTTTCAAAAGAGTCATTTATATTCCCAAGTAAATATCTAAAAGTATTTCTAATTTTTCGATATGAATCTGAATGCTGATCTAAAATTGAATAGTCTATTCTTAAATCTTCAGCGTAATTAGAGGATGCTACCCAAATTCTTAAAATATCAGCTCCATATTTTTTCAATATATCTTCAGGTGCAATTACATTACCTAGTGATTTTGACATCTTCAATCCTTTACCATCCACAACAAATCCATGAGATAGTATTGATTCAAATGGAGCTTTGCCTCTTGTACCGCATGACTGTAATAATGATGAATGAAACCACCCCCTGTGCTGATCTGATCCTTCGAGGTACATTGAAGCTGGCCATTTTAAATCATTCCTTTTTTCAAGTACAAACGAATGTGTTGAGCCACTATCAAACCAAACCTCTACAATATCACTAAGTTTTTCATAATCTTCTATTTTATGTTTATTTCCTAAAAATCTTTGAGGATTATCTGAAAACCAGCAATCAGATCCTTCTTTTTCATAAATACTTGCAATATTTTCAATAACATCATCATCAACCAAAACTTCTTTTGTTTCTTTATGAATAAAAATTGGTAAAGGAACTCCCCACACTCTTTGTCTAGATACACACCAATCAGGTCTCAGCTGTATCATTGATTTTAATCTCTCTTTTCCTTTGCTGGGGTAAAATGTTGTTTCATTAATGGCTTCTAAAGCTTTATTCCTTAATTGATGACTTTCCATTGAAATGAACCATTGAGGGGTTGCTCGATGTACTAAAGGTGCTTTTGATCTCCAAGAGTGTGGATATGAATGAATTAGTTCTCCACTAGATAACAATTTATTTTGCTCCTTAAGTTTTTCAATCACAACTTGGTTAGATTTAAAAATGTGCATACCCTCAAATAAAGGAACGTTTTTTGTATATCTGCCATCTCCATCAACAGTTTCGATTGCTTTTATTCCATTATTTAAACAAAGGTTAAAATCGTCAGGACCATGACTTGGTGCACAGTGAACTATGCCCGTGCCTTGTTCTGTGGTAACAAATCTAGCCTCTAACATAGGTATTTTATAGCTATAACCCAAGTCGTAGAAAGGATGACGACAAATTGTTCCTTTAAAATTTTTTCCATCAAATTTTTTTAAAATTTTAAATTCATTTATTTCACATTTGTTAATTACACTCTCCAATAAATCTTCAGCAATGATTATTTTTTTATTTTTAAAGGCTCCCTCATCATTAATATTAATGATTAAATATTTTAACCCTTCATTAAAAGCTAAAGCTTTGTTTGCTGGTATTGTCCATGGGGTTGTTGTCCAAATAACAATTTCAGTATTTTCAATTTCTTTAAATTCTGAAGTTTCGACTTGAAATGAAGCATAAATAGTGTCTGATTTATGATCTTGATATTCTACTTCAGCATCGGCTAAAGCCGTTTTTTCAACTGTTGACCACAATACTGGTTTAAATCCTCTGTAAAGACTTCCCTCTTTTAAAAATTTTCCAAGTTCTCTTACTATTTGAGCCTCTGCATCAAAACTCATTGTAGAATAATAATTTTCCCAGTCTCCAATAACTCCTAATCTTTTAAATTGTCCTTTATGAACATCAATCCATTTTTCCGCAAATGTTCTACACTCTTTTCTAAATTCAACTATAGGCACTTCATTTTTATTTTTTTTATTTTTTTTATATTGTTCCTCAATTTTCCATTCAATCGGCAATCCATGGCAATCCCACCCAGGCACATAAACAGAATCTTTGCCATCCATTTGATGAAATTTAACGATTATATCTTTTAAAATTTTATTGAGCGCGGTTCCCATATGTATATTGCCATTAGCATATGGTGGACCATCATGAAGAATAAATTTTTCTTGTCCTTTTCTTGAATCTCTAAGTTTTTTATATAATTCAATTTCTTCCCAATATTCTAAAATTTCTGGCTCTCTAGTCGGTAAATTAGCCTTCATGGAAAATGCTGTTTTAGGTAAATTAATTTGAGTTTTGCTCATTATGTTTTCTTTGCAATTAATAAATCACTTTTAATTTGTTTTTTTAATTGTTCTTTATTTTTAAATTTTTTTTCTTCTCTTATAAATTTTAAAAATTCAACTGTTAAATACTTATTATAAAGATTTCCAGAAAATTTAAATAAATGAACCTCTAAGAGTAATGTTTTTTGATTAAATGTTGGTCTATATCCCAAATTTGCAATACCTTTGATAAATTTATCGGTATTATTTATTTTAACACGTACAGCATAAACTCCTGGTTTGGCCAAAACATAATCTTTAATATTCAAATTGCATGTTGGAAATCCAATTTTTTTTCCTATTTGTCTTCCTTTTTCAACTTTTCCTACAATACTCCATTTTCTTTTTAAAAATTTGTTTGCTTTATCTAAATCACCTTTTTGCAATAAATTTCTTATCAAAGAAGAGGATATAATTTTGTGGTTTGATTTTTGTGGGGTTGGTTTGATAATTTTATAATCAAACTGTTTTTCTAAATTTATTAATTGAGCAACATCCCCTTCTCTATTATTTCCAAACCTAAAATTATTGCTAACAAAAATATATTTAGCTTTTAATTTTTTGTTAATAATGTTTTTTATAAAATCTATATATTTAATCTTAGAAAACTTTAGATCAAATTTTTTATTTATTATAAAATCAACCCTCAACTTGTTTAGTAATTCAAATTTTTGGTCAAAATTAGAAATTCTGAAATTCTTGATATTTTTATTAAAAAACATTTTTGGCATTGGTTCAAATGTCAAGACGCCTATTTTTAGACCAAATTTTTTTTTATATGTATTTGCCAATTTAAATAATTTTCTATGTCCAGAATAAATTCCATCAAAATTACCAATAAGTATTATTGAATTTTTATGTTTTTTTTGGATATTTAAGTTTTTATATAAAAGAGTAGACTTTACCATTTTAGTTCTGATTGTGTGTAATTACAAATTGCCTCATAGTTTTTTGAAACTCTTCCTAAACCTATTTTTTCTATTTCTTTTTTATGAATACCATTTGTAATTAATAATGAATCATAATTTAAAAGATTTGCACCTTTAATATCTGTATTTAGATTGTCCCCTATGCACAAAATTTTTTTATTTTTATTATTAATTGATTGATTATAAACTTCTGGATAAGGCTTCCCAAAGTAAACAACATTACCTCCAAGTTTTTCAAAAACTATAGCCACAGAACCTGCGCAAAGCTCTCTCTTATTACCTTTATCTACAATTAAATCTGGATTTGTGCAGATCATTTTTTTGTCCACTACTTTTTCTAATAAATTTTTATAAAATTCTAAGTCTTCATTATGATCGTCAAATAAACCTGTGCATAACAGATATTCAATTTGATTTAAATTATCAGATTTTAAATTTTTAAAATCCATAAATAAATCAAAATCTCTTGGTGGCCCTATATGATAAAATTTTTGACTGGAAAAGCTGCTTTTTAAATAATCCAATGCAGCTTGACCTGATGTAAAAACATGATCTCTTATATCTTTTTTTAAACCCATTTTTTCTAAAAAAATTTTGACAGGTTGACTTGGTCTTGGAGCATTAGTTAGCAAAACATAATCTTTTTTGATTTTTGTCAATTCATCAAGAACCTCTATAGCCCCTTTGTGCAATTTAATACCATTATGAACAACACCCCATAAATCTATATAAAATAAGCTATAATTCTCAACTATTGAACTCAGGCCTTCATCGTCTAAATTTTTAGTCATCAATCAATCTATATCCCATTAAGGCCTATATTTCCTACATTTTTTAATAGTTAATTTTATCTATCATCTTGAAATAGTCAGCCAAATATCTATATGAAGTCAATATTTATAAAGGAGAATTTATGAAATTTAGACCATTACACGATAGAGTTTTAATTGAAGTTTTAGACAGTAGTGAAAAAACTTCAGGTGGAATAATCATCCCTGATACAGCTCAAGAAAAACCTCAAGAAGGCAAAGTAGTTGCAGTAGGCGGTGGTTCAAAAACAGAAGATGGAAAAATAATTCCAATGGATGTTAAAGTTGGCGATAAAGTTTTGTTTGGCAAATGGTCAGGAACTGAAGTCAAAATTGATGGAAAAGAATACAGCATAATGAAAGAATCTGACATTATGGGTATTTCAAGCAAATAATTTAATAAAGGAGAATATAAAATGGCAAAAGTTGTTAAATTTGATGCTGAAGCTAGATCAGCAATGATAAGAGGTGTTAATATCTTAGCAGACACAGTTAAAGTTACCTTGGGACCTAAAGGAAGAAACGTGGTCATGGATAAATCTTATGGAGCTCCTAGAATAACTAAAGATGGTGTATCTGTAGCAAAAGAAATTGATTTAGATGACAAGTTTGAAAATATGGGTGCACAAATGGTTAAAGAAGTTGCAAGTAAAACTAATGATGAGGCTGGTGATGGTACCACTACTGCAACTATTTTGGCTCAAGCTATTGTTAGAGAGGGTGTAAAATACGTTACAGCTGGAATGAATCCAATGGATGTGAAAAGAGGAATTGATGCAGCTGTTGAAGTTGTTAAAGATAACCTGGTAGCATCAGCTAAAAAAGTAAAAGATACTGATGAAATTGCTCAAGTGGGAACTATTTCTGCAAATGGTGATAAAGAAATTGGAACTATGATTTCGAAAGCAATGCAAAAAGTTGGGAACGAAGGCGTTATAACAGTTGAGGAAAACAAAGGTATTGAGACTGAATTAGATGTTGTTGAGGGTATGCAGTTTGATAGAGGGTATTTATCGCCATACTTTATTACTAATAGTGATAAAATGACAACTGAATTAGATAATCCATATATTCTTTTACACGAAAAGAAATTAACAAATTTACAACCAATGGTTCCACTTTTAGAGGCAGTTGTGCAGGCTGGAAGACCATTAATGATTATTTCTGAAGATGTAGAAGGTGAAGCGTTAGCTACCCTAGTTGTTAACAAATTAAGAGGAGGATTAAAGGTTGTTGCCGTTAAAGCTCCAGGTTTTGGAGATAGAAGAAAAGCTATGCTCGAGGACATTGCTATATTAACTGGTGGCCAAGTTATTTCTGAAGATTTAGGAATTAAACTTGAAAATGTAAAACTTGATGATCTTGGTTCTTGCAAAAAAATAAAGGTTGATAAAGATAACAGTACTATTGTAAATGGTAGTGGTAAAAAATCAGATATCGAAGCTAGATGCTCTTCTATCAAACAACAAATAGACGAGACAACTTCTGACTATGATAAAGAAAAACTTCAAGAAAGACTTGCTAAACTAGCTGGTGGAGTTGCTGTAATAAAAGTTGGTGGTGCAACGGAAGTTGAAGTTAAAGAAAGAAAAGACAGAGTTGAGGATGCTTTAAATGCCACTAGAGCTGCTGTTGAAGAAGGTATTGTAACTGGTGGTGGTTGTGCATTATTATATGCTGCTCAAGATCTTAACAAAGTTAAGGTAAAAGGTGATGATCAAAAAGCAGGAGTTGACCTAGTTAGAAAAGCTTTAGAAGCTCCAATTAGACAAATTACTAAAAATGCTGGAGTAGACGGTTCAGTCGTTGTTGGTAAATTACTAGAACAAAATAAAAGAACACATGGATATGATGCTCAAAATGAAGAGTATTGTGATATGTTTAATAAAGGAATTATAGATCCTGTAAAAGTTGTAAGAACAGCTTTACAAGATGCCGCTTCAATTTCTGGATTGCTAGTTACCACTGAGGCTATGATAGCAGATAAGCCAGATGAGAAAGATGCTAGTGCACCTGCCGGAATGCCTGGAGGAATGGGTGGAATGGGTGGCATGGGTGGAATGGGTGGCATGGGAATGTAATACGGTTCCATCTAGAGAACACTTTAGATACACACACTAAACAAAATTAGAACCCTCAGAAAGAAATTTCTGGGGGTTTTTTTTATGATAAACTTATTAAGTGAATAAAAATTTAATTTTAATTCCTCTTATTTTGTTATTGTTTGCTTGTTCCAAATCAGACCAAGATTATGTTGAAAGTTGTGCTGACAATAAAACCTATGAATATTGGCAAGAGCAATATTTAGCAAATATGAAGAGATATCAAAAGAGCAAATTAAGTTTTTATAAAAAACAAGCAGAAAGATTTAAAAATGCTAAAAAATTAGATTTGGATAAAAAATTTTTGTATTACTCAAGATATCATAATAACTTTAAAGAATGTGAAATAGAATTTAAAGAAAATCCTATTTACTTTAAAGAGATACACGGTTAATTAAATTCTAATTCAAATCAATCTTCTTAATCTCAGTATATAAATTAATTATCTTATCTTCATCATCCGATGATTTAGAAAGAGAAAAAAATTAACTGGAATATATTTTAGGAACTTTTTTACTGTAATTATATTTATCAAAAAAATATTTTGCTTCGTTCTTAATTAATTTGATATCCTCTTTATCCAATTTAAGCTTTTGTTTTATTTTTGAACTTATTTTCAAATTTTTTAAATGAAATTCGCCAAATCTAATTTTTTCATTTTTTAATGATAAATTACTTTTTAATTTTTCTATATTTTTATCTAAATTTTCATATTTATAAACATTAACCCTATATTTCTTACTATAAATAATATCTTTCATCCAAGTAAACCAATATACGCATTGAAATTTTAAAAAAATTTTAAACAAAAGATTAATTTCTTTTTTAGTTAATTTATTTAAATCTTTTATATCCAAGATCTTTTCATGATATAAATACCACCAAAAATAACTTACTATCCAATGATAAGGATTCCTTACAAAAGCAAAAATATAATAATCATTGAGAGGAAATTTTATTTTATTTTCTAAAATGTTTAAACTCGAGTGGTCATTCAAGATGATCTTTTTTAAAAAACTTAATTTTAAAAAATTTTTGATTGTAAATTTTATCTTTTTAAACTCATAATTTTGCTTAATCTTCAAATTGTATTTTTTTTTTTAACCTTTCTTCATTTGGTAACAAACTTGTTATAGTGTCGTTAATCCCACAAAATTGTGATAAGTAGAATTCAATTGAACTTCCGGCGGTTTTAGCAGTTTTTAAAAAAATAAAATTTTTTTTTTTTGAGATTATCATTTAAAACTTTAGTATAATTTTCGAAAATTAGAAATTAATCTATATACCAGTGGTATGCAATTTATTATTTCATTTATTTTTATAATTTTAATATTCGAAATCATATTATCTATTTTAACAAATAGTTTAAAAAAAAAATTTCAATGGATATTAACTATGAAAGATGAATTCCCAATTTTTTCAAAAGAAAAATTAAATAAATTTTATAACCATTCTTATGATTCGGTATTAGGATGGGACAGAAAAAATAATACTAGTGGCAAAGAATATTCCAACAAAATCACAAAATTTAATATTGGTACAAAAGGTTTTCGTATTAGTAAAAAACGAAAAAAAACCTTTGCTTCAGTGTATGGGGACTCATTTGCTTTTTGTAGATACGTTAATGATAACAAAACTTGGGAAAGTTACTTTGAAAATAAAATAAAAAAAAATTTACTTAATTATGGTGTTGGCAATTATGGACTGGATCAAAGTTTTTTAAAATTTTTAAAAAAAAAAGACAAAAACAAAATAATAATTTTTAACGTTGTACCAGAAACTATTGCAAGAATTAATTCCTATTGGAAGCACTATCGAGAATTTGGAAATATTTTGGCTTTTAAGCCAATTATTAAAATTAGTAAAAAAGATCATATGAAAATTACTAAAATTAAGATTAAAAAAAATTACTCTGAAAAACAAATTCATAATACTTTTAGTCAAATTAAAAAAATTGACATTTTTTATAAAAGTAAGTTTTCAAGAAATATTTTTAAATTTCCTTACCTTTTTAATTTTCTGTCAAATCCAAAAAAAAATATCTATATATTTTTTTTCTTAACGCTAGATGAAATATTTAAAAATAATTATTTTTTTAAAAAGGCACAAAAAATAATTTTGGAAGAAAATATTATGGAGTCACATTTAATGTATGACGATGAATTTTTTAACTCGAAATTAAAAAACTTAATTTATTTTATGAATTCTAAAATATCTAAAAGTAGAAAAAAAATGATTTTAATCATCACACCACAACTGATTGATCTTAAATTTAAAACTTTAAAATATTCGACAAATTTTTACAAAAATTTAGATAAAGATATTACTTGTTTAGACCTAACTGAAGATTTAGTTAAAATTAAAAATTACCAAAAATTATATTTACAAGATGTCTATGGGGGTCATCTTAATGAACGAGGGAATAAAACAATATCAAATCTAATTTACAAAAAATTAAAAAATAAAAAAATTTTATGATTAAATTTTTTCTTAAAAAGACTCATTCGATTCTTTATAAAAAATACATAATTAGAAATTGCTTGTCTTGATTTTATAAAAAAAATAGAAATTTAGCAGTAATTTTTAAGTTTTAATAATTTTTTTTTAATGTATAACGCTGACATTTTATGGAACAAAATATCCGAAACATAACAATAATTGCACATGTCGACCATGGTAAAACTACATTGATTGACAATTTAATGAAACAAAGTGGATCTTTTAGAGAAAATGAAATTATAGACGAAAGATTGATGGACAGTGGTGAGCTTGAAAAAGAAAGAGGAATCACAATTCTAGCAAAACCTGCTTCAATTAATTGGAATAGTTCCAGAATTAATATTATTGATACACCGGGTCACAGAGATTTTGCAGCTGAAGTAGAAAGAGTTTTAAGTATGGCGGATGGAGCATTACTATTAATTGACTCAGCTGAAGGGGTAATGCCTCAAACAAAATTTGTATTATCGAAAGCTTTAAAACAAGGTTTAAGACCAATCGTAGTAATTAATAAACTAGATAAGTCAGATCAAAGAGCAAATGAAGTTTTAGATGAAACTTTTGATTTATTTGTAAGTTTAGATGCAAATGAAGAACAATTAGATTTTCCAGTTTTATATGCCAGTGGAAGATCTGGCTGGGCAGATAAAGAGGTTGATGGTCCAAGAAAAAATTTAAATCCTTTATTAGATCAAATAATCGATCATGTAAAACCAGCCCAGTTAGATAAAACGAAGCCTTTTGCAATGCTTTCTACTCTTCTATATGCAGATAGTTTTTTAGGTAGAAGTTTAGTTGGAAGAATAGCTCAAGGTACTGCAAAAGCTAATCAAACAATTAAGGCAATTAACCTTAAGGGTGAAAAAGTTGATGAGGGCAGACTTACAAAAATTTTTAGATATGAGGGAACAAATAAAGTTCCAATTGAAGTTAGAGAGGCTGGCGACATTGTTGTTGTTGCTGGATTAGAAAAAGCTAACGTTGCAGATACTATTTGTGATCTTGAAGTAAATGAACCAATTAAAGCTACCCCGATTGACCCGCCAACTATGTCAATAACAATAACTGTAAATACTTCTCCACTTGCAGGGACTGAGGGTAAAAAGCTAACCAGCACCCAAATAAGAGACCGATTAATTCAAGAAGCTCAAAATAATGTAGGTATTAGTTTTAATGAAAATCAAGGAAATGACTCATTTGTTGTAAGTGGTAGAGGTGAACTAATGTTAGAAATTTTACTTACTCAGATGAGAAGAGAAGGCTTTGAGATGACAGTAAGTCCTCCAAAAGTTTTATACAAAAAAGATGAAAATGGTATCAAGCTTGAACCAATTGAAGAAATCACTATGGATCTTGATGAAGAACACTCATCAAAAATTATAGACTCAATGAATAGAAGAAAAGGTAAGCTAATAGAATTAAAAGATACAGGAAAAAATAAAAAACGATTAATTTTTCATGCACCAACAAGAGGGCTGATGGGTTATACAAGTAGGTTTCTTACTCTTACTAAGGGTAATGGTGTAATAAATAGAATTTTTCATGAATATGGTCCTTTTGAAGGTGATATGGAAGGAAGAAGAAATGGTGCATTAATTTCAATGGAGCAAGGCAAGGCAGTTGCTTTTGCAATATTTAATTTACAGGCAAGAGGAGAAATGTTTGTAACTCATAATGATCCAGTTTATCCAGGAATGATTGTTGGTTTATCCCCAAAACCAGGTGATATGATTATTAATGTAATGAAAGGTAAAAAACTAACTAATATGAGAACACAAGGAACTGATGAAAATGTTGTTCTTACACCAGTTAGAAAAATGTCAATTGCAGAACAATTAAGCATGCTTAATACTGATGAAGCTTTAGAAATAACACCTGAGTCTTGTAGATTAAGAAAAGCAATTCTTGATCCCCACGAAAGAAAAAAAAGTGAAAAGTCTGGAGCCGCTGCTTAGTCAAATAATTTATCAACTAAATGCAAGCCTAATGCTACACAAGGTCCTATTCCAAAAGCAAATAATAAAGTTCCAATTCCTACTGTACCTCCTAAATACCAACCAACACTAACTACAGTAACTTCAAGAGTTGCTCTAACCAAAGCTATGGGTAAATTTGTTTTTTTTTGTAAACCTACCATTAAGCCATCTCTCGGTCCCGCTCCTAAGTTAGAGACTAAATAGATACCACCTCCAATCCCAACTATTATTACTGAAACTATCGCTAAAATTAATTGGTTATAATAATTAGACGGAGTTGGAACAAATTTTATGCAAAGATCAATCATTATAGCAATTATTAAAGCGTTTAAAATAGTTGCCATACCTGGCTTTTCACCAAGTGGTATCCATAAAATTAAAACTAAGACACTTATTAAAAATGTTAGCATTCCTATACTTAAATTTACATTTAGAGAAATACCTTGGGCTAAAACACTCCAAGGAGAAGCCCCTGTGAAAGAAACTATTAATAATCCTTCGCCTAAGCCAAATAACATTAAACCAAAACAACAAAAAAATAATGTCGAAAATTTCGGTTTAAAATTATAGGGTTTTTCAGAGCTCCAGTTTACTTTTGGTACTTTCTTTATTTTTAAAAACATTTTTTGATAAACTACTTCTATTATAAGAAAAGTCTATTATTGTTACCATTGAATGAAAAAAATTTTGTTCTTAATTATAGTATTATTCTCCTCAAATGCACTTGCTCATATGGAGCATTATAAAAAGTTCAATAAAATTGAAATGGATATTTTTAGAAACGGAAAATTAATAGGATACAACTATTATTTCTTCACTAGAAAAGGAGATAAAACAATAGTTACCAATCAAATAAAGTTTTCTGTAAAACTTTTAGGAGCTACTATTTTTCAAGTAGAGGGTTACGGTGAAGAAAAATATTTAAAAGATGGATTAATTTCTTATAAATCCAAAACTTTACAAAATGATAAAGAAAAGTTTGTTAATTTAGTTTTTAATAAAGATAAGAATAAATTTAACATAAAAGGCTCTTCCTATTCAGGAGAAGTATCTACTAATATTATTATTGGAAACTGGTGGAATCATAAAATTTTGCAGGCTGATAGTCAAATAAGCCCAATATCAGGAAGTATTAAAAAACAGGTAGTTACATTTATTGGCAAAGAAAAAATTGATTTATACGGAAAAACTTTAGAAGTTGAACATTTTACATTAAAATCAAAAGACATGTCTTTATCTGAGGATAAACGATTAGATTTTAACATTTGGTATGATCAAAAAAGTTCAATGATTGTTAAAGTTTCATATTCTAGAATGGGAAATTGGGAGTATCGAGTAAAAAATTTTGAATAAATTTAACTATTTACCAGCAACAACCATTCCTTCGATCATTATGGTTGGAGAGTTTGTAGAATATTCAAATTCCAAATCATCGGCTAATGTTATATTTTGAAACATATCTTTAAAATTACCAGCTATTGTGATTTCATTAATTGGATATTTAAATTCTCCATTTTCAATAAAAAAACCAGTTGCACCAACAGAGTAATCTCCTGTAATTATGTTACTTCCATGACCGATAGTCTCTGTTATGTAAAGACATTTTGAACTTATGTTTAAAAGATTTTTGTAAGATATTTTGCCATTATCAAAATAAAGATTGCTGGTTCCGCCACATCTTCCATTCGATTTTAGATTTAATTTTTTACCATTGTAAGTATCTATTAAATAATGTTTTAAAAAACCTTGATCTACTAATTTTAGAGTTTCAGTTTTTACCCCCTCAGAATCAAAACTTTGTGAACCCAAACCTTTTATTATATCAGGTTTATCGATAATGCTTATTGTGTCTGAAAATATCTTTTGATTTATTTTATCTTTTAAAAATGAAGTTCCTCTTGAAATTGCAGAGGAAGATATTGCGCTTGCAAAGGTGTTAAGTATTCCTTTTGCAATTCTTTTATCAAAAATTATATCAATCTTTTCGCTGCCTATTTTTTTTGGACTTAATTTTCTAATGGTATTTTTAGCAGCTATTTTTCCTAAATCTTCTGCATTTTTAATATCTTTCAGATGGCATTTGAGACTAAATTCATAATCTCTCTCCATACTCTCATCATCTTTAGCAACTGTTACACTTGATGCCATAAATGATGAGGTCTTAAAACCTTTACAAAAACCATCGCTATTAGCCAAAATAAAATTTGATTTATCTTCCGTGAAACTAGATTCTGTGTTTACTATTTTTTCATCATTTGAGGCGGAGGCCTCTAATCTTGATAAATATTCAATTTTATTATCATTTTCTAAATGTGTATCATCATATAAATTTAATTCTTTTACTTCCTTAGCAAGTAGATCCTTGTCTGGAAGAGTGTTAAATTCATCTTCTGGGGTATTTTTTGTAGTTTCAATGCATTTTTCAATTAAAATATCTAAATTATCTTTTAATAAATTTGACGAAGATATAGATGATTTTTTTTTTCCTATATAAGTTGTTATGTCTATACCTAGGTTATCTGACCTATTTGACTCGTCTAGCTTTTTATTTCTAAAATTTACAGTCTCAGAAATAGAGCTACCCACCTTAACACTTGAATCTGTAGCTCCTAATTTTTTTGCTAATTCTAAACAATATGTAGCTTTTTTTTCTAAATATTCTTGATCTTTAACCATTTAAAGTTTTGTGCCACCTACTGTCATTTTATTTATTAATATTGAAGGTTGTGCAACTCCAACTGGGACACCTTGGCCTGCTTTTCCACAAGTTCCAATGCCAGGGTCTAACATCATGTCATTACCTACCATAGAAACTTCCTTTAAAATTGATGGTCCATCACCTATAAGCGTTGCTCCTTTAATAGGTGATCCAATCTTTCCATTAATTATTTCGTAAGCTTCAGTACAATTAAATACAAATTTTCCAGAGGTAATATCAACTTGTCCACCACCAAAACTTACTGCAAAAATTCCTTTATCAACAGATTTAATCATCTCATCTTGAGTTTGTTTACCATTTAACATCATGGTATTTCTCATTCGTGGCAAAACAATGTGTCTAAAATTTTCTCTTCTGCCACTGCCGGTAGATCTTGTCTTCATCAATCGAGCATTTAATCTATCTTGCATAAAATTTTTTAAAATTCCATTTTCAATTAATACTGTTTTCTCTGTGGGAGTTCCTTCATCATCAATTGTAAGGCTTCCTCTTCTATTATTCAAAGTTCCATCATCAACAATAGTGACACCTTCACTTGCAACTTTTTGGCCCATGAGATTATGAAATGCAGAAGTTTTTTTTCTGTTGAAATCACCTTCTAAACCATGTCCTATTGCCTCATGAATTAGAATTGCAGGCCAACCCGGTCCTAATACAACTTTCATTTCTCCCGCCGGGGCTGGTTTGCTCTCTAAATTTACAGAAGCTATTCTTAAAGCCTCATCACATACATTTTTCCAATTATCTTCTTTTAAATAAGACTCATAAGATTGCCTACCACCAATTCCGTATACACCTGTTTCTTTTCTTCCATCTTTTTCAAGCATTACAGAAATATTGAATCTTACTAAAGGACGAATATCCGTTAATGTTTCCCCACTTGATCTAATTATTTCTATGGACTTATGCTCTCCACTAAAATTTGCTGTTACTTGTTTAACGCTTTTTTCTTTAGAACGAATGTATTCATTTACTTTATTTAAAATATTAATCTTTTCATTGAGTGTTTTTTGTTCAATAGGGTTTATACTCTCATAATATTTTTTATTAGATTTAGGAATAGAATGATTATAAATTCCTTTTGCAGATTTAAGTGTCGATTTTAAATTCTCAGAAGATTGCTTCAAAGAATTTTTTGATATTTCATTAGAATGGGTGTAAGCAACTATTTCTCCAGATACAGCTCTAAACCCAAAGCCCAAATCTGAACTATAGCTTGAATTTTTTATCCTATTATCATCAAGTAAAATCGTTTCTGCTTTTGAATTTTCTAAATACAATTCACCATCATCACATTTGTTTAAAGTATTTGAAATTATGGTTTCAGCTTCATTTCTGGATAAATCGGACTTTTCAAAAAAATCGCTCATGGCTGACAATACATAGTTTGTTTTAGATAATTTTCAACTGGAGTATTTTACACATATACAAAAGTTAGTTAAATTAGTAATTAAATATTTACATGAAGGTATATTTTAATAATTCTTGTAAAATTTGTAGAGCAGAAGTTAATTTATATAAAAAAGAAAAAATTCAAGATATTGACTGGGTAGATATCACAAATAGTAACTTAGCAGAAAAAGAAACTTTAAAAGATAGCAGACAACTTTTACGGAGAATTCATGTTAAAGAGGGTAAAAAAATTTTACAAGGTGCTGAAGCATTTCTAATGATATGGAAAAGAATTCCAAAATATAAATTTCTTTATAGAATTTTAAGATTGCCAATAATCTTTAATTTTTTTTCATTATTTTACTAAATTATTGCTTTTTTTCTTTATTTAAAAAATAAAAAACAAATAAAAGATTAATCAAAAAAAAATAATAAAAATTTACTCAACAAAGACATTGAGGTTATGAACATAATTAAAACTATTGAATACATTAATAGAACAATTTTATTTTTTTTTCTTCTAAGTCTAACAAAATCTTTATCATCTAAATCAGAAACATCTCTTTCACCTACTACTGGATAATCATAACTAAATCGCCAGGTACTATCCCCAAGTCTTGAGTCCAAATTGTTATAATACATTATCCAGGCAATGATATATTTAAAGATTACATAAAGAATTAATAAAAAAATTGTTCCTAAAACCATTTAAGATAATACCTAATTAAATTGAAATTCTTAATTATTATTTTTTTCTCTTTTGCTGGCAATTAATTGTGTCAATGAGTCTACCATCGTGTCAGATGCTTTAAATATATCTACATTTTTAAATTCATGTGAAATATTTTTCTCTGGATTAGTTTTATCTTCTATTACAATACCTTCATCAGGTGAATTATCTTTGATATAAATCAACAACAACCAATCTTCATCTTCAGACTCATCCCACTTAATAAAAATTTCCCCTGTTTCAAATCTTCTATCGATACAGCGAAAAATAGACATATTCCTGGTTATATGTCTTTTATTAAGCTGAAATACTAAACTACTTGCGCTTCTATAAAAACTTTCTAAAGCAAATTCAATTTTTTGTCTTGCTAAAGTATATTCTTTTTCTTTTAATAGTAATGTTTGTCGATCTTCATCTCCTTGAAGTTTAACCCCAAGTGACTCTACTCTTTCTTTTATTTTTTGATCTCTTATGACTCGATATTTTTCCTTAAGTTTATCTATTCTTTCTTGTAATCCAGAATAATCTTCTCTTTTTTCTTTAAGCGAAATTTTTTCTAATTTTTCAAGCTCCTTAACTTCTCTTACATGGAATTTTTCTATTTGTTTATCTAATCTTAATTGCTTTAGGAATTGTTTTTGTTTTTCAGACTGTTCAATTCTTAAGAGGGCTTGCTCTTTTCTTAAAAATAATTTGATATCCTTTGTTCTTTGTCTCTCTAATCTTTCCTCGTCTTTTAAGGTTTGTTCTCTAAGTTTTATTTTTAAATCTTGATCAACTTTTTTCTGCTTGGCTAATTCTATTTTAATTAGTCTCTCTTTTTCAATTTTTTCTAATTTAAGTCTTCGATTTTCCTCAAGCTTCAAGACTCTGTAATTTGAAATTGTGTCTGAAATCTTATCAAAAAATGATTGGATATATTTTTCCAAATTAAAATTAAATTTAAAGTCAAACTTAGGTTTCATTAACAGTTGAAGTTTAACTAATTTTAAAGCAAAGCTATCCCCTTTTGCTTTTTGAAAATTGAAATTATCTTTATTTTTTTTAAATCTCTTTAATTTAACCCTTTTTTGCTTTTTAACTTTTTTTTTATCTTTTGACCTTTTTTGCTTTTGGGCTTTTTTTTGCTTTTGAACTTTTTTTTTTATTTTCGACTTTTTTTTTGTATTAACTTTTTTTTTATTTTTTTTTTTCATTTTTAGGGAAAAACAACTCTATCAATTATTTATTGATAAATATAGTCTCTAGTCACTGGAGTTGATTTGTAGTTTTTGGTGAGTTGAAATTGATATACAACTTGATCTCCCCACTTAAATGCCATTTCACAACCAGCAAGATAAAACTCCCACATTCTAAAAAATTTCTCGTCAAACATTTCAACAATTTTATCTTTATTTTTCATACAGTTTTCTTTCCAATGTCTTAGGGTGTTCGAATAATGAAGTCGTAAAACCTCAATATCCGTTACTATCAAGCCTGCTTTTTCTATAGGACTTGTTACTTCACTTAAACTTGGAGTATATCCTCCAGGAAATATATATTTTGTTATCCATGGATGTGGGTCTCTTGGAGGGTTTACGGATCCAATTGTGTGTATTAATGAAATGCCATCATCTTTTAGTAAGTTTTCAATTTGTTTAAAAAATTTTTTATAAAATTTTCTTCCTACATGCTCAAACATCCCTACACTTACTATTCTATCAAATTTTTCTTTAAGTTCTCTATAATCCATTAATCTAAATTTTACTTGATTTTCTAAATTCATTTCTTTAATTTTTTGATTACAGTAATTTAATTGATTTTCTGAAAGTGTAATACCTGTAACTTCACATCTTGTACTCTTTGCAATATCAATTGCTAGGGAACCCCAGCCACATCCTATATCTAATACTTTTTGGTTAGGCTGAATATTCAATTTTTTAATTATGTGTTGAATCTTATTGTTTTGTGCAGTTTCTAAACTATCATTTTCATTCTTAAAGTAAGCACATGAGTATTGTCTTTTAGGATCTAAAAACAAATCGTACAAATCATCTTTAATATCATAATGATGAGAAACATTCATTTTAGATTTTTTTATAAAATTAAAATTTGTTAAATATCTATATGAACCTCTAAGCCTATTTATCATATAACTAAAAAAATTTAATTCCCCTCTTCCAATATTCATTAAAGTTAAATCTAAAAAGTCTGTTAAAGAACCATTTTTTATTATTATTTCACCATTAGTGTATGCTTCTCCAAAATATAAATCCGGGTGAAATAATAATTTTAAATGAAGATTTTTATTTAAAATTTTTATATTTATTGGATCGTTTCCAGGTTTACCTATTATATAATTTTTGTTATTTGCGTCAGTTAATATAAAACCACCTTTTTTAAATTTATTATTTAAAAATCTTGCTAATTGCATGTCAGGCTACTTTCTTAGAGTTTATTGTAAAATTTACACTCTTTAAATCATTCATTAAATCTTTTTCTTCAGTTTGATTTAAAAGTCTTATTGGTGGTAATATATTTTTATAAATTTCGTTTTCTTTTGAATATAAAGTATGTAATCCAGAGATTAAATTATATTTATCAAATGCATTTCTCACGTCACACAATTTTTGATTAAATGTTTGTTCTTTATTAGCAAAGAAATCATCAAAGACTTTTCTAGATAATGTTGCAGTCACATTGCACGTTGCAGTGATAATTCCTGAGCAACCTAATTCAAGGCCTTTAAGTAATTTTGACTCAGATCCAGGAAAAATTGAAAAGTTTTTTATATTTAAATTTTCAAACAAATTATATGAACTGTCCTTAACTCCTATTATTTGATTGGGAAATTTTTTTACAAGTTGATTTACACAATCTACACTAAATTTATAACCACAAAGTTTTTCAAAATTGTAAAGAATTATTTTACAATCAGGTACATTCTCAATTATTTTAGAATAAAATTCAATGACCTCTGCATCCTCATATTTATAATAAGCTGGTGGCATAATTAAATATTTTTTAAAATTTAATGAAGATGCTATTTTTAATAAATTAATTGTTTCACTAATAGAATTTAATCCTGTGCCTATTAAATGCTTATCCCTATATTTACTTTCTGAAAGCTTATTTAACAAATTAATTTTTTCTGAAATTGGCAATAATTGCGATTGCCCTGTACTACCAAATATTGCTGTCCCATGACATCCTCGATCTATTAAGTTTTCTGCGTGATTTATTGTTTTTTCAATATTTAAGCTTAAATCAGAATTAATTACTGACATTGAAGCTGCAAAAATTCCACTTATTTTTGTCATAATAAAAATTTATATAAAAAATATACTCAGTAAAGTTTATAAATACCATATGAAAATATTAGCAGTACAAAACAGAATGGGGATTGGTGATACCATTATTTTTTTACCTTTTATTAAGGCTTTGTATAATAAATTTAATATACCTATTAATCTCCTTGTTAAGGAAAGCTCGAAGGCAAATCAATATTTATACCAGACAAAATATATTAATAATATTCTTCTTCTAGAAAGAGATAGCAAAACAAATAACAGACATGCCGGTCTAATAGGAAGTATTAATTTAATTAAAGATTTAAAAAGACATAATTTCGATAAAATTTTTATTTTCAACTCATCTTTAAGATTTTATTTAATTTCAAAGTTTTCTGGTATTTCTGAAATCTTTCAATATCCATTATTACAAAAAAATAAACAACATATAATTGATACTCCCAAAAAATTTATTAAAGATAAGTTAGATCTAGAAGTTAATGAAGATCCTCAAATAAATATTGATGATGAACTAAATTTAGAATGGGTAAAAAAATTCCAAATAAATAAAGATGAAATTAATATACTATTAGGAGTAGGAGGTTCAGGGCCAACAAAAAGAATTCCGGCAAAAACATTTATAAGTGTAATTGAAAAATTTTTAAGTTTTAGTAAATGTAAGTTTTTTCTTGCTTCAGGAAAAAATAACGAAGAACAAATTATTGTGAAAGAAATTCTTCAATCAAAATATAACAAATTTTGTGTACCTTTATATGACTTTTCTATTAAACAGACATTGCCTTTTATTAAAAACTGTAATTTATCTATATGCAATGATTCGAGCTTTAGCCATCTTTCCGCTGCCCTTGGTATAAAAACAATCACCCTCATGGCAGATACACCTTTAATCTATGGAAACTATAGTTCAAAAATGTTTCCTATTATTCCTGATGGAGAAACAACAGTTACACATAATACCTTGGGTAAAGAAAAAATTAATGCACAAAAAATATTCAATAAAGCTATTGATATAATAAGTTAAGAAATATCTCTCATAACTATATCATTTGCTTCATTAACAATTGAGGATAAACGAGAAGTCTCAGGTGAGACATCAGGATGAATTTTTTTCTGGATATTTATGTAAGCTTTATTTACTTCATTTTTTGAAATCTTTTTATTCTGATCTAAGTTTAAAATTTTATAAGCCTCTGAAACAGATATAGATGATAAATTGTTTGAATTAGATTGATTAAAAGAAAATCTACCAGATTTTTTTAAGGTTTGTAAAAGTCTAAAAAGAGAAATTAATTGAAAAATTGATAATCCTTTTAGTTTTAGTAGTGCAAGACTAGCTAAAGTTAAAGGCAAAGTTAACAAAAATCTTCCTCCTAAAGCAAATAAAATTGCTAAAATTATTAATCCTAAAATTAATAAATATCTAAGACCTTTTGATATTTTTTTTGATGAAATATTCGTAATAAATTTTAAAATTAGATAAAAAATAATTAAAATTAATAGTGTATAAATTATTATATTCATATATTTGTATTTTAAATGAAAATACCACAACTAGAAAAGAAACCAGAGATAAAATCTTGTCACAATATAACCTGGGAAGACAATTATAGCTGGGTTCACCAAAATGACATATTAAAGGTCTTAAAAGATAGTTCAAAATTACTTCCCGATGTTAGAAAATATCTTGAGGAAGAGAATGATTACACAGAATATAATTTAAAAGACACAAAAAAATATCAAAAAAAATTATTTGATGAGATAAAAGGAAGAATAAAGTTGGACGATGAATCATTGCCATTTAAAGATAAACAATATGAATATTGGACCAAAACTACTGAAAAGGGAAATTACTCAATTAAACTAAGAAAAAAAATAGACACCAATGAAATTGAGGAGTTCTGGAATGGAGACAAAGAAAAAGAAAAACTTAAAACAGAATATTTTGGAATTGGTGATTTAGAGGTAAGTTATAATGATAAATACTTAGGTTATTCCTTGGATTTAAAAGGTTCTGAATATTTTACGATTTATCTAAGAGATATTTCAACAGAAAACTTAATTACTGAGAAAATTGAAGAAACTAGTGGGAGCATTACTTTTAGTTTAGATGATAAATATATATTTTATTCAAAACTTGATGAGTTTCATAGACCAAGAAAAATTTTTAGGCATAAAATAGGAACAAAAACAAAAGATGATGAACTTATTTTTAACGAAAAAAGCGATGCATTCACAGTTGGAATAAGTTTAAGTGCTGATGAAAAGTATTTCTTTATCACAACATCAGACCGCAATACATCTGAACAATACTATTTTGGAGTCAGCGAAAAAAATCCTAAACCAAAGTTAATAAAAAAAAGAAATAAAGGTGTAATTTATTCTGTAACTTCTTGGAATGGTTATTTTTATTGTCATACGAATGAAAATGCAGAAGATTTTAAAATTGAAAAATGTAAAGATTTATCAGATCAAAATTGGGAAATTTATATTGCACCAAAAAATGAGGTTCTTATTGGGGGATTAATTTTTTTAAATGATTGGGTAATTAGATCTGAAAAATCAAATGCATTAAGCAAATTATACGTTAAAAATAATCATACTGAAGTTGAAGAAGAATTAATATTTTCAGATGAAAAAGTTATTGTACCTGGAGTTTCATTAATACAAAGAGACAAAAAAACTGACTGGGTTCATTTATCTTATTCATCTCCTAAAACACCTGGTAAGACTTATTTATACAACCTTAAAACCAAAGAAAAAAAGTTGATTAAAGAACAGGAAATCCCATCTGGTCATAATCCTAAGGATTACATAGTTGAAAGATTAGAATGTCCCTCTCATGATGGAAGGCTAGTCCCAATCACAATAACAAGACATAAAAAAACTAAAATTGATGGAACAGCAAATTTACTTTTATATGGCTATGGATCTTATGGAAGCTCAATGTCACCAGATTTTTCAACAACTGCATTTAGTTTGATTAATAGAAATATAATTTGGGTTACTGCACATATTAGGGGTGGCATGGAAAGAGGCATGAAGTGGTGGAAAGAAGGAAAACTTCTCAATAAAAAAAATACTTTTGAAGATTACATTTCAGTTGCAAAATTTTTAATTAAAGAAAAATACACTTCTAAATCAAAAATAGTGGGTATGGGTGGTTCTGCTGGTGGCTTATTAATGGGCGCGGTAGTTAATAAGGCTCCTGAATTATTTTTAGGTGTAGTTATGGCTGTTCCATTTGTAGACTCACTAACAACAAATTTAGATCACTCGCTTCCTCTTACTATAGGAGAGTTTGATGAATTCGGTAATGCAAAAGATATAAAACAGCATTTCGATTATATTTTATCTTATTCACCATATCATAATATAAAAAAAATGGATTATCCCCATATACTGATTACTACAAGCTTAAGCGATAATAGAGTGCTATTTGATGAACCTACAAAATTTACTGCCAAGCTTAGAGATTATAAAACAGACAACAATCTTCTTTTGCTAAAAACTGAAATGAATGCAGGTCACGGTGGCAAATCTGGTAGAGATGGGGCCATAGAAGAGATAGCATTTGATTACGCGTTCATATTAAAAATTTCAAATAAGATATAATTTCTGTTCTTGAAAAATATAATTTGATCACCATATATGTAATGTAAGTCGCCTAATGGGGCTTACATATAAATAAACTTGCTTAACAAAGGAGAATATTATGACAAGTAAAGATCTATCTATATTTAACTCACTGAGACCTTTTTCAATTGGTTTTGACGATATGTTTGACCAATTTGAAAATATGCTTGGAAATGGTGCATTGACTATGCAATCAAACTATCCACCATATAACATAAGAAAGACAGGCAAAGATGACTATGCAATTGAGGTTGCTTTAGCTGGTTTTAGCAAAAAAGATGTTGAGGTTGAATTTGAGGATAATTTATTAACTGTAAGAACTAAGCAGTTTGATAAATCTGAAGATGAAAACGCCAATGGAGAAATAATTCACAAAGGTATTTCTCAAAGACAATTTGCAAGGTCATTCACTATAGCTGATGATATTAAAGTTAACGGTGCCGAGCTTAAGGATGGTCTTTTAACAATATCATGTGAGAGAATCGTTCCTGAACATAAAAAGAAAAAACTTATCGAAATTAAATAAGTCAACCTAACTTGTGGGGAAGTATCCCCACAAGTTAATTAAAAATTATTTTTTTGCCATCACAGCGTTTAAAGTAAACGCTAATAATCCAGCTGGTATTAAACCTGTGGTTAATAAAAGCTTTAAGCTTATACCAAAATCAGGTATATTTTTTACAAAATCTGGTAATAATGACATTCCAATACCAAACGATAGAGAAAGTCCAAGAATTAACATATTTCTTTGATCCATCTCTGATTTAGAAACCAACTTAATTCCAGCAGAAGCAATCATGCCGAACATTATAATTGCAGCACCACCAATAACTGACTCTGGCATTGCAGCTATAATTCCTCCCAATTTTGGAAATAAACCCATCAGAATTAAAATCACGCCAGCAACAGTTCCAACATGTCTACTTACAACTCCCGTAAAAGCTACTAAACCAGCATTTTGAGAGTAAGAAGTATTAGGCATTGCATTAAATAATGCTCCAAAAGCTGTTCCAACTCCATCAGCCATAATACCACCAGATAATTCTTTATCTGTTGCTTCCCTTTTAGCACCACCCATAGTAGTAGCACTAATATCTCCAATAGTCTCAATTGTAGTTACGATCGACATAAATAACATTAAGATTATAGCACCTGGCACAAAATCAATTCCATATTGAAGTGGTGTGGGTAGTGCAAACCATGCTGCAGAGGAAATTTTTCCATAATTAACCATTCCTAAAGCCATAGCAACTATGTAACCTGCAATGATACCAAGTAAAATGGACGCTGATGATAACATTCCTTTACCTTTCATATTGAAAAATAAAGAAACTATTAAAACAGTAAATGCCACGTTAAATGATTAGCATTGGCGAATAGTTCAGGTTTATTATTCATTAACCATCCACCTCCACCTGCATACATAAAGCCAACTTTAAGCAAACTAAATCCAATCATAAGTACTACAATCCCTGTGACTAAAGGTGGAAATAAATGTCTAATTGGTTTTAAAACCTTTCCAATAAAAAATTGGAAAATTCCTCCAATAAATGCAGCAGTAAAGACTGCACCTAAGCCTGCAGCTTTAAATGGCAACATTATTGGAATAAATGCAAAACTTGTTCCTTGAATTATAGGTAATCTAGAACCAATATCTTTATATCCAATTGTTTGGATAATTGTTGCTACTCCTGCAACAAATAATGCCATTTGAATTAAAAATATTTTTTGTTCTGGTGTTTGACCAAAAACTCCTGCAACAATAATTGGCACAGTTATATTGCCTGCAAACATAGCAAGAACATGCTGGATGCCTAATGGTATCGTTTTATTCATCGGGAGTTTGTGGTTTGGATTACCTGCTGACACTTTATTTGATTTTTTTAACGCCATGTAACCTCCGTTTCTTTAAGACCTTAAAACAAAATAAATTAAATGTAAAACTAAGTTAACTTCTATTAATCAGTACTTTTACAAGTTTAATGCTCAATTTGGGATATTTACTTTAAATACATCCACTAGATGTAAAACTCGTAATAACATTTTTTTCATTTACCTCAAACTTTCTTTCACAAGAAATTCCAAATTTTTTTGATTTATAAACAAAATTTTTATTTCCAGTTTCACTGATGAAATCTTCTGAGGGATTTCCTAATTCAATAATTAATTCGTTTAGACCCTTGCCGACAAATTTTCCATATTTTTGATTTTCTTTTTCTGCAACTGCATCAGATTTCTCTTTTATTGTTTGACAGCCTGAAAATAAAAAAAAATTAATATAAAAAAAATATATTTTTTAAATTTCATATACATTTTATATCATGAAAATATAATTAATTATTAACCTCAGAGTTGTAAATTTAATTAAAATATTATAAAATTCCAGGTAATTAGTTAAACTCCAAAAAGATTTTTCGATTCGAATCAAATACTGTACATAAAAAATGGAGGTCTAATGTTAGATAACTACTTTAACTATAAAAAACATAAGACAGATTTTAAAACTGAAGTCATTGCAGGAGTTTCGACCTTTTTGACAATGGCTTACATAATGTTTTTAAATCCTGTCATACTTGCCGACGGTGGTTTTGATTTTGGTGGTGTTTTTACAGCAACAGCTCTTGCAGCAGCATTAGCTTGTTTTATAGCTGCATTCTACGCTAAAACTTGGCCAGTTGGACTTGCACCAGGAATGGGGATAAATGCTTTTATCGCTTATGGTGTTTGTTTAGGAATGGAATATACTCCTGCAGAAGCACTTGGTGCTGTATTAGTTGCAGGTGTGGTCTTCTTAATAATTTCGTTAACACCGCTAAGAGCATGGCTAATTAACTCAATTCCAAAAAGTTTAAAACTTGGAATAGGAGCTGGTATTGGTCTTTTTCTTGCAATCATCGGTTTTCAACTTATGGGGCTAACCGCAGATGATCCAGTTGTGCTAGTAAAACTAGGTGATGTTTCTAACCCTATGTTATTATTAGGTGCGGGTGCATTTATTTCAATGATTGTAATGGAAAAAATGAACATCAAAGGAAATATAATAATTGGAATAATTGTATTTAGTGCAATTGCTTGGATTACTGGACTAGGAAACTTTAATGGGATTGTTTCATCTCCACCACCAATGACACATCTATTTGTTTTTGATTTAGGTGCTGCATTAAGTGCATCAATGGTAACTGTAATTTTTACGTTATTTTTTATAGACTTTTTTGATACAGCTGGAACATTAACAAGTGTTGCGAATGTATCTGGAAAAGTTGGACCTGATGGAAAAATTAAAGACATAGACAAAGCAATGTTATCAGACAGTGTTTCTACTGTTGCTGGAGCTATGATGGGTACATCAACAGTTACAACCTATGTAGAAAGTGCGGCAGGAGTAAAAGCCGGTGGAAGAACAGGAATGACTTCACTTGTGATCGGAATTCTTTTCTTAGCCTGTTTATTCTTTAGTCCACTTGCAACATCTCTTCCAAAAGAGGTTGATGCGGCAGCATTAATTTATATAGCAACTTTGTTTGTAAGAAATGTTACAGATATAAGCTGGGATGATGCTGCAGAAGCAGGACCTGCTGTACTTGCAATGATAGCAATGCCATTTACTTATTCTATTTCAAATGGGATAGCCTTAGCATTTGTGTCTTATGCTTCGATTAAAATTTTTACTGGAAAATTTAATGAAACTAGTCCAGCAATTTGGGTTATTGCTGCTCTTAGTGTGGTTAGCTTTTTAGTATCTTAATAAATTTTAAAACCAACGAGGGCGGCTTTTTTAGTCGCCCTTTTTTTTATTTTTGATGTTTTTTTTTGATTTCCTCTATTCTTATTTCCTCATAAATTTCAAAAGGCTGCACAATCCAAGGATCAGCATCTAATTTTACAGCACAGAAATCTGGTTTAAATGTAGATTTTTTTTTCTTCCGAAGTGTTGCTGTTTTTATATCCTCAATTTTACCTTTTATAGGTTCATATTTTCTAAGCCAATCAATACTTTTATTAAACGTTATTCCCGTATCTGATAGATCATCACATAACAAAATTCTTCCGCCCATATTTGGTGCGATAGAACTCATTTCCCTTGAAAATACTATATCACCCTGTTCATCTTCGACACCCTTTCCGCTATATGACTCAACAGCTAGATAAGCACATTTCAATTTGAAAATCCGACTTAATACATCAATCATAGGAGCTGCACCTCTCATAATTCCAATTAGTATTGTCGGTTTATAATTACTCTCTTCTATTTGGATAGCTAATTTTTCGACAGTGTTATTATAGTCATCCCAGTTGATAATTAATTTTTCTAACATCTTTTTACAAACTAGTTTTTGAAAATAAACATTACTGCTGCAAGTAATATCAAAGCGATAATTGATGTAAATAAAATACTTGGTTTATTTATATTTCTGCCTCTTAGGTTAAAATAATGTCGTCCTAATGCAGAGATAACCCCGATTAAACATAATAATAACCAATTATATTTATGATAAACTAAAAAGCTGTAATGACCAGATAGCATAATGAATAAAACCAAAAATGTGGAATAATTATTATGAATTGATCTTTGTTTTGCAGCTAAGGATAAACTCATATCAAATTTTTGGTTTTTTTTACTGCTATTAATTATATTCATTTGATTTGGAATAATTACTGTGAATACATTTGCAAACATATTAGTACCAATGATCAAGCCAACGCTCAAAAATGCAAATTTCGCTCCAAAGATTTTGGTAAGACCAAAAGAAATCAGTGCTAATAAAAAAAACATTAATGTTAAAAACAAAAAATTATTTTTAATCAAATTTGATTTACATATATTGTCATAAATTACCCAAGAGATTACTAAAGATAAAATTGAACAACTGATTGCCGCAAAAGGTGACATAACTAACACTTTCTTATCGACCATCAAAATTCCTGAATTGTAGTAATATAATACAGCTAGTAACAATATCCCCGTTATAAATGTTAAATAGCTTTGCCATTTAAAAATAACAAGTTGATTTAAATAGGATTTATCTGGGGAAACTTTTAATCTGGAAAGTTTATAAAAAAAACCTGAATGCATCAAATATCCTTCACCATCAATATCTTTTGAAGAAATATTTTTATTAAGTTTGTTGTCTAAATAATTAAATAAAAAACTATTTCCAACCCATAAAATTGCAAAAAGGACATGTCCCCACCTTAAAATTGCTTCTGACCATTTTATTGCGTAAGAAAATGCTTCCATTTAATACTTTATTTTATCTTCTTTATCTTGCCAAATTTTAAAAGCTTTAAGTGCATCGTCCCTATTCATTTGTTTCATGTTAATTATTCTTTTATCTATATCTTTATTAATTTCTGAGTAAATAAGTGAATCATCGAAATCTATATCAGCAGCGTCTTTTCTAGTGTTAGCATAAAATATATTGTCTACGTGAGACCAATATATTGCTGATAGACACATTGGGCAAGGTTCACAACTTGTGTAAAGATCACAACCCTTTAAAAAAAAATTACCTAATTTTTTACATGCATTTCTAATCGCAACAATTTCAGCATGTGCTGTTGGATCATTATTTGCAGTTACTTGATTATTTCCCTCTGCAATAATTTGATTATCTTTAACAATCACGCAGCCAAATGGACCACCTTTAGATTTTGCACTATCTATAGATAGCTCAATGGCTTTTAACATAAATTTAGAATTGTCCAACATAGCTTTAAGTTATATTTTTAATTTTTTTTATACTCAATAATATTTTTTCAGCAGTAGCTGGTGCGTTTAAATTAGGGATTCTTTCATAATTAGAGATTGAAGCAACAGCATCTTTAATTGCAAAAAAAACACTCATTGCCAACATTAAAGGAGGTTCTCCAGTTGTTTTTGCTTTATTAACAACTTTTTCAACATTTGAACCATTTTTAAATATTTCTACATTGAATATTTTTGGAATATCAGTAACCGCAGGAATCTTATAAGTTGAAGGTGAATAAGTTTTTATTCTACCATCGTTGGCCCAAACAACTTCTTCCATAGTAAGCCAACCTTGCCCCTGAATAAATCCTCCTTCAATTTGGCCATGTTCCAAAGCAGGATTTATTGCATTACCTGCATCTTGCAAAATATCAACTCTATTTAAAACACTTTCTCCTGTTAAAGTATCAATTGTTACTTCTGTTACAGCTGATCCATAACAGAAATAATAAAATGGTCTACCTTTAAAATTTTTCTTATCAAAATTTATTTTTGGTGTTGAGTAAAAACCAGATGAAGAAAGTGAAATTCTATTTAAATACGCATCTTTTATCACTTGATCAAAATTGAGAACTCTATTTCCAATGTATATGTTTCCTTTTTCATACAAAGGTTCAATTTTAGAAAAAATTTTGTATTTTTTTTTTATAAATTTATTTAAATTTGACTTTATTTTGGATACTGCGTTTAAAGTGGCAGCACCATTTAGGTCAGTAGTAGAAGATGCAGCACTAGCAGAAGTATTAGGAACTTTTGACGTATTTGTTGCTGAAATTTTAACTTTCTCATATGGCAATCCTAAAGACTGTGAAACTAACTGGGCAATTTTTGTGTGCGTACCTTGGCCCATTTCAATACCACCATGATTCATATGAACACTTCCATCAGTGTAAATATGCACTAGAGCTCCAGCTTGATTAAGGTGTATTGTTGTAAATGAAATGCCAAATTTTACTGGAGTTATTGCTATACCCTTTTTTTTAAACTTATTTTTTTTATTAAATTTCCTAATTTTTTCAACTCTACTTTTATAATTTGATTTAATCTTTAATTCCTCAAACAATTCATTAATAATATTGTCCTTAATTTTCATTCCATAATGAGTGACGTTATTATTTTTCTTTCCATAAAAATTTATTTTTCTAATGTCAGCTGGATCTTTTTTGAGATATCTAGAGATGTTGTCAATAATATTTTCTATCGCCATCATACCTTGGTTTCCACCAAATCCTCGAAAAGCAGTAGATGAAGCAGTGTTTGTTTTACATAAAAAATTTTTTACTTCTATATCTTTTATAAAATAGGCGTTATCTATATGTAATAAAGCTCTCTCATTTATCGCAAGAGATAAATCAGGCGACATTCCACACCTTGATGAAAGTTTTAATTTTAAACCATTAATTCGGCCATTATCATCAAAACCTACATTATAATCTGAAAAAAAATCATGTCTCTTTCCAGTTATGATCATATCATCATCTCTATCTAATCTAAGCTTAATTGGCTTATTTGTTTTATAAGAAAGCAACGAGCAGATAGCGGACGTAATAAAGTTTGTTTCTTTTCCACCAAAACCACCTCCTATACGTCTGACAATTACATCAACTGTATTACTTTTTTGTTTTAACATTTTTGCTATTATCTGCTGAGTTTCTGATGGATGTTGGGTTGAACTGTAAACTAAAAAATTATTATCTTCTCTTGGAACAACCAATGCAACCTGGCCCTCGAGATAAAAGTGCTCTTGACTGCCAGTTGTAAAATTTCCACTTAGTTTATTTTTAGATTTTAAAATTTTTTGAGTTGGATTGCCCTTTTTAATTATTCGTGGCTTGAATAAAAAGTTATTTTTTTTTAATGCTTCATCAATTGTAATAATTGGTTTTAATTCTTTATAGTAAACCTTTGCTTTAAGAACGGCTTTTCTAGCAAGATCAATTGAGGTGGCGGCTACTGCAAAAAGAGGCTGTCCATAATACTCAACTTTTTTCTTTGGAAAAATAGGATCCCCATCAAATACTGGGCCAACATCATTTCTCCCTGGAATATCTATATATGTTACTACTGTCTCTACACCTTCGCTTTTTTTTACATCTTCCAAATCAATTTTTTTTACTAAAGCATGTGCTTTTTTACTCCATCCTATTGCGCCATATAATGTATTTAATGGTTCACATATATCATCAGTGTACTCAGCAAAACCAGAAACATGCTTTTTTCCACTATCGTGTATCAAATTTTCATTAAATAATTTTCCATTTTTCATGAATTAATTCTTAAATCTTTTTTACTATTAACCTCATAAAAAAATTTCATAATTAAATTTTTTGCCACATCTGAGCGATAATTTTTACTCGCCCTCATATCGTCAATCGGTGAAAAATCTTCATCTATAAGATGTTTTACTTTGGAAAAAGTTTCTTCTGAAAATACAGAATTAGTCAGAGCTTTTTCAATTATTGATGCTCTTTTAGGAATTTCTGACATGCCTCCGTAAGCAATATTAGCTTTCAAAATTATATTTTTTTGGATTAAGAAATTAAATGAAGCACACACTGATGATATATCGTCATCAAATCTTTTAGAAATTTTATATGCTTTAAAGAGGTTTTTTTTATTTATAGGTATCTCTACCGAATATAGAAATTGTCCATTTTTAAGTTTTGTTTTTCTATAAGATAAAAAAAATTCATGCAAAGGAATAATCTTAATTCCTTTCAAAGTTTGAATCTTAATTCTGCTATCCAAACTAAGTAATAAAGGAAGTGAATCACCTATGGGAGAAGCAGTGACTATATTACCAGCTAAAGTACCTACATTACGAATTTGGACAGATCCATATCTTTTTAAAATATTATGAAAATCAGGATAATAAGATTTAATTTCATTTTGGAATTCGTAAAGTGAAACACCCGATCCAATTTCAATAAATTTTTTTGTTTTTTTAATAAATTTTAATTCTTTAATTGAATTAAGAGATATAATTTTCTCAATTTCACCCCTCTGCTTAGTCACCTCTAAAGAAAGATCTGTACCACCACTTAAAAATTTTATACCAGAATTTTTCTTTAAAATCTTTTTCAAATAAGAGAGAGATTTTGGAGCAAAATATTTTTTGTTTTTATAAGATATTTCAATATCCCTGTCTTTAATTTTATTAAGCATATTGATTATTTTTTTTTCTCTTCTTTGAAAGTGATCATAAGTACTTTTAGAATTTAAACTTTTAGCAGCATCTATAATTGGCCTATAACCTGTACAGCGACACAAATTTCCTGATAAAGTTTCATCTATAGTTTCATTATTAAATGTAGAAAAATTTTTATACATTGCAAACATTGACATGACAAAACCTGGTGTACAAAATCCACATTGTGAACCATGAAATTTTACCATAGCTTCTTGCACTGGATGTAGTTGATTGTTTTTCAAACTTAAATTTTCAATTAAAATTAGATGTTTCTTATTTATTGTTGGTAAAAAACTAATACAAGAATTAATTGATTTATAAATTATTTTTTTATTATTTAATTCTCCAAGAACAACTGTACAGGCACCACAACCTCCTTCAGCACATCCTTCTTTTGTTCCTTTTTGATTTAAATCAGATCTTATGAAATCTAGAACTGTTCTGTTAGGATCGGGATTTTTAAGCTTAACAATTTTATTATTATAAACAAATTGAATAATATTGGAAACCATTAGCTTCCTCTATAAGTTGAATAACTCCAAGGTGAAACCAATAAAGGCACGTGATAAGTTTCTTGATTATTAGATATTCCAAATCTTACTACAACATCATCAAGAAATGGTAATTTATCAGCTTTGATTATTTTTTTAAAATAATCTCCAATATGAAAAACTAACTCATATTTACCTGATTTAAATTTTTCATTTTCTGCAATTGGTTTATCGGTCCTTCCATCATTATTTAAAATTAACGAGTTAATTTTAATTTTATCTTCTCTATCTAGAAAAAATAGATCGACTCTTATTCCTTTGCCGGGTTTGCCGGAATAAATATCTAATACATGAGTTGTTAATTTGGTCATAGCTTGCTTTATCTACTATACAAAAATTACATAATAAATATATTAAAAACATTTATTAATAGACATTATGAAATTTAATAAAAACCTAAACTCTTTGTCTGAAATTGACTTCAGGACCGTTTTTGGATGCGTATTTGAAAAATCAGAATGGATTGCAAGTGAGGTATTTAAAAAAAAACCTTTCAAAAATTCTCAAGATTTAAAAGATAAAATGATTGAAATTTTTAAAAATTGTTCAGAAAAAAAAGTTGTTGAAATTTTAAATTTACATCCAAAATTAGCAATAGAAAAAACATTAACTAATTTTTCATCAAAAGAACAAGTGGGAGCTCAGCTAAATACATGTTCAAAAGAAGAATTATTAGAATTTGAAAAACTTAATTTTGATTATGAAAAAAAATTTAAATTTCCTTTTATTACTGCTGTCAGAGGAAAAAATAAAAATGACATACTTAATAGTTTTAGAGAAAGAGTTAATAAAGATTATGAATTAGAATTTCAAGAAGCTAAAAATCAGGTAATTAAGATAGCCCTATTCCGTCTAAATGAAATTTTTGAAAAAAATCAATTATTTGAGCTCGCTGAAACATAATGAGATACAGCATCTATTTCATCTTCGTTAAGAATTCCTAGAGCTGATGGCATTACCCCTATACCATTTACTACTGCATTTTTAACTCTACCTATATTTGGTTTTATTTCATCTAAACTAGGTCCGATGTTTGCGTTTGAACCTGCATCTTTCAACGAATGACAAGTGGCACAATTGCCATTATTTAAAAATATTTCTTTTCCTTTATTAAAAATTTCATCACTTTTTGAAGGTGAAAGAATGGAAAAACTAAGAATAATCAAAAAAATAAATTTTTTTTTCATTTAAATTAAATATAAATATTTTTCGAGTTATATTGAATAATAAGATAAAAAAAAAGCACTATATGAAAATTTTTGATTGCTTCATGTATTTTGATGAGGACCTTATCCTCGATTTAAGACTTAATATTCTTAATAAATATGTTGATTATTTTGTAATTGTAGAAAGTATTTATAATCATAAGGGGGAAAAAAGAAAATTAAATTTTAATATTAAAAAATTTAAAAAATTCAAAGATAAAATAATCTATTTAATACACAAAAAAATACCTATTGAAATAGAGACAATAAATAAAAATGATGCAGAGGATATTAAAAATAAAAAATATATTTTAAATGCAGCATTTAGAGAAAATAACCAAAGAAATTATATTTTAAAAGGTTTATCCAAAGCAGAAGAAAATGATATAATTTTGATTTCAGATGTTGATGAAATTCCAAATTTAAAAAATATAAATTTTCAAAAAATAAAAAACAAACTCATATTTTTTCAACAAGAGATGTTTTATTATAAGTTCAATTTAAAATTGCCTAATTATAATTGGATAGGAACAAAATCATGTAAGAAAAAATATCTAAAAAATCCTCAATGGCTTAGAAATATTAAAGACAGGAAATATCCATTTTATAGACTGGATACCTTTTTTTCTGAAAAAAAATTCACCAACATTAAAATTCTAAAAAAAGGTGGTTGGCATTTTACGAATATTAAAACTGCAGAACAAATAAGATATAAATTAAAATCCTACCTACATCATAGAGAATTTGAAATAAATCCAATAAAAAAAAGTAAAATTGAAAAATTGATAAAAAATAAAATTGCAATTTATGATTTAAACTTAGATAAAAGATCACAAAAGATGGGCACTGGTAAAAAACTTCAGAAATATAATTTAAAAAAACTGCCTTCTTACATTATAGATAATATAAAAAAATATAAAAATTGGATTGAATAGATGAAAAAAGGTTATTGGATAAGCTTGTATATAAAAGTTAAAAATCAAGAAAATTTAAAAAAGTATGCCGAAACAGTGACACCAATAATCAAAAGTTTTGGTGGAGTGCCTCTAGTAAGAGGTGGAAGATATGAAAGCTTCAATGGAGATAATTTTTCAAGAACAGTGATCTGGGAATTTCCTAGCTATGACAAAGCAATTGAATGTCATAATTCTAAAGCATATCAGAAGGGGTGGTCTTTGGCAAAAAATACAACGCAAAGACACATGCAAATAGTTGAGGGATTTAGTACTGAATAGGCTCAGGATCTATACTTCTCCACAAATACCATGTAGCTACAGAACAATAAGGTGAAAATTTTCTTTTTAATAATTCAACAAATTTTTTTGATGGAAAATATTTTTTATTATAATTTTTCGAAATTGCTCTAAGAAGTCCAATATCTTGTATTGGCCAAATGTTTGGTCGATTATAAGTAAAAAGTAAAATCATTTCGGCAGACCATCTTCCTATTTGTTTAAGTTGAGACAAATATATGATTGCCTCTTCATCATTCATTTTTGAAATAAATTTTGGATTAAAAGATTTATCAATTAATTTTTTTGCTAAACTCTTTATCCCGATAACTTTTTGCCTACTTAAACCACATTTTTTTAATTCAGAGAATGACAATTTAGAGACAGTTTTTGCATTAATTTTATTTTTGCATTTTTTTTTAAATCTTAAAAAAACTGAATTAGCTGCTTTAACACTTATTTGTTGGCCAATTATGCTTTTGCATAATGAATAGAAAATATTTTTTCTAGATGTTAAAATTGTCTCTGATGGACTTTTGTAATGCTTAACTAATTTAGACATAATTTTATCTTTTTTTGATAAGTATGTTTTTGCCTTACTCCAGTATAATGGCACTTTAGTCATTAATTGTTTTTGAAGTAATTATTTTTTTATTATAGATTTCTCTTCTAAAAATAATCAATGTTGAAATTATCACCAAAAATGCACCAACAAGAGTTTTGATAGTTGGTATTTCATCCCAAATAAAATATCCAAAAATAATTGCAAAAACTAATGCTAAATATTTTAAAGGAGTTACTAAAGAAACTTCAGAATATTTATATGATTGGCTTAACCACAAATTTGCAATTCCACCAAAAATACCAATTAGTGATAATATTAAAAAATGGCTTGCACTTGGTAAAACCCAGCCTTGTGGAATTGTAAAAAAACTTAATATAGTAATTGATAAAGAAAAATAAAAAGAAATTAACCAAACTGGTTCTGTTGAAGATAATTGTCTAATAGTTATTGCTACATAAGAAAGTCCTAAACAAAATATTATTGGAAAAACATAATATATATTTAAGTCTGTGATACCAGGTTCTGTTATTATTAAAATACCGATAAAACCAATTAAAACTGCTAGCCATCTAAAGACTCCTACTCTTTCACTCAATAAAAAAATTGAGAGAATAGTGGTAAATATAGGAGCTGCAAAAGAAATACTTACAACAGTAGCTAATGGTAATTTCCTTAAAGCTATAAATATTGCAACTAATGCAATTAAACCTGAGACGCATCTAAGAGTGTGTAAACCTGGTCTTTTTGTCTTATAAAAATTATGTATTCTGTCTCTTGGTATTACAAAAAAATAAAAAACTATTCCAAAAAAACCTCTAAAAAATAAAACTTGTCCTATTGGGTAATCAACAGACCACTTAACTATTATATCCATCAATGAAAATGCACATATAGACATAAACATGTACAAAAAACCTAATTGATTTTTACTTAACATATGAATAACTAGTAAATTAATTTTAGGTATAATCAATGGAAATAGCAATTTTGGGCTTGGGATGTTTTTGGGGACCAGAGATAAAATTTAGTAAAATTAAGGGAGTCATTCAAACAGAAGTTGGGTATTGTGGGGGTGATAAATCAAACACAAATTATAAAGAAGTTTGCTCAGGCAAGTCTAACCATGCAGAGGTTGTAAAACTAGTTTTTAACCCTGATATTATATCTTATGAAGAAATTATAACGAATTTTTTCAAATTTCATGATCCTACCACTTTAAATTCACAAGGACCTGATTTTGGAACTCAATACAGAAGTGAAATTTTTTATAATGATAAAAATCAAAAAGATATATCTGAAAGAATTTTGAATGAGGAAAATGAAAGATTAAATGGCAAGATTGTTACAAGAATATCTCCAATAAAAAATTATTGTAAAGCAGAAGAATATCATCAAAAGTATTTGGAAAGAAAGTAATGTCACTTATAGAAACTCATGAGCTTGAAAAAAATATTGAAAAATTCAAAATAATTGATTCTTCATGGCACATGCCGCAAACTCAACGGAATGGATTTGGGGAGTATAAAATTAGACATATTCCGAACGCAATATTCTTTGACATCGACAAAAATTCAAATTCAAAATCAGATCTTCCACATATGTTAGTTAATTTAGAGGAATGGCAAGAAATAGTATCTTCAATGGGCATTGAAAATGATGACGAAATTGTTGTTTATGACAATTCAGATGTAATCAGTTCATGCAGATGTTGGTTTAATTTTATTTATTACGGGCATGAACCAAAAAAAATATCTGTTTTAAATGGTGGGCTAAACAAATGGATTAATGAAAGAAAAATAACTATAGACACTATAACTCATAATATTAGATCAAATTATAAAGCAGTTGAAAAAAGAGAATTGGTAAAAAATAAAAAAAATATTGATGAAAATATTCTAAAAAAAAATTTTGAAGTAATTGATGCTAGAAGTCTTGAAAGATTTGAGGGCAAAGTAAAAGAACCTAGGGCTGGTCTAAGAAGTGGTTCAATTAAAAATTCTTATTGCATACCTTTTAATAATTTAATTAATTTAGATAAAACATTTAAAAATAAAAAAGAAATTTTCAATATATTCAATAAAAATTTAGTTACAAAAAATAATACTAAACTAGTATTTACTTGTGGTTCTGGTGTTACTGCGTGTGTTTTAGCTCTAGCATATTCTTTAATAAATGATAAATATTTGCCAACAATATATGATGGTTCTTGGGCTGAATATGGAAAAATTTAAAAATTAAATGAAAAGATCAACAAAAGTTATTACTGTAGTAAGTATTTTTTTTCTAGTGATTACAATAATTATTACTGCAAGAACAATGGTTGGAAATCATTTCAAAAAAAAATTTAGTAAAATACCTCCTCCAGGTATAATTGTAACTGAGGTTACTAATACACAATTTTCAGAAAAATTAGAAACTTTTGGAACAGCATTATCAAGTAAGAGCGAGACCTTTAAAATAAGAAAGGACAACGTTTTGGGTGATTTAAATCTTAAAAACAAAGTTAATAAAGGGGATGTCATATTAAAATTAAAAAATGGAAACTTAATTGCTCCATTTAATGGAGTGTTAGGATATACTGGTCTTACTGAAGATATTTTTGTTTCAGATAATATATTCATTATTACTTTGGATGATAATTCAACTATATACTCAGATATTAAAGTACCAGAAAATTACGCTCCATTTATAAAAAAAGGATTGCCAGTAGAAGCTAAGGTATCAAGTTATAAAGATAAAACTTTTCAGGGTGAAATAGATTTTATTTCAAGTAGAATCAATGCTGATACAAGAAGTTTATTATCAAGGGTAAAAATTGACAATTATAATGCAGAGCTCTTAACAGGTTCTTTGCTTGAAATTACTGTAAAATTTAATTTAAGAAATTCATTAAGTGTCCCTGACACAAGTATTATGATGGAGGGAGAAAAATCATATGTCTATAAAGTCTCTAAGGACAATATAACCAAAAAATCTGAAGTCGAAGTTGGATTGCGCGGTAATGGAAAAGTAGAAATAATCTCTGGGTTAGATTTAGGTGACCAAATAGTAGCAGAAGGTTTAAAAAAAGTTAGACCTAAAGGTAAAATCAAACCTATTAAAAACTAAATGTTTATAACAGAATTAAGTATAAAAAGACCAGCTGTTTCATGGGTAATGTCTTTAATCCTTATTGTGTTTGGGTTATTTGTATTTTGGAAATTGCCAGTAAGAGAATTACCTAATGGAATCCAACCCCCAGTTGTTCAAGTAAAAGTAGATTATAAATCAGCGGCTGCATCTATAGTTGACCAAGAAGTAACGCAAGTTGTTGAAGACGTAATCGGAGGTGCTGAAGGAATAAAAAATATAGACTCCAAATCTGAAAATGGAAGAAGCACAATAAATGTTGAGTTTGATACAAGTATTGATCTAGATAATGCTGCAAATGATATTAGAGAAAGAGTTGCCAGAGTAGTTGATAATCTTCCATCTGAATCTGATCCACCCCAAATTTTAAAAAGAGCAGCTGGATTCACTACTACCATGTGGCTTTCTCTTTCATCTAAAACATGGAGTGATTTAGAATTAGGAGACTATGCTGAAAGATTTTTAATTGATCAATTTTCGAGTGTTAAAAATGTTGGAAGAATATTGGTTGGTGGACTTAGAGAACTAAGTATTAGAGTGTGGGTGGATCCTATTAAACTGGCTGCGAATAATTTAACTATTCAGGAAGTCGAGGAAGCTCTCAGAGGGGAAAATATTAGACTCCCAGCTGGTACTTTAGAAGCAGATAATATTGATTTAACTTTAAATTTGGACAAATCCTATGATAATATTGAAACTATAAAACAATTACCGATAAAAAAATTGTCTAAAAAGGTAATTGTATTGTCAGATGTTGCTAATATAGAATTTGGACCAGTATCAGAAAAAACTTTATTTAAAGCTCAAACGAAAGACCAAATAAATTTAAAGACAGTTGGAATTGGTATTTATGCAAGAAGTGGAGCATCAACTGTTGAACTTTCAAAAGATATAAAAAAAAAGATTATAGATATTAAAAAATCTTTACCAGAGGGTTTGGATTTAAGAGTTTCATTTAATAGAGCAAATTATGTCGAAGCAGCTATCGAGGAAGTTTATAAAACCTTAGTAATTGCTTTCATATTAGTGGTAATTATTATTTATTTATTTTTAGGAAATCTTAAAGCTGTAATTGTACCTGCAATTGCTCTCCCAGTAAGTTTAATCGCTTCTTTTTTGGGACTTTATATATTTGGATTATCAATAAATATATTTGTCCTTTTAAGTTTTATTTTAGCAATAGGAATTATCACAGATGACTCTGTGATAATGACTGATGCTATTTATAGAAGAATAGAAAATGGAGAAACACCTCTAGTTGCTGCATACAAAGGTTCTAGACAGATATCATTTGCCATTATTGCTACAACATTAATTTTAATTGCAGTATTTTTACCTTTGATCTTTATTGAAGGAATTTCTGGTACATTATTTAAGGAAACAGCAATAGCTTTATCTTTTTCAATTGTTGTTTCCTCTTTTGTTGCGCTAACACTTTCACCAATGTTAGCTAGTAAATTTTTAAAACAAAAAGATAACAAGAATTATTTTATTAAAAAATTTGAAAAAATATTTTTTAGTTTCTCTAGCTTTTATAAAGAAACTTTAGAAATTGTTTTCAAAAAGACAAAAATTATAGGTACATTTATAATTTTCATAATTTTTATATCAATTTTTTTATTTAGTTTTACGAAAAAAGAATTGTTACCAATGGAAGATAGAGGCGCGTACTTAGTAATTGGATTTACAGATGAAGGAAGTTCATTTGAGTATACACAAGAAAAAGCTCAAGATGTGGAAAAAAGATTAATCCCATTGCTCCAGGCAGAGGACAGCCCTTATTCTAGATTTATAATGCGAGTTCCTGGATTTGGTAGCTCCGCAAATTCATATAACAGTTTTATAATAATTGCACTATTAGATGATTGGAAAAATAGAAAAAAGGACTCTCAAACAGTTATGAGAGAGGCAATTGGAAAGATTGTAACTCTCCCTCAAGCAGTAGCATTTCCAATATCGCCTCAATCAATTAGAGTATCAAGTTATAATAAGCCAGTTCAAATGGTTGTATATGGAAGTACATATGAGGAACTTGAAGAAATTCAAAAGAATATAATTAGAAAACTGAGATCAAATAAAAATCTTTCAAGAATAGAGTCTGATTACAACAGAAATAAACCTGAGGTAAAACTAGTTATAAATAAAAATAAAGCTAAGGACTTGGGTGTTTCTGCTCAAACCATAGGAAAAACACTTGAAACATTATATGGAGGAAAACGTGTAACTACATTTAATCGTCTTGGAAAAGAATACCCAATAATTGTTCAACAATATCTATCAGATAGAAGAAATAAAGATGGTATTTCAAAAATTTTTGTTAGATCTGAAACATCAGGAAAACTAATATCTCTTGCAAACCTTGTTGAATTTAAAGAAGAAGGGTCAGCAAAAGAATTAGCAAGATATAATAGACAAAGGGCTATTACAATTTCCGCAAATATTAATGAAGATTATACTTTGGCAGAAGCTATTTCATATTTGGAGAATGTTATGAAAGAATCTGCTCCAGACAATCAAATTACATGGAAAGGAAAATCAGAGGAAATTAAGGAAACTAGTAACGAATTATTTATTATTTTTGCATTAGCATTACTAACCGCTTATTTGGTGATGGCAGCAACATTCAATTCTTTTATTCATCCTTTTATAATAGTTTTAACAGTGCCATTAGCTATTTTTGGAGGATTAGTATTCATTTTATTCTTAAATACTTCAATTAACATTTTTTCACAAATTGCATTAATAATTTTAATAGGAATTTCTACTAAAAACAGCATTTTAATTGTTGATTATGCAAATCAAATTAGAGCCTCTGGTAAAAATATTGAAGCAGCAGTTAAAGAAGCGTGCAACATAAGATTTAGACCAATTATAATGACTTCTTTAAGCACAATGATTGCTATGTTGCCACTTGTGATTGGTAATATTGGTCCAGGTGCAGGAGAAGGATCGCGATTAGCAGTTGGTGCAACTATTTTAGGTGGTATGATTATATCTACTTTTTTTACACTATACGTAACTCCTTCTATGTATTTTGCATTAGCAAAAAATACTCAAAGAATCGATGCTGTAGACTTAGAGTTAAAGAGACAATTAACTAAAAAATAATATACTTATTTCTATTTAAAGCATTTCCACAATTAGATAATTGCTTTTTATAGGTATTAGATAGCTTTTCTACTTTTTTAGCCAAACTTATAATCTTTTTATTACTTTTATAATTTTTATAATTACCCCACCCCTCATGATAAGCAATATACTGCTTAAAAGCATCTTCAATTGGTATTTTTAAAATTGAGCTCGTTTTGTTGGTATACCATCCTATAAAATCGACACTATCTTTAAACCTCACTCTTGTAGCAAGTTTATTTCCAGTTTCATTTTTATACTGTTGCCATGTTCCTTTAACTGCTTGGGAATATCCAAAAGAACTAGATGGTCTTTTATATGGTATTATCTTAAATAATTTTTGTCTTGGGGGTTTTGCAAACCAATCAAAGTCTGACTCTGCTTTTATTATTGCTAATTGAATATAAATTGGAGTCCCCCATTTTTGTTCAACTTTTTTAGTATGTTTAAACCAAAAATATTTTTCATTAAATATTTTGCAGCTATCAAGAGTATTCTGAGGTATCGATGTACATGATGCTAAAAATAGATAAATAATAATTATAAATTTATTAGTATAATTTAATTTCATTATTGATTTTTAAAATAATGATATAAATTAAATACTAAAAAAACAAATAAAACTCCAAAAAAATTTCCTAGTATATCTGCATATTGAAAACTTCTATTTGGTATTATTAAGTGAAAAAGTTCTAAAATTAGTGAGATACTAAATAAATAAATAAAAAGAAATTTTATTATTTCTTTTTTATAAGCAATAACACCTAAAACAGTTAAAAATATAAAAGCATATACGTGATTAGATGAAATAATAAAATCCGAGGTAAAACTAGGTTGTTTTTTTAAATCTTTATAAACTATCCAACCCAAAATACTTCCGGGATAAAGGTACAAAATTAACAAGATTATATTTGAAAAATGAAAAAATAATTTTGTGAATAAAGATATTTTTTTCATTTATTTAACGTGTTTTTTTTTATATTAAATTAATATTAAGATAAATGAATTATTTAATTCTGATCAGACATGGGCAAAGTATTTGGAATCTTGAGAATAGATTTACAGGGTGGGTAGATGTTTCTCTTACAGAGAAAGGAAAATCTGAAGCAAAAAAAGCAGGTCAATTAATTAAAAAAGAAAATATAGATATAGATTTATATTATTCGTCATTTCAATTAAGAGCTAAAGATACTTTAAATATAATAAAAAAAGAACTAGATGACGAAAAAGATATAGCGAATATATGGGAGCTTAATGAAAGACACTATGGTGCTCTCACCGGGCTAAACAAAGAAGAAATGAAAACAAAACTGGGAGAAAAAAAAGTCTATCAATTCAGACGCTCTTGGGACCTAAGGCCTGATCCTTTGGATAAAAAAAGTCCATATCATCCACTTAACATCAAAACTTATAAAGAAATTTCCTCGGAAAAAATACCAGATACAGAGTCATTAAAAGATACATATGAACGAGTAATTAGTTTCTATAAGAATAAAATAGAAAACAAAACTAATAAGAACATACTTATATCTGCTCATGGGAATTCTATAAGAGCACTTTGTAAATACCTATTAAATATCGATAATAATAAAATTTCTAAACTTGAAATACCTACTGGAAATCCACTTTTATTAGAAATAGAAAATAACAAAGTTGCTAATTGCAAATATTTGGACAATGAAAGAGCTAAAGATCTTCTAATTTTCTGAAAGTACTCAAATCTGTTAGATGATAGAAGTTATTTTGACTTTCATAGCCATATAAAAAATTTTTTTTAATTAAATCATGCCAGATATCTAAAATTGAAAAATTTTTGATAAAATTTTTTTTAAACAATTTTTTATTTATAATTTGGCAACCAATAAAAATAAATTTTTTATTTGGAGTCTTGTAAATCAAATTATCTTCAAGATTAAAATCACCTTTTAAATTTTTATCAAAACTTAAATCTTTATTTACCAAAAGTAAAATATTTTTAATCTTTTTCGAAAAATACATTTCTTCCATTTTTAATATTTCATTATGATAATTACTATTCCAAATAGTGTCAGGATTAAAAACAATAAAATCATTTTGATTAGATTTATTGATCATGTTATATATTCCACCTCCAGTGTCTAAGATTTGATCTCCATCTTCAACAATCTCTATCTCTAAATTAAATTTTTTATTTTTAAAAAAATTGGAAAATTGTTCTTTTAGATAAAATGTATTTATCAAGACTTTTTTTATTCCTAACTTTTCTATTAATCTAATACATTTCTCAAGCATGCTAACGTTATTTAATTTGATTAAGGGTTTTGGTGTATTTAAAGTAATTGGATTTAATCTTTTGCCATAACCTGCACATAAAATCAAAGCTGTATTTATTTTCACAATGCTAACCAATTAATCTAGGAAAATTATTTTTTAATAATACCCTTAAGTTTTTAAAGTCTTGTCTATTATTAATTCTATAATTTATCATTTCCCAAGCATAAGGAATTAATTTAAGATATTTTTTCTTATTATCTCTAATAGACAAACGCATAAATATACCAATAATTTTCAAGTTTCTTAACACAGATAAAATTTCAAAATTTTTTTTAAATATATCTTTTTCAATTTTTTTATTTGTCTTAATATAATATTCAAAAATTTTTTTTTTTAATCTTTTTGATGTTTTTAGTCTAACATCATCAATTAAAGATGCTAAATCGTAAGCTTTATTTCCTATTAGAGCATCCTGACTATCTATAACTCCTACTCTATTTTTAAAATATATCAAATTTGATACATGAAAATCTCTATGTACAAATGTATTATTTTTAAATGTAAGTTTAGACATCAGATTTTTAACTTCTTTTTTAAACCTTTTATTAAAATCTTTTATTTTAATTTTAGATAATTTGTTAGGAACATACCAATCTAAAAAAAGTTTTGTTTCATTAAATAAAATTTGTTTTTCATATTCTTTTATCTTGTAGGAGTGATTTTTGAAATTTTTAATTTCAGTATTTTTTATTTTTTGCATTTTATTGAGAACTATTATTATTTTTTTAAATAAATTATACTTACCTGTCTTTTCTTTTTGTAGTAATCTAAATAAGGACTCATTTCCAAAATCATCAATCTCTATAAAGTTTTTTGAATAATTCTGACTTATCAATTTTGGGGCTAATATTCCATTTTTTATCAAAATTCTATTTACAGAATCATAAATTAGAAGATTTTTAGCTTTATCTTTATAGGAAAATACAATTATAGATTTATTATGGTTGTCTCTGTAAAAAGTTCTCAAAGATGCATCACCTTTTATTTTTTTTAGTTTAGAAAAACTTTTCATCACTTTTTTACAAATTCAAACCTTTGATTTCTACGAGTCTTTTTTTAAAATTATTTTCATAATTAAAGACCAAGTCTATAGATCTAATTTCTTTCAAATCAGTAATTAATTTAGGCCATTCTATAAGAGTTATAATTTCATCATCTTTTTCAAAAATATCTAAATTTAAAGCATCTAATTTATTTTGAACTCTAAACAAATCATAATGTTTAATTCTTAATTTATTAATCTGATATTCATTTAATATGTTAAAAGTTGGACTTGTAATTTCTGTGAGTTGAAGTCTTTCTATTTTTTGGAATTCATTAATTAAATATTTTACAAAGGTTGTTTTTCCAACTCCCATTTCTCCATATAAAAAAATGAATTCACCTCCCTTAAGATATCTGGTAAATTTGTTAGCTAATTCCTTAGTCGACTTTTCAGAAGTGATATCAATTTTGCTATCTTTAATAGCGATAGGCATTTGGTTTGAAAGGACCTTCTGTTCCAACACTAATATAATCAGCTTGTTCTTTCGACAACTTGGTAAGTTTCGCTCCAACTTTTTTAAGATGTAGTGTTGCTACTTTTTCGTCTAAATGTTTTGGTAATACATAAACTTTATTTTCATAATTTTTATGATTATGCCAAAGTTCTATTTGGGCTATTACTTGATTGGTAAATGATGCACTCATAACAAAACTTGGGTGCCCTGTTGCACAACCAAGATTTACTAATCTTCCCTCGGCTAAAAGAATAATTCTTTTTCCACTTGGAAGTTCTATTTCATGAACTTGAGGTTTAATTTCTGTCCATTTGTAATTTTTTAAGGCTTCAACTTGTATCTCATTATCAAAGTGACCAATATTACATAAAATTGATCTATCTTTCATTTCTCTCATATGATCGGCAGTAACTATATCTTTATTGCCAGTTGCTGTTACTACAATATCGGCTCTACTAATAGCCTCTTCCATCAATACCACTTCATAACCCTCCATTGCGGCTTGGAGAGCGCATATAGGATCGGCTTCCGTAACTAATACTCTGGCTCCGCTTTGTCTTAATGATGCAGCGCTTCCCTTGCCTACATCTCCAAAACCAGCTACTATTGCAATTTTCCCAGACATCATTACATCGGTCGCTCTTCTAATTCCATCAACTAAACTTTCCCTACATCCATATAAATTATCAAATTTAGATTTAGTAACTGAATCATTTACGTTAATTGCAGGAACCAATAAAGATTTATCATTTTGCATTTTATTAAGAGCTTTGATTCCAGTGGTAGTTTCCTCTGAGACTCCTTTGATATTTTTCATCAAATCCTTATACTCGTTATGCATGATGGCAGTTAAGTCTCCTCCATCATCCAATAACATATTAGGTTTCCAAGCTGATTTCCCAACTATTGTTTGTTTTATACACCATAAGTATTCTTCTTCAGTTTCACCTTTCCATGCGTAAACTGGTATTCCTGCTTTAGCAATCGCAGCAGCTGCATGATCCTGAGTTGAAAAAATATTGCAAGATGACCATCTCACCTCAGCGCCTAATTCAACTAGTGTTTCAATTAATACTGCTGTTTGGATTGTCATATGGAGGCAACCTATTATCCTCGCACCCTTTAATGGTTTTTCTTTTAAATATTCTTCTCTCAATGCCATCAAGCCCGGCATTTCACTTTCAGCAATAGAGATTTCTTTTCTTCCAAATTCAGCTTGTGATATGTCTTTTACTTTATAATCTTCCATGGCGATTTTTTTACTATAAAATTTGGTTTAATCAATAAATCTTTAAGTCTTAGGGAATATTATTTCAATATTAGCACCTTTTTTTTGGAGTCTATTTGTAGCATTAATCGATCCTTTATGTAGTTCGACTAAATTTTTAACTATATTTAATCCTAAACCTGAATGTTGGCCAAATTTATCAGGTCTATTACTGTAAAATCGCTTAAATATTTTAGAGGTATCTCTTTCTTTAAAACCTTGGCCCTCATCAACTATATTTATGACAATTTGTTTATCTGTATTTTTTATAATTTTAACTTCAATATTTTTATTATCATCACTAAAAGAAATTGCATTATCAAGTAAATTAGCAATTATTTGCTCTATTCTATTTTCTATTCCACTAATAATATAATTTTTATTACCGTCATTCTTGCATGAAATATTTATTCCTCTTTTTACTTGATAAATATTATTATAGTCATCAACAACCGACTGAATAATAGGAAATATATCAAATTTTTTAAATTTTTCCTTTGATAAGGCCACTTCTTCTTTTAACATTTGAGAATAATCAGTTATTAATCTTTCAATTCTTTGAACATCATGACTTAGAATATTTACTAATTTTAATCTTTGTTCAGAATCTTTTGTGTCATGAAGTATTTCAGATGCACTTTTTAATGATGCCAAAGGATTTCTAATTTCATGAACCAAATCTGTTGAAAAGTTTTCTGCATTAGATATTCTTTTTTGCAACTCAAAGGTCATGTCATCTAATGAATTAGAGAGGAGTCCTAGTTCATCATTTCTAATTTTTAGTGATTCTATATTAGTTTTTTTGCTATCTTTGTTTTTAATTTGTTTTGTATAGCTAACTAAATTTTGTATTGGCTTAAGAAAATATCTATTTAAAACAAAAGAAAATATAAGAATCACTATTCCTACAGCAAATGCTGTTCTAATTATAAAAGTTTTTCTCTCATTAATCGCTGTTTTTACATCATTTGCATTTTCAGTTATAGCAATATATCCAACATTTTCATTATCTTTAAAAACTGTTTTAATTGTAGTTAATTTAAAATTATTAAATTCATCCTGGGTAAAAGTATAATGTTTTCCAAAATTCTTTGAAGCAGCATAATTAAAAAGAATATCTTTCAAAGACACCAAGTTATCCGAACCAATATTTATATTTCTTTTCTCAATAATATTTTTATTTTTTTCATCATTTAAAATTTCTAGCTCAATAATATCTAATCTTGAGGAGAATGATCTTGGATCAAGATCTAAGGTATCAGTATCTCCAATTAAATCTAAATTTTTGTTAAAAAAAATAACCCTATCAAGATTTTGAAAAATAAACCTTGTCGAAAATAAGAATCTCCTAATATCTTCCTCATTAAATTTTATATCTAATAATTTGAGATTTTCGATTGTATTATTAATTATCTGAATGTGATTAGATGATTTTTTTTTTATCAAATTTGGTTGAATATTTTTAAGATATAAAAATGTAAAAAGCCCAATAATTGTAAAAAAAATAAAATTAATAAATAAAAATTTTTTTAAAATAGATAAATTTTTTAAAAGATAATTAAACATTAACTAACGTTCCATCTATATCCACTTCCATACCGAGTTTCTATAGCTGAAAAATCAGGATCAACTTTTTTAAATTTTTTTCTTATTCTTTTAATATGACTATCAATTGTTCTATCCTCTATTTCAGTATCCTCCCTATATGCAATATCCATCAACTGAGCTCTTTCTTTAATAATACCTGGTCTTTTAGCTAATTCCTTTACCAATAAAAACTCTGTTGTGGTTAACTTATCTGGTAACTGTTTATCATTCCACTCGCACTCTAATTGGGATGGATCAAGTTTTAATTTTCCATGAGCAATAATACTCTTATTTTCCTCTATATTTATATCAACATCTTTTTTTCTAAGCTGAACTCTTATTCTTTCAATTAAAACTTTAATGGAAAAACCACCTGATTTTTTTATGAAATCATCAGCACCCAATTTTAAACCCAGCAACTCATCAACTTCATCATCTTTTGATGTCAAAAATATTATTGGCATAGAGGTTTTCTTTCTAAGTTTTTTTAATAATTCCTCACCATCCATTTTTGGCATCTTGATATCTATTACCGCTAAGTCAGGTGGGGTTCTTGTAAGTCCAATTAAAGCACTTTCTCCATCAATATAAGTTTGAACTACAAAGCCCTCTTTTTCTAAGGCAATACTTAAACTGGTAAGAATGTTTCTATCATCATCAATTGAAGCAATAGTTTGTTTCAACATTAGTAGTTTTAAAAATACTAAATTGTTCTAATTAGGGCAAATAATTAAATTTAATGTAATTCACCCCAATTATCTCCACTATTAATATCAACTGTTAATGGAATAGAAAATGAATGAAAATCACCATTAGCCACACTTATCATTTCCTGTTTAATGAACTTTATCATTTTATTGACCTCATCCTTATGAACTTCAAAAATTAATTCATCATGAATTTGTAATAGCATTTTGGATTTCAAATTACTTTGGCTGCTCAGTTTTTCATTTAGCCTTATCATTGCTAATCGCATAATTTCAGATGCGGATCCTTGTATTGGAGCATTGATAGCTGCTCTTTCTTGAAAATTTCTTACATTATAATTTTTATCATTAATAGAATTAAAATGAGACCTTCTGCCAAAAATATTATTCACATATCCAGTTTTTCTACAAAACTTGATTGTATTATCCATATAAATTTTAATTTCTGGAAATTTGGCAAAATAGGATTTTAAAAATTCTTCAGCTTCATAGTTTGATACATTAATCTGTTTAGCTAATCCATATTGTGAAATTCCATAAATTATCCCAAAATTTATTGCTTTTGCTTTTCTTCTTTGTTCTTTATTAATTTTTTTTAAATCAATATTAAAAATCTGACTTGCCGTCAAAGAGTGAATATCTTCATTATTTTTAAAAGCTTTTTTTAATTCTTTTACATCAGCTAAATCAGCTAAAATTCTCATTTCGATTTGATTGTAATCAGCAGAAATTAAAACATAATTTTTTTCAGCAACAAAAGCTTTTCTAATATCTCTACCATCTTCAGATTTGATTGGAATGTTTTGTAAATTAGGATTACTGGACGCAAGTCTTCCAGTTGTAGTTGCTGCAAGCAGGAATGAAGTATGCACTCTTTTTGACTCATGATTTACATGCTCAGGTAGTGAGTCGGAATATGTATTTTTTAATTTTGATAATTGTCTCCAATCTAAGACTAATTGAGGAAATTTATGTCCTTTAAATGCTAAATCTTCTAAAACTGCAGCACTTGTAGCAAAGCTACCTTTTTTAGTTTTTTTTAACCCGGCAATCTTTAAATCATTATAAATAATTTCACCTAATTGTTTTGGAGAGGCAATATTAAATTCTTTTTTTGAAATTTTAAAAATTTCTTTTTGAATTTGCAGAATTTTTTTTTCAAATTTTAAAGATAATTTTTTTAAGAAGTTACTATCAATTTTAATCCCTTTTACTTCCATGCTGGCTAAAATCTGAATCAATGGCTTTTCAAAAATTTCATATATACTTGCTAATTTTTCAGTTTTAAGGCTTTTCGAAAATTTCTTGTACAATCTATAAGTAATATCTGCATCTTCTGCTGCATAATCTTTGGCTTTCTCTATATCTACTTTACTAAAATTAATTTCATTTTTACCTGAACCTACCAGATCTTTAAAAGCGATTGGTTTATGGCTTAAATGTAATTCAGACAAAATATCCATATTATGTCTATTCTTCCCTGCGTCTAAGACATAAGACATTAGCATTGTGTCTTCTAAAGAATTTAAATTTATTCCATTTTTAAGAAAAATTATAAAATCAAACTTAATATTTTGACCGATTTTTTTTATACTAGGATCTTCTAAAATTTTTTTTAATTTCTGTAAGACTTTAGTCTTATCTAAGCATTGCTTTGAATTATGGCCGATTGGTATATAACAAGCTTTACCAATTTTTGAACTTAAAGAAATACCAACTAAATTTGCCTGAAGAGGATCTAAAGAGTCTGTTTCTGTATCAACTGCAACTTCACCAACATCTTCTGCTTCTTTAATCCATTTATCTATTTCATTCTCATCAATAATTAAATGATAATTCTTATTGCTTATTGGCTCTTGTTTTATTAAATTTTTTGTTTCGATTGTTTCATTTTTTAAATTTTTAAGACTAGGCTCTCCATATACTGAAATAGCAGAGCTCAATAATCGGTTAAACTCCATTTCCCTCAAAAAATTATAAAGTTTTTCTTTATCAATTTCCTGTAATTTAAAATCATCTAAATTTCTGTCGATTGGAACATCATGTTTTAAAGTTACAAGCTGTTTACTTACTAAAGCCTTATCTTTATTTTCTAATAAAGTTTCTCTTCTTTTGTTTTGTTTAATTTCATGAGCTGATTTTATTAGTTTTTCTAAAGTTCCATATTTATTTATAAGTTCAGCTGCAGTTTTTACACCTATCCCAGGCACTCCAGGAACGTTGTCACTACTATCACCTGCTAAAGCTTGAACATCTATTACTTTATCAGGCCCAACTCCAAATTTTTTAAATACATCTTCATTTGTAATAAATTTACTCTTCATTGGATCAAAAATACGAACATTTTTCTTAAATAATTGCATTAAATCTTTATCAGATGAAACTATTGTTACTTTTGAATTCTTTTTCAAAATTTGATCAACATATGTTGCTATTAGATCGTCCGCCTCATAATTAAAAAGTTCAACAGATGGTAAATTAAATGCTAAAACTGATTTTCTTATATACTCAAATTGTGGAGCTAAATCATCGGGCGCTTCTGCTCTATTAGCTTTATAATCACTATAAATTTCGTTTCTAAAAGTTTTTCTTGCTGAGTCAAAAATTACAGCAAAATGTGTAGGTTTTTGTAAATTTTCATTAGATTTAGAGTCTTCTAATAGTTTAAAAAGCATACTACAGAATCCACTTACAGCGCCTGTTGGTAATCCGTCACTTTTTCTTGATAAGGGTGGCAAAGCATAATAAGCACGAAATATATAGCCTGAGCCATCAATTAAATAATAATGTTCTTTTTTTTTAATTTTATTCATTTAAAATTTTGTAATTTCAAAGGTATTACCATCTATATGCCAAAAAATATATTTAGAATAATTGAAATTATATCAAATTAACATCTATATAAATATCACTGGAATATCATTATAAATAAAGGTAATATCATATTATGGAGCTTGCAAAAATAAACTTTAATAATAAAATAATAAAATCTATATTAGTAGTAATAATTGGATCATTAGCTTTAACTGTTTCTGCTAAAATTAAAATCCCATTTTATCCTGTCCCAATGACTATGCAAACATTTGTGGTTATTTTTTTAGGACTGAGTTTTGGTTATAAAATTGCATTATCAACTGTTGCTTTATATCTTTTTGAAGGAATTATAGGCCTGCCAGTTTTTTCAAATTCACCTGAAAGAGGTGTTGGTTTAATTTATTTCACTGGACCTACCATGGGTTATTTAATTGGTTTTCTGTCTGCTTGCTATTTAGCTAGTTTTGTAAATTCAGAAGATAATTATTTAATAGTATTTATTAAACTAATTGTTTCTGTTTCAACAATTTATTTATTAGGAGTTATTTGGCTTGGTACAATTATTGGATGGGAAAAACCTATTTTAAGTTTGGGCGTTTATCCTTTTTTACTTGCAGAATTTTTTAAAATAACATTACTGAGTTTAATTGCAAAAAAAATAACTAAATTTAGGAATTTTATCTAGGAGATCTTTTAGAAAGTATTCTTTGAAGGGTTCTTCTGTGCATTTTAAGTCTTCTTGCTGTTTCTGAAACATTCCTATTACATAATTCAAAAACTCTATGAATGTGTTCCCATTTTACTCTATCAGCAGACATTGGGTTTTCAGGTGGAGGGACTTTTTTCGATGGATCTGCTAGTAAAGCATTTTCAACATCATCTGCATCTGCAGGTTTAGCAAGATAATCAATTGCTCCTTCTTTTATTGCAGCAACTGCTGTAGGAATATTTCCATATCCTGTTAGCATTATAATTCTGCTAGACTCGTTCGATTTTTGTATTTCTTTTACTGCATCTAAGCCATTACCATCAGCTAACCTCAGGTCTACAACTGCAAATCCTGGTTTTTTAATTTTTGTAACTTCAATCCCTTTTTTTACACTCTCAGCTTGTAAAACCTCAAAACCCTTTTTTTCCATAGATCTGGCTAATCTTTCCCTGAAAGGGTTATCGTCTTCAACTATAAGTAATTTTTTATTATCAAAATCACTTAAATCCTGGATATTTGCTTTATCTTTCATGAGCTTTTATATGTGGATTATCTTAATAATTTCAATAGGAATTATTTACTTTACATCTATTTATTATTACCTTAATTGCACGATCTATAAAAAGTTTTTAAAAGATTCGAAAATTTTTTTTTTATTAAATTTTTTTTGGAGGCATTAAAAATGCAAAAATTTAAATCAGTTGAAGAATTAATAAGACAACTGAAACCTGAAAAACCTGTTTATTGTATCAGAAAACACTCTGTTACATTAGCATCGAACTTTTTTCAAAAAAATTTTCCCGGAGACGTTCTTTATGCTGTAAAAACAAATTCTCACCCAATTATAGTTCAAACTCTAATAAGTAGTGGAATCAATCAATTTGATGTCGCTTCAATTGAAGAAATTGAATTGATAAGAGGTTTTTCTCAAACAGCAAAATGTTTTTTCATGCATACAGTTAAAAGTCCTGAAAGTATAAATGAAGCGTACTTTAAATATGGAGTAAAAACTTTTTCTTTAGATACAAAAGAGGAACTTATAAAAATTATTAAGAACACAAAAAATGCAAAAGATTTAGAGTTATTTGTCAGAGTTGCTGTTTCCAATGAACATGCTGAAATTGATTTATCAAAAAAATTTGGTGCACTTAATTCAGAAGCCTTGGGATTATTTAGACTCGCTAAACAAAATTCTAAAAAAGTAGGCTTGAGCCTTCACGTAGGATCTCAATGTATGCATCCAATTTCTTACGCTAAAGGAATAACAGAAATTGGAAATTTAATAAAAAAAACAAAAATAATTCCTGATTATATAAATGTAGGTGGGGGTTTTCCAACTATTTATCCAGATTTAGTTCCACAAAATTTATTAGATTATTTTAATGAAATCAAGAAAAGTTTAGATAATTTAAAAATTGAAAAAATGCCTAAAATTATTTGTGAACCTGGTAGAGCTTTGGTTGCAGAAAGTGGTTCAACAATAGTGAGAGTAAACTTAAGAAGAAAACAGAAACTTTATATTAATGATGGCACATACGGAAGTTTATTTGATGCTGGAACTCCAAATATTGTTTATCCATCAAAAATGATTAAAGAGTCATCTAATAAAATCTTATCAAAAAAACTAACAGCATTTAATTTTTTTGGTCCTACTTGTGGTAGTATGGACTATATGAAAGGACCATTTGTGCTTCCAAATAATATAAAAGAAAATGATTATATAGAACTTGGACAATTAGGTGCGTATGGGTTGGAATTTAGAACAAAATTCAATGGATTTTATTCTGATAAAATTTATGAAGTTGAAGATAATCCTATAATGAGCTTATACAATAAAGACCATAAAAAGTCTTATTTGGTAGCTTAATGTCCCAAAATAAAAAACTAACTCATAATAGTAAAAAAGATTTTCTTAGAAATCCCGTTGAACATATTGATATTACTTCTTTTGATTCAAGAAATATCATTTCTTCAATGGAAAAAATGTCATTTGTATCTAGAGAGACTGCAAGTGCAGCAAAAATTTTTAGTGAAATGCTCAAAGATAATAATTGTACAATTTTTCTAACTTTAGCAGGATCAACTTCAGCGGCTGGATGTATGAATATTTATAAAGATCTGGTGAAATATAATATGGTTGATGCAATAGTAGCAACTGGAGCATCAATAATAGATATGGATTTTTTTGAAGCTTTAGGCTTTAAACATTATCAAGGTTCTCAATTTCAAGACGATACTGAACTAAGAAATAACTATATTGATAGAATTTATGATACCTATATTGATGAAGATGAGTTACAAGTTTGTGACAAAACCATATGTGAAATAGCTGATAAATTAGAGCCAAAAAGTTATACTTCTAGGGAATTTATTTCTGAAATTGGAAGATACTTAAAAGAAAATTCAAAAAAGAAAGACTCATTAATAGAAACTGCCTACAACAATAATGTGCCAATCTTCTGTCCAGCTTTTACCGATTCAAGCGCAGGATTTGGTTTAGTAATGCATCAAGAAAAAAATCCAAAGAAACATCTAACTATAGACTCAATAAGAGAGTTCAGAGAACTGACAGAAATTAAGATTCAATCAAAAGAATCTGGATTATTTATGATCGGAGGGGGCCTTCCAAAAAACTTTATTCAAGATACTGTAATATGTGCAGAATTACTTGGAAAAGAAGTAAGTATGCACAAATATGCTATACAAATAACTGTAGCTGATTCTAGGGATGGAGCATGTAGTAGCTCAACTTTAAAAGAAGCTAGTTCTTGGGGTAAAGTTGACATAACTAAAGAACAAATGGTTTTCGCGGAGGCAACAAGTATTTTACCATTAATCGTTAGTGATGCATATCACAAAGGTGAATGGAAAAATAGAAAAAGAAAAAACTTTTCAAAAATTTTTGGATAAAAATTGAAATATTTATCAAATAAAAATGGTTTTTTAGGTATTGATAATAAATTTAGTTTTAGAGAAAAAGTTATAATTGTACCATTTGGATTAGAAAAAACAGTCAGTTACGGTGGCGGTACAAAAAATGGTCCTAAAGAAATAATCAAAGCATCTCACCAAGTTGAACTCTATGATGAAGAACTTCAATGCGAGCCTTACAAAAAAATCGGGATAAAAACTTTAAAACCATTCAAAATAGATAAAAATATAAAAAAAGCTCTAAAAAAAATGTCTGGCATTAATAATGAAATATTAAATAAAAAACTTTTTCCAATGACTTTAGGGGGAGAACATTCAATTACACCAGGCTGCTTAGAGCCGTTTGTAAAAAAAAATAAAAAAATTTGTCTTTTACATTTTGATGCACATGCAGACTTAAGAAACAGCTATCAAGGAGAAAAGTTTTCCCATGCATCTGCGATAAGAAGATGTATGGATTTCCCAAATGTATCCGTAATTTCATTTGGTATTAGAAATATTTCTGAAAGCGAAATTCCTTATTTAAAAAAAAATTCATCAAGAATTAAAATTTTTTGGGCTAAAGATAAACCAAAATGGAATATGAATAAATTTAAAAAATTAATAAAAGGAAAGACTGTTTATTTAACATTTGATGTTGACGGATTAGATTCTAGCATAATGCCAGCAACTGGAACCCCAGAACCTGGGGGTTTATTTTGGGATGAGACTTTAAGGATTATCAGGATAGCAGCAAAAAATTCTAATATTATTGGTGCTGATATTAATGAACTCGCACCAATTAAGGGATTTAATTCATACAATTTTTTAGTTGCTAAATTAGCTTATAAAATTCTTAGCTATATATTTTTGCCTAAGAGACTGGTTTAAAAGTTTTTAATAATAATCTGAACGGAATTAACATTACTAAAGTTACTAAAAATTTAACTGATAAATCACCTAGCAAAAGAGTGATCCAAGGTATACTTGTTGCATAAAAAGAAATTGAAAAAAATAAAAAGGTATCAACAACGGAACATATGATTGAGGATGTTAAAGGAGCTATAAACCATCTTTTTTTTCTTAATTTATCAAAAATTTGAATATCTAATAGTTGTGCACTTAGAAATGCTATTCCTGATCCAAATGCTATTCTTATTGAAATTAAATCATCAAAATTTGTAGAAAATAAAATTGTTAGTCCTACTCCCAAGAAGAAACCTAAATAAACAATTTTTTTTGCAATTAATTTTCCAAATGATCTATTAGCTAAATCAGTTATAAGGAAAGCTATTGGATAACTAAATGCACCATATGTCAGAATTTCTTCGAGCCCATAATGGTTTATAGGAAATTGAACTAAATAATTTGAGGATAACACTACTATTCCCATCATTAACGATAGGAATGTAAATGATTTAATCATTAAGCTGATTTAGATGCAGTTGCTTTCTTAAATGGGGATTTAATCAATACACTTTTTTTAAGTTTTTTAAGTCTTGGTGACAAGTTTTTATTTTTTACAGTCTTTAAAAATTCGTCAAAACTACCTTTTTTATCAACAGACCTTACCCCAGCATTACTTACAGTTAGCTTTAAACTTCTATTAAGTAGTTCGCTTGTAAATTTAACTTTTTTTAAGTTTGGTAAAAATCTTCTTTTAGTCTTATTGTTAGCATGACTAACATTATGACCTTTCATAGGATTTTTGCCAGTTAACTCACATTTCTTTGCCATGTTAGGTCGACTATATAAGCGCTGAATGGGTTAACGTCAAGTTAATAGAATTAAGATTTAGATTTTTTTCCAACAATTTCACTGAAGTTTTTTACTCCATCTTTTAAAAGCAATTCTTTAAGTTCTTTTTTAATTATGTTTGCGATATTTGGACCTTTGTAAACCATTCCAGTATAAAGCTGAACATAATCAGCTCCAGCTAAAAATTTATTATATGCACTAAGACCAGAGTCAACTCCTCCAACTCCAATTATTTTTATTCTATTTTTTAACAACTTATAAAATTTATTAATTATTAAATTAGATTTATTTTCAATAGGTTTGCCAGAAAGGCCTCCTTTTTCTAGTTTTTGAATATCTTTTAAGTTTTCTCTAGTTACATTCGATGTGTTCGAAATAACAATTGCATTAATCTCATTATCAATCAAAACTTCTGAAATTTTGTTTATCTCTTGGTCATCAATATCTGGTGAAATTTTTAACACTACAGGAACTCTTGATTTAATATTTTTTTTTTCTTTTGCAATTTCTTTTAGTAATTCATCCATTCTTGTTTGATCATGTAAGTTTCTTAAATTTTCAGTATTTGGTGATGAAATATTTATTGACATATAGTCAGCAATTTCATGGAAAGTTCTTAATCCAATTAAATAATCCTCTAACCTATTAGCGGTATCTTTATTCGGCCCAACATTAATACCTAAAACTCCATTTTTTGGATTTTTTTTTATTCTCCTTAAAATATTTTCAGCCCCATGATTATTAAATCCTAATCTATTAATCAAAGCCTCATCCTCTATCAATCTAAATACTCTTGGTTTTGAATTACCATATTGTTTTAATGGTGTTATTGTTCCAACCTCTACAAAACCAAATCCAAGTTTATAAAGTTGATTATATACTTCTGCATTTTTATCAAAACCCGCGGCAATACCGATCGGATTTTTTAATTTTATATTAAATAATTCAGTTTCAAATAAATTATTATCTTTTTCTGTATCGCTAAAAATTGGAGCTAAATTTAATTTTAATGATTTTATTGCAAGAGCATGAGCAGTTTCTGGATCTAATTTAAAAATAAAAGATCTTAAATTTGAAAACATTATTTAATTTTATTTATTATAAGCTGTTTAGTTTCATTAACACCAAAAAAACTTATAAAAAAACCCATACGAGGCCCATTTTCATCGCCAAAGACTACTTCGTATATTAATTTAAACCAGTCTCTAAGTTTATCAGAGTAACCATTTTCTTTCCCTGTTGAATAAATTAATGTTTGAATATCCTCAGGAGACATTTTATCATTACATTGATCTAATGTTTTAATTAATGCTAGTAAGGCTTTTTTTTCATTTTCATCTGGGATTTTATATTTTTTTTTTATTTTTATTACATCATTGAAATATTTGATAGCATAACCAATTAAACTATCAAATATTGGATAATTATTTTCATTTATCTCAGGTTTGTATTTTTTTACAAATTTCCAAAGTAACTCTTTGGTATTAGCATTACTTGTTTCAACAAGATTTAAAAGCATAGAGAAAGACATGATTAAATTTTCATTTGGAATATTTCCATTATGAACATGCCATACTGGATTCATTAATAATTTTTGCTCATCCTGATTTTTTGATTTTTCAATAAATTCTAAATATTCATCAACAGTTTTGGAGACAATCTCTTTGTATAACTTTTTAGCTCTTTTTGGATTTTGATACATATATAATGATAAACTCTCTGGCGAAGCATACTTTAACCATTGATCAATGGTAATTCCATTTCCTTTTGATTTAGAAATTTTTTCTCCTTTTTCATCTAAAAATAATTCATAAGCAAAACCTGATGGATTATTTTTACCAATCAATTTTATAATTTTTGTAGACAAAATTGCACTTTCAATCAAATCTTTTCCATACATTTCGAAATCAACATCTAAAGCATACCATCTCATTGCCCAATCAACTTTCCATTGTAATTTACAACTTCCATTTAAAATACTAATTTCTAATTTTTTCCCTTTGTTATCAAAAATTATTTTTGAATTTTTTTTATCAATCTCTAAAACTGGTATTTCTAATACATGTCCTGTTTGTGGACAAACAGGCAGAAATGGACAATATGTTTTTTGTCGTTCTTTACCTAAAGTTGGAATTATAATATTCATTATACCTTCATAGTTTTCTAAAATTATTTTTAAAGTTGGATTAAAAAAACCACTTTTATATAATGAAGTTGAGCTCTTAAAAATATATTGAAAATTAAAACTATTGAGAAAATTTTTTAACATTTCATTATTATGCTCACCAAAACTGTTAAACTTTTTAAATGGATCGGGTACCTGCGTTAAAGGTTTATGAAGATTCTTTTTTAATAATTCTTGATTAGGAACATTCTCTGGAACTTTTCTTAAACCATCCATGTCATCTGAAAAAGTAATAATCTCAGTTGGAAGATCTGTAAGTTGTTTTAGTGCATTAACCATCATTGATGTCCGTGCTACTTCACCAAAAGTCCCTATGTGTGGAAGACCGCTTGGTCCATAGCCAGTTTGAAGAATAATTTTTCCTTTTTTTTCAATAAATGATTTTCGTTCTCGAAGCATTTTTTTAGCTTCTACAAAAGGCCAAGCACTTGATTTATCTAAAATTTCTTTTTCTATCATGAATAATTCTTTTATAAAATCTAAATTCAGTGATTTTATTAATTCTTATAGAGTTGAAATTTATTTACCATAAAATAATGTTCTTTCAAAATGTCAAATTATAAAACCGTTTTTTTTACACTTGGGGTTTTGCAAATAATTTTAGGGGTATCAATGTTCATCCCTATAATAGCTCAATTTATATTTTTTGAAATAGATTCCTCTTTTTTTGGAGCATCAATTATTACTATAGTATTTGGAACCTTATTTTTTTTGTCTAATTTGGATCATGACAAAAAATTAAATTTACAACAAGCATTTTTATTAACAGCATTATCTTGGCTAAGTATCGCAATTTTTGGCTCTTTACCTTTTATTTTTTCTACTATCGAACTATCTATTACGGATGCCTTTTTTGAAAGCATGTCAGGTATTACAACTACGGGTTCAACAATCATTCCAAATTTAGAAAACACACCCAAAGGAATTCTTTTGTGGAGGGCAATACTGCAATGGTTAGGTGGTATTGGTATAATTATTATGGCAATTACTTTAATGCCGATCATGAATGTTGGCGGTATGCAATTATTTAAAATATCAAGTAATGACTCATCCGAAAAAATACTTCCTAAGTCAAAAGAAATAGCTCTAAGACTTATTTACATTTATTTAGGATTAACTATCGTCTGTGCACTCACATACTGGATATTTGGAATGGGAAAATTTGATAGTTTAACTCACTCAATGACAACGATAGCAACTGGTGGTTTTTCAAATTATAATCAATCAATTGGATATTTTAATAGCGCATACATTGAAATAGCATCTATAATTTTTATAATTTTGGGAAGTATACCATTCATCGCTTATATTAAATTTATAAATGGTAACAAAAAAATATTCTTTAGTGACATTCAAATTAAAACTTTTATCAAAATAATTATTTTAAGTATAATTGTAATATCTATTTATTTATTAATTAAAAATTCTGAAAGTTTTAGTTTTAGATCCGTTCTCTTTAATTCAATTTCAATTTTGACTGGAACTGGATATGTAAATGCTGAATTTGATGGATGGGGATCTTTTCCTATAGCTATATTCCTTGTACTAATGTTTATCGGTGGGTGTGCTGGATCAACAACATGTGGAATTAAAATTTTTAGAATTCAAATTCTATATCTTTTTATATTAAATCAACTAAAAAAAATTATTTATCCTAAAGGAGTGTTTGTTATTAAATATGATCAAAGCACTGTTGATGACAAATTTATTTCATCAATAATTTCTTTTATTTTTTTTTATTTTGTTATATTTTTTATCTTAACGGCATTGCTCTCACTAACCGGACTCGATTTTATTACTTCTATTTCTGGAGCTGCCACATCTATTTCGAATGTTGGACCAGGATTAGGTCCAATTATTGGCCCAAATGGCGATTTTTCATCTTTACCAGATATTTCTAAATGGATTTTAACTGTAGGTATGATTTTAGGTCGACTTGAACTATTTGCAATACTAGTATTATTTTTACCATCATTTTGGAGAAATTAGTTATGACAAAAATTTATAAAGTATCATGGATAGAAACTTTTTCAATTTATAAGGATGTCCGTATGTTTAGAATTTTATTGCTTGGTGCTATTAGTGGTTTCCCATGGGTTTTGATAGCAAGTAGTTTAAGTCTATGGCTTAAAGAGGAGGGGCTTAGTAGATCCACAATAGGATGGGCAGGTTTAATTTTTGGTGTATACGCTTTTAATTATTTATGGGCACCAATTGTAGATAGAATTCGAATACCAATATTAACCAAAAAACTAGGTCATAGAAGAGGATGGATAGTTTTAATGCAAATAATTATTTTATTGAGCTTATTAGTGTGGAGCATAATTAATCCTACACAGAATTTAGCTTTATTAATAGCAGTTGGATTAATTATAGCTATAGCTTCTGCAACTCAAGATATAACAGTAGATGCATTAAGAATTGAGCAAATAGATGAAAGTGAAGGAAAATCCATGGCTGCTGGTGCTGCGATGGCAGTTGTTGGCTGGTGGACGGGATATAAATTAGGAGGAGTTGTTGCTTTATTTACAGCAGAATTTTTTGAAAATCTAGGTGTTGCTGAATACTGGCAAGCTACCTTTTTAATTTTGGGAGTTTTAATAATTTTAATGAATATTGGATTAATGTTTGTTCACGAACCATTAGAAACAAATAGACAAGCAAAACAAAGAGATACTGACAAATTAATTAAAGGAAAACTTGGTTCTAACAATACTATTACAAACTTCATTGCTTATATTACTGGAACTATAGGTGGACCTGTTATTAGTTTTTTTAGAAAGAATGGATTTGCCATTGCAGCTGGAATATTAGGATTTGTATTTTTATTTAAAATAGGTGAAGCTTTTATGGGAAGAATGTCCATTGTTTTCTATAAAGAAATTGGCTTTTCCAAAGGTCAAATTGCAATTTATTCAAAAGGGCTCGGTTGGATAACAACAGTCGTGTTTACTTTGTTGGGTGGAATAATGGCGATGAGAGCTGGAACAATAAAAACCATGTTCTTTGCCGGAGGGCTAATGGCTATCACAAATCTTTTATTTGCAGTTTTAGCATGGGCTGGTAAATCTGAGATTTTATTTGCAATAGCTGTTATAGCAGATGATATTACAGCTGCTTTTGCAACTGTAGCATTTGTGGCATTTATATCATTATTGGTTGATAGAACTTACACAGCAACACAATATGCATTACTTGCTTCAATTGGTACTGCTGGTCGTACTACTTTAGCTTCATCATCAGGAGCTTTAGTTGATTGGTTAAATGGAGATTGGGGTACATTTTTTGTTTTAACGACTATAATGGTGATACCATCATTAATTTGTTTGTGGTTAATTAAAAATAAAATTAAAATTGGTGAAAAATAGTTTTTATTACATAGGTAATTTTTCGAATATTTACAAAAATCCTTCGAGAAGATCTGAAGTAACTTCGCAAATAATATATGGTGAAAAATTCAAAATTTTATCAAAAAATAAAAGTTGGATTAAAATTAAAACTTCATTTGATAATTATGTAGGATATATAAAAAATTCAAAATATGTAGAACAATTTAGCCCTAATTATAAAGTGAGCTCATTAAAAGCAAAGATTTTTAAAAAACCTGGAATTGGAACTAAAAGTTGGCTTCCACTTGCATCTAAATTATCTGTATTTGAGCAAAATAAAAATTATGTAAAAATTAAAAAAAATAGATGGATTAAAAAAACAGATATAAAAAAAATAAATTATAGAGAAAAAAATTTTGTAAAAATATTTAAAAAGTTTTTAAATATAAAATATGTTTGGGGTGGAAAAACATTTCAAGGTATTGATTGCTCAGCCTTATTGCAAATATTTTTTTGTTATAATAATTCGTTTTATCCAAGAGATACAAAAGATCAGGTCAAATACTCAAAGAGTAATTCAAAAAGTGGAAAATTCAAAAAAGGAGACGTTATTTTTTGGAAAGGTCATGTTGCAATGTGTCTAAATTCCAAGAAACTAATCCATGCCTATGGACCAGAAAAAAAAGTAGTTATTATGCCAATTATAGAAACAATTAATAGGATTCAAAAAACTGCAAAGTTAAGGATAAAAAAAATATCTAGAATAAATTATTAATTTCTTCCAAAGTCAGGCTTATCAATATCTTGCTTCAATTTAATGATTTTTGACCTTACTTTTTTAGTCTGAATTAGTTTCTTTACAATAGACTTATTATTTTTCGAATTAATATCTTTTTTAAATTGATTTAAATTTTTAATAAATAAATCGATCGCTTTTGAAATATTGTCTTTATTATTAAAAAAAATATCTCTCCACATGATTTCATTTGACGCTGCAATCCTAGAAAAATCTCTTAATCCACCTGCACTATATTTGATTAGCTCATAATTTTGTTTTTTTTCAAAATCTTGTGCAGATTTCACCAGATTATATGCAATTAAGTGTGGTAAATGACTGGTAATCGAAAAAATTTTATCATGTTTTTCAACACTCATAACAACTACTTTTGAACCAATTTTTTTCCAAAAATTGGTAAGAATATTTATATTATTTTTTTTGATATTTTTTTCTTTAATAATTATGCACCATCTATCAATAAACATATTTTCTTTACCATTCTCCGGCCCACTCACCTCTGATCCTGCTATTGGATGACTTTGAATCCAGTGAACACCTTTTTTTAAAAATTTTTTTATAATTTTAGAAGTCTCAGTTTTTGAAGAACCAATATCAGTAATCAATGTTTTTGATGGTATAAAGTTATTAATTTTTAAAATAATATTTTTGTATTCACTCATTGGTGTACAAAAGATGATTAAATCGGAATTACTTACACCTTTTTTTAATGATTTAACAATTATTCCAGGTAATTTTAATCTTTTTATCTTGGCAAGATTAGATTTTGATTTTTCGTAAATAAATATTTTTTTAGCTATTTTTTTTTTACTAATACGCCTTAATAAAGATGAACCTAATAAACCACACCCAATAATTAAAATATTTTTCGTTTTTTCAATACTTGCTTAATAGCACTCATAAATTTTAAGTTTTCTTTTTTAGATCCAATAGTTA
>MDTG01390789.1_pt1 | contig 74888 bp, 64 predicted proteins | sample 811421 | NCBI WGS metagenome assembly MDTG01 (sample SAMN05326645, study PRJNA326480) | marine metagenome | isolation source: seawater | place: Pacific Ocean: South East | collected 2011
CCAGTTGGTCATCAGATCCATCAGAAAACCCACTCGTCGTCATTCCCGTGCAACTGGAGCCCGCGGTACTACCAGGTTATACTATACCCCCGTAAGGAAGTGATACTCGGTAGGGACTCACTCTTATGATGCTCACGGTCGTTAAGTTCGGGAATCCCCCTACAGGCCAGTCTGCGAAGCGAGGACAAGTAGGCTCGCTGTCATCCATAGGCCGAAAACAGCTGTGGCGATTCCCCACGCCCTAGGGCGTATACCCATACTAATCCGGCCAAGCGAGACAGAGATGGCTCCGGGAATGGCGGAAATCGCTCTAGCCAAAGATACCGTAAGTCCTGCCGACAATACGAAAGCTAACATCAGGAAAACGGAGAGTAGCATGCCAAATGTACCGGAAAGGGACACTGCACCGACCCCCTGGGGGATCAAGTAAGGCATTCCAATCCATGCAAGCCATGCGAGCCAGAGTCCTAGGTAGGCATCCTTGTTGAAATCTCCAACGCCCCTCCAATTGGCGTACTCGTCGGGAATCTTGGAATGGACGAAGGACGAGGCAAATTCAATCTCCACTATTTTTCCGGATGTAAGGACTGAGATTCCATGGTAAGTGAGAGCCAGGGAGAGTAGTATTTCGACAAACAGCCATGACTGGGATAGGCCGAGGAAGGCCATGAGTGATACTGGGATGGCCCAAATAGAGAACCCTGTTGAAGCTGCTAATGTGGTCATTATCGAACCAGCGAATGGATTCATGTCTGCCTCGGGTTCTTTCTCCCTGCCCGAGGGAAGGGAGAGTATGAAGAGCGGTAACAAGGTGAAGGAGAACAACATCGAAATCAAGTCTAAAGGACTGTTTCCCGAGCCCCTTATTCCGGATTCCACCGCTTGCTTGATCTCTTCGGAGGACATAGTACCGGGACTCCAGGAGGTAACGAAGCCAGCCGGATCCACAACAATCACTGCATCTGTCGGGCCACTTGGTAGGCCGAGTCCAGTGCTAGAGTCTGCTTCATCCAGGAGCAATGGCCAAGACTCGTTGATTACTTCTGCATGGCCATCGATGTTCACTGCCTTGAGATCCTTCCCAGTGGCAATTTGAACGAAACTGACTTCTCTCTCCATTACGATCATGGCGGATTCAAAATCCCCTCTCTGATGCTCTGCATATGGCGATCCTGCTTGGAATAGGCCTATCACCACTGCATCGGATCCATCTAGAAGTTCATTCAATGATATCGATACTTCGTCACTTCCGTGGGAGATTAGGACGAATGCAGGTGCAGCCCCCCTTCCCCCATTGGCCTCGGCGTCAATGTCAGGGAGATGGGAGGCGGGACCGAGGGCTGCTATGGCCAACAAGACAATGACCGCATATGCGGGAAGTGGGAGAGTGGCTTCCCTGACCGAGAAACCTATCCATCCAATGATTGAAAGTGGTACAAGAATGGCGGCCCAGAAACCTCCTAGCAAAGGATCCTTGTCCTCCTGGACCTCGAACCTCAATACCCCAACTACGTGGCAGGTATCACCGGGGTTCTGATCTGTGAGAACAAAGCAGCCGTCAATCATGTATTTTCCGGGCTCTAATGGCTTTTCTGATGACCAAACTCTTACAGTGCGGTTCGCATCCCCAATCATGACGCTATGCGGGATCTCGAAATGGTCGACCCTCTGATCCTCGTCGCCATTTTCATGTATCATTTCGTCCCAATCCATAGGCCCGACAATTTGGAGGACCTGCCAATCGAAGTCACCCGCGCCCCAAGGCGAGAGGGGAGTGAACTGAACCCTAGCCATCCTATTGGAATCCAACACAACCTCCAGTGAAGGATCGAGGATTTCCCCCTCGAGGACGATGCCAGTCCTAGCATCAAAAGACCCCCACCAAAGAACCCCGCTCTGAAGGCAATCGTGTTGGACGTCTACTTTCAATGAAATCATATCCCCGGGAGCTAGAGTGACATTGACGTCAGAAGCCTGAACCGTGAATAAGTGAGCGAGAAGGAAGGACTCTTCCATGGCCATGGAATTAGTAACTGCATTTGTCAGCACAGCAGATGTCCCCAGGCTCAGGGAAACTGTGAATGAGGTCTCGGCGCCGGCTGTTCCGGGAAGAACGTTGGAAACTCTGCAGCCGTCATTTGATGACTCCAATGAGGCGAAGAGCTGGACTGTGATGTTGCCCTCGAACCTCAATGCCTCCGAAAGGGGCGCTGACTGGATATCAATCAGGTTTGGAGACAGCGAGGAGCTGGTCCTCGTGAACTCGGCTCTGCCGAGAGGCTCGCCCGTCAGAACAGACCAATTCCTATCCAAGAATGGGCTTTGCTCGTCCCCCTTTAGGAAAATCATGTGCTGCTCTGGCAGTTCCCATTCCTCCCCAGGACCCTCGGGAGAGGCCGAAGACTGACCCAGTGAAGATGGCGATACAAGCAATACGCAAACCAACAAAGAGACTAGAAAAATCGCAGGGAGACTGCCCGCGGCTCTGCGCCCCATGGCAACCCGTGAGGGGATGTGATGTTCAAACCCAACGGCTGCCAGTTCCTATAGGAACTGTATACTTGCCAATAATGCAAGTGCCGCTCCGGACATTGTTGCAAGAAGATTGACGGTATGCTTTCCTATGTACCCCTCGTTCTCAAGGAGTGCCCCGAGGAGGGAGTCAATCTGGCATCCGAGCCACCCGATTACTGCGACAATCGTGAAGAGCATGAGGGCAGGTGTCTGATCACCGGCCGTGGAAGAAAGTGCCACTGAGAATAGTGCGATTATGGATGCACCGGCTAATGCTGCCACCGTTCCCGTAGGTGACATCCCCCCGTTTGTCCCAGGGGGGACAGCCTTGAGGTTCAGTATGCTCCTAGTACGCATGTCCAAGGACCCTATCTCTGAGGCCAATGTATCCGAACAAGCAACGGAAACGCAAGCGCACAGTGCAAGGTAGTCCCAGCTAGTGTCCCCAGTGAGCCAATGTGCTGTTGCTACAGCCATAGGTGCAGCGCCGTTTGCGAGAACATTTCTCCACCCCCTGGTGCCCTCGTTTTCCTCCGCGATTGAAAGGGCGAGCTTCTCCTCGAATCTCCACTTGGTCGCCGTTGACCCGATTAGCAAGAAAGTCATGAGAATGACGAGCCACGTCCAGTGCCCCATCAAGGAGACGACTAGTCCGACAATAACCGCCATCGAAATCCCACTAGGATCTAACATGTCCCTGGCTCTAGTCACTATAAGCAAGGTTAGTACCAATGCGAGAGAAATAGTCTGGTCACTAGACAGCTCTATCGCCTGCATACTAATGTCCGGCGAATTGATTTCCAGTGATGAATGATTCCCCCTCTGTGTTTCATGATTGCTCTCTATGGCACATTTCGACAAGGGGCAGGAGTAAAATGGGGAGTTCTCCTCAAAGGAACAGGGCGAGAACGTTGTTATCTGGAGACTCGGATTTTGATAAGCCGGAACGGAGTAGGGTTCTGGCCTGGACTTTTATTCTCTCATCCTTTGTTTCGTGGATTATCGTAACCATTGGAATAGGAATATTAGTGACTATTACGTTCTTGCTAGTCGGTTTTTCGGAGCCGGCGTCAATTAATGCAGCGATACTAGTCTCATATCTAGCAATAATCCCTCTTACCATATTATTGATTTATGCAGATGGCAGTATTGACCTGACAATTGATTCAATGAGATTGAATTCTGCGAGATCCTCGCTGTACCTGCTGATTGCAATACCCGTTGCGGTCACCCTAATCGACTTCATACTGATTATTTTTTACGGATTTTCTTATGACGCTGCATTTGGTGATCCCAGTCCCAACACAGATATTGGGATTACTTGGGATTCCAGCCTGGTTGCCATAGGGATTACTTTCTTCTCTATAGCCATACTTGCCCCAATAGCTGAGGAGTTGATGTTCAGAGGATACATTTTGGAGTCGATAAAGAAGTTGCATGGAGATGTAGTGGCCGTTTTTGCTAGTTCAATTCTATTCGGAATTGCGCATTTCCCCGACCCTTTCACGATTGGGATGGCAACAATTGGAGGGGTTATTTACGGCTTTGTAAAGGTGAAGACAGGGAGTCTTTGGCCCTCTTTAGTTAGTCATTTAATTTGGAATTCTATTGCCCTGTCTGTGACATATCTATAGTGTCGCTCAGATCGCCCATCACTCTTGGTGCCCAAGGCACCCGGTGCGGTTCCTCATCACAGCGACAGGGGGCCGAGAAGGCAGTTGCGTATTGTTGTTGGCGATTCACAGTACTGCACCGCAGAGGCCGCAGAAAAGTTCGTTCCTTGCACCGTCCCTCTGCATAGTCCATTCTCCGCAAGCAGGACAAGGCGGGAGCCCCTTCTCGCTAGGTTTTACCTTTGTGACCCTGAATATTCTCTTGTAGCGCTCGGGCCTCCACCATCCCTTTCTGGGCCTCTTTATCTTGGGCATGCCAACGATGTTTGGACTGGTGACTGGCTAAAGATGGTTATGCTACCGACGGAATAATTTGCTTCACCTGCATGAGATGTCATGGAAGTGTCCGTGATAGGGGCCGGGGTCTCTGGCCTGAGTACTGGAATCAGGCTTCTTGAAGCAGGTTTCGAAGTCAATATTCTGACTGACAAGACTAGTCCGGATACTGTGTCGGATACCGCTGCGGCTTGGTGGTACCCCTTTCTGGCTGAGCCAGTGGAGAAGACGAACCGCTGGTCAGCCGAGACTTTCGACGAGCTTGTCAGGCTGATGCAAGACGAGGGAGTGGATTGCATCACCATGAGGCTGGGCAGGGAGTATCTAGAGCAAGAGTGCGAATCCCCCGGCTGGAGCGACGACATAACTCACTTCAGAATTCTCGATAGCTCGGAGGTTGCAGACGGTTATTCGTACGGCTGGGAGATAGAGGCGCCTGTAATTGAGATGCCACTGTACATGAAATGGCTGAAGGCCAGGTTCGAGGATTTAGGCGGTACTGTCGAAATCAGGAAGGTCGATTCCATCAGAGAGGTAGATGGCGATATCGTGGTCAATTGCACGGGAATCGGGGCCAGGGATTTTTGTGGTGACGAGTCGGTGATTCCAGTCAGGGGGCAAGTCATTTACATTGAGCAGGACCCGGGTTTCGGAAGGTTCGATCAACAGCCTGAGACCTTGACTTACACGATACCGAGAAGGGACGTGACGGTACTAGGGGGAACTGCCCAAAAGGGAGACTGGGAGACGGGAGCCAGGGAGGAGGACACCGAATACATTCTCGGTAAGTGCGAGTCGCTTTGGCCCGAGCTGGATAGATCCAAGATAGTTGGAGTAGCAGTAGGGCTGAGGCCCTCCAGACATGAAGTTCGTCTCCAGTCTGAGCGAGTCAGCGGGAGGACTGTCGTCCACAACTACGGACACGGAGGGGCGGGCGTCACCCTCTCCTGGGGTTGTGCGGAAGAGGTAGTCAGGCTAGTCAAACTCAGTATGAGGACTTAGTCGTGGTGATCACGACCGCCCCGATCTTGTATGGGTCGCCATTGGAGGAAGGCCTCCTGTCCTCGAGCCTACCCTTCCAACCATCCTCAATCGTGCCGATTGGTATCCTGATGGAGGCTCCCCTGTCCGATACGCCATAAGAGAATTCGTGGATAGACTGCGTCTCGTGGAGCCCGGTTAGCCTCTGCTCGTTGTGTGCGCCGTAGACGTCCATGTGCTTCTTGATGTTCTGCCCGAAGGCCTCGCATATCTCACTCAGAAGTTTCTCGCCCCCGATTTCGCGCATCTTGCCGTCACTGAAGTTGACGTGCATACCGGAGCCGTTCCAGTCCGTGGCCCCTAATGGCTTAGGGTGCCACTCAATCGCGAGTCCGTACTTCTCTGCGTTTCTCTCGGCCAGGTAGCGTGAGACCCATATCTGGTCCCCTGCATCCTTGGCGCCCTTCGCGAAAATCTGGTACTCCCACTGCCCCACAGCCACCTCGGCATTTATTCCTTCAACATTGAGCCCTGCCTCTATGCACATGTCCAAGTGCGCCTCGATGATATCCCTGCCGAATGTGTTCTTCGCTCCAACCGAGCAATAGAACTGCCCCTGAGGGGTCTGGTCCCTGGGGAATCCGTAGGGGAGGTTGGTCTCTGGGTCCCACAGGAAGTACTCCTGCTCGTACCCGAACCAGAAGTCATCGTCATCCTCGTCAATGGTCGCCCTACCGTTTGAGGAATGTGGGCTCCCATCCGCGTTGAGTACCTCGCACATCACTAGATATCCGCTAATTCGGTCTGGGTCTGGGTAGATTGCAACTGGCTTCAGCAGGCAGTCGGAGTCGCCTCCCTCTGCCTGCAGTGTGGATGAACCATCGAAGGACCACATTGGGCACTCTTCCACGGTCCCCCCAAAGTCAGTTCTGATCATCGTCTTGCTTCTCATGCTCTGTGTCGGTTCGAATCCATCTAGCCAGATGTATTCCAGTTTAGATTTGGTCGTCATAACGACACGCCAATATCGCGCGGTTATTATATTGAATGTATGAACAGACATTTCAATAGTTTCTAGAATATATGATACTAATTTCTACAAATGATGAACAAATGATTAGTAATTCTATATTTTTCTATTTGAAAATATTATGAGATTACATTTTTCTCTTGGCCTAGGGGCAAATGTTCAGGATAGAAGTCCGCAGAAATTGATTTTTGATTTTCATTTCGAATATTGTTTCTTAGATGGTGGACGTGCCGAGATTTGAACTCGGGGCCTCTTCCATGCCAAGGAAGCGCGCTTCCAAGCTGCGCCACACGCCCAATAGAACGGCGACTGTCGAGGCCCATTTAAGGAGAATGGGTTACAGGAGCAACAGAGGGAGAGGGGTGGCAGGACGACCAGAAATCCCAGACGGCCTTATTGAGTCGATATCTCTGGCCCTGGAGGGGATGGACGCCCCATTCAAACAGAACCTCACCAGTACCTTGTCACTAGAGTGGCTGGAGGAAGGAGATAGTAGGCTTGGCGTCACTAGATTCGAATGTGATCATAATGAGCTATACAGAAGGCGTCGGCTAGGGATTCCCTCAGGTCCAGTGACCATTGGCATAAACCAGGTCCTAGACGGTGACGAGAAGCTATTCCGTCACACTTTGGCCCACGAACTTCTACATGCGGCGGGCCTGCTGGAACATGATGGCAACCATGCTGAAATCGTGAAGGGGGTCGCGCCGTCGCCGAAGCTAAAGGACTCCCCAGTATTGAGGAGTATGCGAGAACAGGTTCTTTCGAGCCTACCCGAGAGGCAGTGGATTTGCGGTAACTGCGGGCACTCCTGGGAACGGAGAAGGGTGACGAAGCCCGACAGGTGCCCAAAGTGCGCGAGGCCGTTCAGGTTGGCATAGGGTTGGTTTCGTTCTCCTCCGAAACCGCAGTTCCGGGAGTCTCCCAAGTGTGGGATTCATGAGGGAGTGACCGGCGCAGGTGACTCGGGCGATTGGTGTAGTCTGGATATCATGCTGGCCTTCTAAGCCGGTGACACGGGTTCGAATCCTGTATCGCCCACCACGAAATAGCCGCTCTCGCGAATCGCTCATATAGGGGCAGCAGGTCGGCCGCTCGCATGAAGAGAGGTTCTCGCGCATGGAAGAAGCGAGGACAGCAGCGCTGGAAGTGGCGCAAGAAGAAGCTCAGAAGGCGAAAGGCTGCTAGAAAGCGCGCTAAGCAGTGATTTTCCCCATATTCACCTGTGGTGATGTTGATAGGCTGATTTTCAATGGCACTGCAATGTCCCACGCAGATGCTACGAGATACGTTGCCCTAGCCCTAGTTTGCCTAATGCTTGGAATGACCGCCTCGATAGGCCAAATAGGAAGTGGCAATGGCGAATTGGACGAAGTTCCCGAGAAGTCCATGACTCATGTAAATACCAATTTCCCGGGCTTCACACCTGGCTCGATATTCTCCGACGCCTCCATATCGGTTTCCCGAGGCACTGCGTGCTACGTCAGGCACAACGGGACGTTGGCTTGCTGGGGCTTCAACGATGCCGGACAACTCGGCGATGGTGGGCCTTGGGGCAACATAGAGAATGCCTCCGATACGCCGGTCGATGTGGTCAATGTCGAGAATATGACGTTCAGAGAAGTTGCGGTCGGGATGTACGCAGCATGCGCCATCACCACCACGGACGAGCTGTACTGCTGGGGCGGCGGCCAGAATGGTGAGCTCGGCAGGCCCGTGTGCGAGAACCAAGGATACGAATGGTACCCATGCAGGAATGCGCAGGGCAAGCTCGCCCAGAAGGTAAACTTCCCACAGAGCCCAAACGCCTCCGTCAGGACGATCGCTGGGACTGGAGATGGCGCTCACTTCTGCGCCATAATCGACGACGGCGATGTTTCGTGCTGGGGCGCGAACTCGTTTGGGCAATTGGGGACAGGCGCATACTGCGCCGACGAAGTATCGAGGCCCAATCCCGCCACGGGGGATCTCTGTAACGTACGGAACGGAGTCACTAGGCCCCAGGTGACAGGGATGCCAGACAACATGAGCGCCATCTCCATCTCCGTCGGTTCCGGCCACTCTTGTGCCGTACTGGAGAACAACAGCGTATACTGCTGGGGTTCTAGTGCAGCCGGAGAAATGGGGCAGGGCGAGAGATACAGGACATTCACAGCCGATCAATACGTCCATTCCGATACCAATCCCCCTAACGTCCTTAATCTGACTGATGCGTCGATTTTTCCGAGCGCTGGCAAGGGATACCTTGTAGGGACTGACGGCGGACAAGATGAGCATACTCACAATATCGCCTGGACGGGCAAGAACGGTAACCAACTAACAGGGCTAACCACCAACGTGAATGATCACAATGTGGATTCCGGGTCATCGGTGATTCTCGCAGTTCAATTGGATCCGATTCACGTGCCAATGCCAGGAGGGAGGGGAGCCGGTGCAATAGACTCGGGGGGCACGGGCCACACAGCGGTACTGGATGATGGAAATGTCGCCTACTGGGGGTTCGGCGACCCCAATACTGGCGCTCCCGGTTGGAACACTACACCAGCCCTCAGCCCCTACCTCGGGCCGGACCTGAATCGCTCAGTAGTCTCGTTCACCCAATCCCCTTCTCACGGATGTGCCATACTCGATAACTTCGAGGCTTGGTGCGGAGGCAGCAACTCCCAAGGCCAACTAGGTCTCGGGTTTGTAAGTGACTTCGAGAACATTTCGAAGGTTCATGGGAATCACGAGTTCGTCGCGGTCGCAGCGGGAGCTTACTTCAGCAATGATGACTCTAGGTGGAACTCCTCCTACTGGGGAGTCGCGTCGCAGGCCACTTGTGGGATAAACATCACAGGGTCGGTATTCTGCTGGGGATCAGACAACGGGGGAACTCTAGGAAACGGGGGCTTCGGAAGTTCAACCAGACCAGAAACCTCCATTTATGTCGAGCCCGGGACCGATGGAACGGCATGGGTTAGCGACAGAGACCCCGACGACGATGGGACCCTAGCCATGCTAGATGCCCTTCCATGGGGGTGTCCGTCCGGATACTTCGTAGTCGATGGGGGATGCACTGGCTACACAACGCCGGGATATCACTCTCCCGAGTACTCAGAGGAAAATTTGGAGTGCGCCCCAGGCGAGTTCCAGCCCCTGGCTGGCCAAGGGTCTTGCACTGAGGCTGCGCCAGGACACTATGTAGCAGGAAGCGCGGCAACCTCACAGGATGCTTGCGAGCCGGGATACTATCAGCCTGAATCTGGGCAATCATCTTGCTTTGGAGCTGATCCGGGGCACGAGACAAACGTTGAGGCCACCGCGCAGATGATGTGCGGGACTGGTTACTACCAGCCACTAGCGAACCAGTCGAACTGCCTCGCTGCGGACCCGGGGAACTATGTCGATGGCATGGGTTCGACGACTCAGGCTGAGTGTGGACCGGGGACTTACTCCGCCAACCTCGCCGCATCGTCTTGCTCCCTAGCTTTCGCTGGGCACCACGCACCGGGTTACGGTTCGGAATCGCAGACTCTCTGCGAGCCTGGGGCGTATGCGGATACCCTGGGACTCGCTGAATGCAAGTTGGCGGATCCGGGCAACTTCGTTGGCGGCTCTGGCTCATCGTCCCAGACTTCCTGCACAATGCCGCAATACCAGCCGATGCAAGGGCAGAGCGAATGCCTGGACTCGAGCCCGGGGTACTACGTCGACACCGATGGGGCGGTCTCGCAAGAGATATGCCCCCCAGGGGCATTCCAGCCGGCCAACGGGGCGACCTCTTGCATGGACGCGAGTCCCGGGCACCACGCACCGTCCGAGGGGACGGGGGACGAGGTACCATGCGCGGTGGGCCATTACCAGCCTGACTACGGTGCCGTAATATGCACCTCGGCCGAGCCGGGGAGCTACGTCGAAGAAGAGGGGTCTTCGTCCCAAGCTGAATGTCCAGAGGGATACTACCAGCCAGATGCAGGGTCCTCCTCATGCCTGGAAGCGGATCCCGGCAACTACGCTGATGGTATTGGATCCGAGGTCCAGAGGGAGTGCGTACCAGGTACCTTCCAGCCCCTAGCGGGTCAGGATTCCTGCATAACGGCGGAAGCCGGACACTCCGCTGAGGGGCCAGCGGCAACCGCTGAGACAGTTTGCTCACCAGGGACATATCAGCCCGAGGCAGGTAGAGCCACGTGTATCGAAACGACCGCTGGGGCCTTCGCTGCGGAAGAGGGGTCATTGGACTTCGAGTACTGCGGAGTCGGCACCTACCAGCCGTCCACAGGGCAATCCGAGTGCCTGGAAGCTGATCCCGGGCACATTGTCTCGTTGATTGGCTCACTGAACCAATACCCGTGCGAGCCTGGCACCTACCAACCGGAAGCCGGCCAGACTGGATGTATCGACGCGCAGAAGGGGCACTACGTCGAGTCCGAGGGCTCCCCCTCCCAGACCCCTTGTGAGCCTGGTTCCTACCAACCACTGGCCAAGGCGACTTATTGCATCGATGCGGGCGTGAACAACCACGTCCCCGAATCCGGGGCGTTCTTCCAGCAGCCCTGCCCATCGGGCGAGACTCAGCCCCAGAAGGGACAGTCATCCTGCATAGCAGAGGCTGCGGATGACTCAGGTGGCTCGATTCCTGGATTCGCTTTCATGAGCGCCCTTGTCGCCATTTCCATGGCAGCGGGAATCTCCAGAAGGCGTTAGAGCGACTACTACCTAGACAGATCATTACGCAGTAGGATTGATAGTTGGTGCGTAATTGGAACTTATATGGTCGGTGTCAGGGAGTACTCTGAAACTGACCGGACTACATCCACCATGGCGCTAGTTTCCTTGGTTTCACTGATAGCGATATATTGGATCTTCTCAGGCGGATCTACGGAAGCGGAAAATAGTATTCTAGAAATTTCTAGCTCCCCCGTGATCCCGACCATTGCATTGGCGATATTCAGAACTATGGCCGCACTGACTGTAATCACGACCCTATGTTTGATTGTTTCTAGCAAGACTGGGCTGTCTTACAACGTACTCGACTATGAGTCCAGAGAGTATGGCCCGAGGAGGATATTCGGAACTCATCGATTAGCGGCGTTCACGATGTGGAGTTTTTTCCTCATGGGTGCTTACTTCGCAATAGCAGCATATGCCTCTTGGGCGGCTGTTATCGGACTCGAGGTCCCTAATTCACTACTCATCATTTGCCCGGCAACACTTGCTTCTTCTTGTGCCTGTGCCCTACTAGTCACCGTCACTGTGACAGTCATGCTAATTCCGGAGGCCCATGAAAGGGGCGACGATTTCGGGCATTACTTCCGATGGGACAGTCAAATGATGCACAATGGAAACGTAATAATTCTCGGATTCGAGTTAATTGTTACTGGGGCTTCAGTGGGAATAGAGCACATATCCTTCCCGATACTATTCGGCTCCGCATATGTCATTTTCTCAGCTCTATTCGCCATGAAGAAGGGATTCTACTTCTACGACTTCATCGACCCTAGGCTGAATGGCGCACCAGTTATACACCTGACTCTGCTTGCCGTACTTGCATGCATGTACATTGGCGTATTATTACTGACCTCTGTCATTGAGTGGAATAGGCCTGCAGGGACCCTGGTAACTGTTGCATTGATATTACTGATGACTACATTCAGGGACCCTAGAGAAGGGACACTAAGTCCCTGAGAGAGCTCTCTTGATCGGCTGCTTTCGTGACGCCACTGGCGAGAAGAACCCCCGATGTTCCCAGTTCGACTGCCATCTCAACGTCTTCTCCGGTCTTCACCCCGGCGCCGCAGAGCACTCCGACTCTTTCGTCCGTCTCCCTGACCGCATCTGCCGTCCTAGAGACTATTCCGGGGTCGGCACTCGTCACTGAAACGTCACCTCCAATCAACTCTGGCGGCTCCACTGCAACATAGGTAGGCACCAGTGCGGCGAGAGCCCTCGCCTCATCAGTATCGGCAGCACATGCGCAGACCTGGAAGTCCTCGGGCACCTGATCGAGAAGCATTGCCACGTGCTCTAGGCTGACCTTGTGCTCAGCGTGATTAATCAGAGTTCCAGTAGCGCCCCAATGTATCGCAGTATCGGGGTTAATCCAGCCAGTATTGGAACCAAAACCGATAGGGTCAATGTGCTGGCACCATACTTCCAGATTCGGGGCTGCTTGAACGACCTGTGCGAGGTCCAAGGGAGAAACTGCTGCGACTAGCCTTGCATTGGTCTCAATTCCCTCCATAATACGGGCCAGAGACACGGCAGAGGCGCCATGGGCCTCTTGATACGTCTTGAAGTTCACAACCACCAGAGTCTCGCTCACGGATATGCGAGTAGCCCGGATGCTTTGACCGTGCCGACTATTCAGATTCCCCATGGCCAATTATCTTACCAACCATCCTGGAGTCATCGGAAATCACTGCCCCCTCCCCCACAAGGCACCTCTGGAGGACTGCTCTTCTCCCAATTATGGCATCCCCCAGTACTACGCAGTCAGTAAGTCTCGCACCACTGGAGACGACTGCCCCCGGCCCTATTGAACACCCGGACACCTCTCCTTCGGATTTGGAGCCCGTTCCAAACCAAGAGTCGTCGGCTGAGCGGCCACTGGAAAATTTTCCATTCTCGATGCATACTTGTGCTGCCTCGATGAACGAGTCAGGGGTCCCTGCATCCACGAAGTATCCTGAAAACTCTAGTCCGGCCATCCTCCCCGATTCAGCGATACCTGGGAATACCTCCCTCTCCATGCTGTATGAGCCAATTGGTAGTGAGTCGAGGGCTTCCCTGCTGATTATCGAACAACCAGCATTGATGAGGTTTGAGAACTCAGTTCCTGGATCGGGCTTCTCCTGGAACCTCCTTATCATCCCATCTCCGCCCAAATCACAGACCCCGAACCTACTGGGATCATCGACACTCCACAGCGAGAGAGTGGCTGAGGCGGACTTGCTGTTATGGTGCTCTAGTAGGGATTCCACATCGACACTGGAGACTAGGTCACCATTTAGCACCACGATGGGGCCAGTTCCCGAAAGCAGGGGCCTTGCATTGGCAATTGCTCCCCCCGTGCCCAGTGCCTCTTCTTCTATGGAGAGAATGACCTCGTAATCCACTTCCCCGGAGGACGAGAATGCCCTCATCTCGTCTATTCCATATCCGGCGGCGACTACTACCCTATCGATCAAATCGGGTGGGACGCATTCAACCACCCTTTCTAACAGCGTCATATCGAGCACTGGAAGTAGTGGCTTGGCCCTTCCTGTTGTCCAGGGGCGTAGCCTAGTGCCGAAACCGCCGGCCAGCACTAGCACGTCCATGCCTAGGCGTGACAGCAGGCTGGTTTGAGCGCTTCGCGTCCCCGTGAGGCTGGGAGCTCTTGCGCATCCTTCAAAGACGGGTTGCGAGTGGGTGGGGCGTTAGCATGAACATCCACGAGTACCAAGCTAAGTCCATGTTCCGAGAGTACGGCATAAAGGTCCAGGAAGGAGTTCACTGCACCAGCGTTGAAGAAGCACTCTCTGCTTACGACTCCCTAGGCTCTTCTGTTGTGGCCGTAAAGAGCCAAATTCACGCAGGAGGCAGGGGCAAGGGGACTCTATTCGACCCTGTCTCGGGCGAGGAAGTTATGCAAGGGGGAGTGAAAATTGCGTTTTCCAGAGACGATGTCGAGAAATTTGCGACGGGCATCTCTGGAAACCTCCTCGTCACCAAGCAAACTGGGCCCGAAGGGAAAATAGTTAGCAACATGTACGTAGAATCAGGATGCTCGATAGCGCATGAGTACTATCTTGCGGTCCTTGTAGATAGAGATTCAAAATCTGTCCTTGTCATGGCATCCACTGAAGGTGGAATGGACATTGAAGAGGTCGCTGAGAGAACGCCTGAAGCCATACACAAAATTTGGGCTGATCCGGCGACGGGGATTAGCGAAGAGGATGCATCTGGGTTGGCATACTCACTGGGACTTTCGGGTTCTTCAGCGGATGAAATGGCAGGGATGTTAGCATCACTTTACGAATTATTCATGGAAAGGGACTGCTCGATGATTGAGATAAACCCGCTAGTCAGAACTGAAGACGGGGGCATGGTGGCCCTAGATGCAAAGGTCAGTTTCGACGAAAATGCCGACTTCAGGCACCCATGGAGGGACGAGCTTCGAGACCTCTCTGAGGAAGAAGAAGTAGAGATCAGAGCCAATGAGCTTGGCCTCTCATATGTCAAACTCGACGGAAACATAGGTTGCCTAGTGAATGGGGCGGGTCTCGCCATGGCCTCCATGGATGTGATCAAGCTTTACGGGGGCGAGCCTGCAAACTTCCTAGACATCGGTGGCGGGGCCACCAAGGAGTCCATCACCGCTGCATTTGAGATCATACTGGAAGATTCGAGCGTTAAGGGCATCCTGGTCAACATATTCGGAGGGATAATCAGATGCGACATGGTTGCAAGGAGCGTTATCGAGGCCTCCGAGGAAATCGGCCTCAATGTTCCATTGGTAGTGAGATTCTCTGGGACGAACCACGCGGAAGGAAAGGCGGTTCTCGACGAGAGCGGGATGGCAGTCCACACAACAAGCACACTGTCGGAAGGGGCACGTAAGATAGTGGAGCTGATAGGAGGGGGGATCTGATGTCCATATGGATCAATGACGACAGCAAGGTCCTGATACAGGGAATCACTGGACGGCAAGGGACATTTCACGGAATTAGGATGTCTCGGTACAAAACCAAGATCGTGGGAGGGGTAACGCCCGGCAAGGGAGGCCAGACGGTTGACCTCGATGGTCTCGAGACTCCTGTTTTCGACTCGATGTCAGAGGCCATATCCGAGACTGGTGCGGAAGTGAGCGTGATTTACGTCCCGGCAAAGTTCGCAGCTGGAGCGATTGTTGACGCAGCAGAATCATTCCAGGCAGCCGGAGGCGGGCTAGTTGTATGCATTACCGAAGGAATCCCCACCCTCGACATGGTAAAGGCCGTTGCAATCGTCAACTCTTGCCCGGATGTAAGGCTCATTGGGCCTAATTGCCCGGGAATCATATCCCCTGGCGAAGAAGGTGGTTGTAAGGTAGGAATCATGCCCGCATTCATCCACGAGAAGGGGCGAATTGGGATTGTGTCCAAGTCTGGAACCTTGACTTACGAAGCAGTGGCTCAGACGATGAGCGTCGGAGAGGGGCAGACAACCTGTGTAGGCATCGGGGGCGATCCCGTCAATGGAACTGGTTTCATCGACTGCCTTTCAGCGTTCGAAAATGATCCTGAGACAGAAGCTGTTGTGATGATCGGGGAGATAGGGGGCTCTGCTGAAGAAGAAGCCGCAGAATGGGTGGCTGCAAACATGACCAAGCCAGTAGTCGGATTCGTTGCCGGCTCCACGGCTCCGCCAGGAAAAAGGATGGGTCACGCAGGCGCAATAATATCAGGAGGGAAGGGGACGGCCGCTGAGAAGTTCGCCGCTTTCGAAGAAGCGGGCATTTACGTGGCCAGGGATCCGTCGGAAATTGGTAAGGTCCTAGTTAGGGCCCTTGTGGACGCTGGATTGCGAGAGCCTTAGATGCGTTGGGCCCGAGCGAGGGTCACTCGGAGGCATTGTATGAGCAACCTAGAGCCGTCAATAGAAAAGCTCCTGGAGGAGACTTCTAGGTCTTTCTATCTCACACTAAACAAGCTCCCCTCGGGAGTTCGGAAGCAGATTGGGCTTCTTTACTTGCTAGCTAGGATTGCTGATACCATCGCTGATTCCAGTGTAGGGACAACCGAGGAGTTATTGCAGACTTTGAAATCTTACAACAGTAGGGCGCAGGGAGTTTCTGAGAAGATGCCTGACATGAGCTGGCTCTCTGAATCGCAAGCCAACCCATCTGAAGCAAGATTGCTCCTCAGGTCAAATGAAGCGGTGGAATTACTACTCGAACTCACCGAAAAAGATCAGGAGATAGTAAGAACCTGCTTGTCGGTAATAGTTAGCGGCCAGGTCCTCGATCTCGAGAGATTTGGTGCAGGCATAGGGGAGACAATTACGGCCTTGGAAAACTACGATGATCTTGACGACTATGCATACAGGGTCGCTGGGAGTGTTGGAGAATTCTGGACTAGGATGACTCTGGAACATCAATTCAATGTCGATGATAAAACAAGAGAAGCACTCTTCGAGAGTGGCGTGAGATTTGGAAAGGCGCTCCAGATGATCAACATACTGAGGGACATTCCTGAGGATCTGAATTTGGGCAGGTGTTACATTCCAGTGGATCACCTAGATGACCATGGGTTATCCCCGGACGATCTTCTAGAGCCGGAAAATATGGAGCAATTCAGAGGTCTCTACGATGAACTACTGGACAAGACTTCGGAGCATCTAGACTCCGCCATAGAGTACATCGGCATGATCCCCTATTCCCAGTTCAGACTCAGAGGCGCTTGCATGCTACCTGTGCTAATTGCATTGAGGACGATTTCACTCCTGAGGACCAGAAATGTACTAGATGGTGAAAATAGAGTCAAGGTTTCCAGGGATGAAATAAAGGAGCTAACTAGGAAGGTCATACTTTCGATCCCCTCCAAGAAGAGTTGCTTGAGGCTACTCGACTCAGAGAGGCTGTGACCGAGCCCTACGGGCTCGAGCATTTGTCCGCCCAACGGGGGGAGAGGTTCAAGAACAGGCCTTTGGCGCTCAAGACGAAGGAGTATGACTGAAACTCACGAGCCTGACAGCGTTCAACCGCTGGGATTGGTTTCCGAGCGGAGCGTTTCAATCCTCGAGGCTGATGTCGAGACACGGAGCATAGAGAAAGTCCGTCGGACAGTTGGAATCACCCGAGATGCGGCTAGGGCGATCAGCATTACCGCAATTGAGGCGTTCCGCGAAGGGGCGATTTTCATGGGGGTAATCGGCCCCAGAGGAGAGTTGGTGAATCCATTCGCCCATGTGGATGCCGCGATTTGGTCAGAATCAGAGGTCCCACAAAGCATCATAGATGCCGCTTATGACTACTGCGAGGAGCTTACCAAAAGAGAGGCAGGCAATTTTTACCATTCTTTCAAGTACCTCCCAGACCTTCAAAGGAGGTCTATCTGTGCTTATTACGCGTTTTGCAGGAGGGCCGATGATATCGCGGATGGCGACTATGTCGATCATTTCCCAGGTGGTTCTTCGGACGACCCGGAATCAAGGGACTACAGGGAACGGATAGAGAGGCTCACCAGCGGGGATCCGGTTGTGGACAGATCTTCCTACAACGACAAAATGTCGCAGCTCTTCTACTACAGGAAGAAGCTATCGACAGCGTACGAGGACGTGACCTCCACTGATCCTATCTTCATAGCCCTGAAGGATACTGTCCATAATTTCGGAATTCACCGACAGTCCCTAGATGACATGATTAGCGGCATGGAGGATGACTTCCACAGGAACAGGTACGAGACCTTCGAGGAACTCTACTCATACTGCTATCGCGTAGCCTCAACTGTTGGCTTGGTATGCATAGAAATTTATGGATACGATGACCCTATGGCTAGGGAGTATGCGGAAGCTTGGGGCATTTACATGCAATTAACTAACATCCTCCGAGACGTTGCGGAGGATGCTGCTAGGAATAGGATCTACCTCCCAGTGGAGGATCTAGGCAGATTTGGCATCACTCCCGAAGACATACTGGATGGCGTATCCGTTGTTTCCCACCCAGGGTGGAAGCCATTCGTAGAGGACTTCATCGAACAGGCCGATAGGTACAGAGAGAGGGCCTTCAAGCTCCTCCCGATGCTTGACAAGGGATCGAGATATTCCCCTGCTGCAATGGCGAAATTCTACGAGTCCATCATGGCCAAAATAAGGAAGAAGGGAGGAGATGTTTTCACAGAAAGAATTCAGCTATCCAAATCTGAGAAGATTGCGCTTGCAGGTTACGTTTACGCCAGATACCGATTCTTGGCCATATGAGCGCAAATGACCGCTAACTGCGTTGGAGACAGAAGAAGTATTGAGAGGATCACAGGGAGGGAATGGCATGAGGATAGCAGTATTGCTGGAGGAAAGGTGCAAACCCAACAGTTCTGCCTACATGTACCTCGAGAAATATGCGGGGATGTGCGGCGGCGAATGCATCCAACTTGAGGACGGTAAATTCAGGATCTTGGAGATGGCATGCCCTGTCTGTTTCACTAGAGCGAAATTATGCCCTGGAGAGGCGGTCAAAATAATCAATCTACCCGAAGAGCTTGACCATGACATGACTCACAGGTACAGCCTGAATGGGTTCAGATTATTTCGCCTACCTACTCCTGCCAAGGAATCTGTTGTAGGCATACTTGGGCCAAACGGAATAGGCAAGTCAACTGCAATAAACCTGCTATCGGGATCAGTGAGGCCCAATCTTGGAGACTGGCAGAACCCTCCTCCGGACTGGGACGATGTGATATCCACGTTCCCCAGAGGTGAACTGAGGGACTATCTCGGACTTGTTTCCCAGGGAGAGGTTAACATCGCAGTAAAGCCCCAATATATCGACAAATTACCGAAACTATGGGATGGAAATGTGAGGGGGCTTCTCGCACGAGTTGATGATAGGGACGAACTCGAACAATGTGCAAAAGACATAGCCGTTGACCACCTCCTAGACAGGGATCTCACCGGACTTTCAGGAGGTGAGTTGCAACGAGTTGCAATTTGCGCCACCATATTGAAGGAGGCTGACGTTTACTTCTTCGACGAGCCTTCTTCTTACCTGGACATTTACGAGAGGATGCGTATGGTCAGGATAATTCAGGAGTTGGCATCTAAGGGGAAGAGAGTCCTTGTTGTGGAGCACGATCTTGCAATTCTGGATGTCCTCTGTGACCTGCTGCACATCATCTATGGAGAGAGGGCTGCTTATGGGATATTCACGCCACCGAGATCCACTAGAACTGCAATAAATGCGTACCTCGATGGATTCTTGCATGAAGAGAATGTTAGGATTAGGGACAAGCCGATACGGTTTGTCAGGGGCCGGACCCGAGGAGAGGATATCGGAGTTCCAATTCTAAAATGGGGAGACATGGAAAAGAAACTGGGTGATTTCCAACTGAAAACTGGCCAGGGGGAAGTTCGATCCGCAGAGGTGATTGGGGTAGTTGGCCCAAACGCTACTGGAAAGTCGACAATGGTCAAGATGATTGCAGGAGAGATGGAACCCGATGAGGGCTGGTGTACAATGGAGGCCAACGTTTCCTACAAACCGCAGCACGTCAGTACGGACTTCGAAGGAACTGTGCAGGATTGGCTCGATACCGAGCTTGGTGGAAAGTGGCGATCAGGAGAGTTCCATACTCAGGTCATCAGGCCCCTCCAAGTTGATAAAATGCTGGAGTTGCAAGCTCAGAGGCTCTCTGGAGGGGAGTTGCAGGCCGTCAGTATAGCGATATGCCTAGGAAAGGATGCTGATCTGTACCTAATGGACGAGCCCAGTGCACACTTAGACGCGAATGCAAGGATGGAAGCGGCCAAGGCCATCAGGAGGACGATGGAAAGTAACGAGAAGGCTGCGATGGTGATTGATCATGACATCTACTTCATCGACATAGTTAGTGACTCATTGCTGGTTTTCGAGGGAGAAGGGGGGAAGTCTGGATTTGCGATGGGGCCCCTAAGCCTCCGGAAGGGGATGAACAGATTCCTATCCGATGTAGAAGTGACATTCAGACGCGACCATGAGTCCAAGAGGCCTAGGATAAACAAGCCGGAGAGCGTCAAAGATAGGGATCAAAAGGCGTCTGGGGAGTATTTCTACACAGACTGAACCATTGGATTATTGAATGCGAAAGGAGGCGTATGGACGTGGAAGAAGAAGCAAGTGACGATGGTTCAGAATCTGAGGAGCGATCGGGGATTGAAGACCCATTGCAGGAAATGGAGTTAGAGATTGCGAGATTGGAGAAGGAATTGCAATACTCGGCCGCTGAAATAGCCAATATCAGACAGCGTTCTTCGAGGGACAAGTCTGATGCGATCAGATTTGGAGCTTCCAGCCTCTCGAGGAAGATTCTGCCTCTGATAGGGAACCTAGAGAAGGCTGTTTCGACTTTTGAGGAGTCTTCATCTGAGGCATTCCTTGATGGAACGAGAATGGCGCTCGAGGGGATTTGGACAGCACTGCAGTCTGAAGGGGTTAGCCGTGTTGACGCAGTAGGGGGAACATTCGATCCGACCTGCATGGAGGCCATTGCAACGGTTGCTGCACCTGATGGAATTGATCCGGGACAGGTGGTCGAGGTAGTGGAAGAGGGATATATGCTCCATGAAAGAGTACTTAGGGCCGCTAGAGTAATTGTGGCTGAGGCGAGAGTGGATGAACCATCCGATTGACCCCGACATCTCCAAGTCGATGACTCTGCCATCTAGGTTCTACACGGATGAAGAGAGTCACGATAGCATAGTTTCTGGATTTGAAAAATGCTGGCACTTCGCGGCGCATAGGAGCCAGATGGATGGTGCAAACTCGATTCCACTCGATCATATGGAGGAGTTATTGGGAGAGGCCATGGCACTGATAGAATCAGATAGATTGAGGTGCCTGTCGAATGTTTGTACACATCGTGGCATGATCCTTGTCACAGAGCCCTGCAACTCCTCATCGATTAGGTGTGGCTACCATGGCCGTACATTTGGGCTGGATGGGTGCTTCAAGAATATGCCAGAATTCGAGGGCGTGGAGGGTTTTCCCTCTGCCAAGGACGATCTTGTGGAGTTTCCAATAAAGGAGTGGAGGGGCATGATATTCTCTGGGACTTCCCCTTCCCGATTTAGCTCTGTTTTCGACTTACTTGAAGAAAGGATAGGGTGGATGCCCATCGAGAGCTTCCGTCATGATGAGTCAAGGCACAGGTCATACGAAATTGATGCCAACTGGGCCCTTTACGTGGACAACTACCTGGAGGGTTTCCACATACCATTCGTGCATGGGGAGCTCCATGATGCCCTGGACTACGACTCCTATACTACTGAGCTCTTTGACGGAGGAGTGCTTCAGATAGGCATAGCTAATGGTTCTGAGGATACTTTCGACTTGCCGAGTTCCTCGCCTGATTTCGGGAAGAGCGTTGCAGCTTACTACTACTGGATTTATCCTGGATTAATGCTGAACTTTTACCCATGGGGACTTTCAGTCAATCTTGTAGTCCCCATTTCAGTTAGTAAAACCCGAATCATCTACCGTGGTTTCGTATGGGATGAGGAGAAACTAGGCAGGGGCGCTGGAGGGGATCTAGACAAAGTTGAGGAGGAGGACCAAGAAATTGTTGAGGCAACATTCAGAGGGGTATCTTCCGGCTCCTATGACAGGGGGAGGTACTCACCAAAAAGGGAGGCTGGCGTACATCATTTCCATTCAATTATGTTTAACGATTGAACATAGTTTATATCCAAACCTCCATCATACGTGTCATGGCCAAAGCAAACAATGTACCCACAATCGTGCTAATCGTCCTATCCGTCCTACTTTCAGGGTGCGCTGGCACTTCTAACGAAGAAATTCAAGGGTGCATGGACGAGGTTGCTCAGAACTACGATGAGTCGGCGACCCTTGACGACGATTCCTGTTCATACCTTGATACGGACGGGGATGGCGTCTTCGATCATCTTGAGGTTCCGGGGTGCGTGGACGAGGGGGCAACAAATTATGATTCAAGCGCCACGGACGACGATGGTTCGTGCGCCTATCCCCCCGCATCACAGTACTCCACGGCATGGTCGGAAGTAGGGATGGACATGCCATGCCAATGCTCTGATGGTTCTAACTACTCGGTTTGGCACCGGGATGCGTCGCAGACTCATGTCGTACTCTACTTCCAAGGAGGAGGGGCGTGCTGGAATGATTTCACTTGCGTGGTCCCCGGCGGGACGTACAAGACAAACACTGGAGAATGGGATGACCCAACTCCGAGCACCCAAGAGAACTCTAACGCGGGCGGAATCTTCAACTTCGCTAACCACGATAATCCATTGGTGGATTACTCATTCATATTTGTCCCATACTGCAGCGGGGACATCCATGTTGGTAACAACAACGTGACCTATGAGCATGGAGAGGTCCAGCACCGCGGACATCTGAATGCTATGTCGGGTTTCGAATTGATGAAAAGCATGTACCCCAATGCTGAGGAAATCTTCGTAACTGGATCGAGTGCCGGATCCATTCCTGCGACACTGTATGCCATGAAATCAGCAATGGATTATCCTGATGCTAGTGTCTCGGCATTCAATGATGCTACGGGCGGACTAGTTTCATTGGAGACTATAGATTTAGATACACTATGGTCGATTAATGAGACCATGTCTGACTTCTCCCTAGATGGGGTTGTCAGCTTCAATAATTTATCTAGTGCAGATTTGGTAATTGTCCCAGCAATGCAAAATCTAGGGATTAAATTCGCCAGGTATGACAATGCCTACGACAACACAATGAGGTACTTCAACGGACTTCTAGACAACCCTCCCTTCGACTACAATGAACAAATTAGAATTTCTGAGAATGAAATAGAAGAGGCTGGGGTGGATATCTCTGGTTTTATCGCACCTGGTGATGGGCATACCATCCTGGGGAATAGCGGCTTCTACGAACTGGAGGTGGAAGGTCACTCTTTCCTTGAGTGGTTCACTTCTTTCGTGGAAGGAGGGCAGCCGGAAGACGTGCACTGTACTGATGACTGCAACCTCAATCCCGATGGATCTACAGTATGATGATGAATTAGGAATGAAAAAGTGGGTTGATGAAATGATCGAAATGAGAAACGAAAAAATTGCCATTCTAATGATTGTACTGATGCTCCTGTCCGGATGTACTGGAAGCGATTCTGGTGGAGGCTCGGATGTTCAGGACGAGGTAGACGGCTCCATGGACCCCGTGGAGGGGGAAAATGAAACCGATTCGGGCGACAGTGTGCCTCTTGTGATTTCAGTCCCGCACTCAGTGGGTTGCGACAGCCTCGATCCCGGGCATTGCATGATGCCGTTCCCATCTAGCAAATATCTTGCAGATGACTCGAGCACGAATACAGGTTTTCGATTGGACGTGCCTGCAGCGGCGATACCCGTTTCCGGATCGGCAGGGCCGAGCGAAATCCCCATGCTAGGGCTTTTCGACGGTCACAGTCCGTCGACTCAAATATTCACTACATTCACAGATACTCCTGACATTTCCTCGCTTGCAGACCAATTGAGTATTGGCTCGTCTATTTCGGAAGACCATGGTTCAGTACTTCTAAACATGGATAATGGCGAGATTCTCCCTCACTGGGTTGAGATTGACGAGAGGAGTCAGGATGACGAGCCTACGATCGTCTTCCTAAGGACCATCGGAGGGCTCGAGCATGATGCTCAGTATGCTGTTGCCTTCAGGGGACTAGTCGATAATTCGGGTGAAGCCGTAGAGTCGCATTCCTCATTTGCTGCTCTGAGAGACGGTCATGCGACAGATGATCCCGACTTGGAGGCTAGGAGGGATAGCTATGAGCCCATGTTCTCAGCACTTTCGGATGTTGGCTTCGAAAGATCTGAAATCCAATCCGCCTGGTGGTTCCATACCGCTTCCACGGAATCCATAATCGGGGATGTAATTACGATGCGTGACGACGCCCTTGAAAGACTGGGTGACGATGGAATTGGTTGCAATGTTACTGAAGTAAACGACAATTGGGGTGACGATGGGATGACATTCAGGAGGATCAAGGGCACATTCACTGCTCCACAGTATGTGGAAGCTGATTTTCCACCGACCCTACTCCGAAGGGATCAGTCTGGTACTCCATTATTTGTCGAAAACAGAGAGGTTGTATTCACCATAACAATACCGCAATCTCTAGCTAATTCTAGTACTTCTGGACCGCTCACAGTTATGGGACATGGATTCCTAGGCAATGGGGATGGAATGGTCAGTGGTGGATTGCGTGAGTGGGGCGAGTTATTCGGAACTCCGATGATAGGAACCGACTTCAAGGGATGGAGTTCAGATGGGGATTATGATGCAGTGACCTTTGCACTGATGAACGTAGAATACTTCCAGCACCAAGCTGAGAGGCTGATGCAGTCAATGATGAATAATGTTGCAATGGTCAGAACTTTCTCAGGGGTATGCTCTGATCTTTCAGAGTTCCACCACAATGGGACCAACCTGATTGATGTATCGGACATTGGGTACATGGGATACTCCCTGGGGGGCCTCAGAGGTCCATCGATGCTTGCTACGACCCCAGGCATGGATCGAGGGGTCCTTTGGGTAGGTGGCTCTTCATTCACTCATCAGGTTGAGAGGTCGACCCAGTACACACAGTTTGAGGAATTGTTCGCGAACGAAATAGCATACCCCTCTAGAAACGATCGCGCGGTTCTGATTGCACAGATGCAATCTATGTGGGACACAACCGATGCGGAATCGTACTTGCCCTTTATCGAGGAAGGTTTTGAGGGGAAGACTCAGCCATTTGAAGTCCTATACATCAGTTCAGTGAATGACGCCCAAGTAACGATTTTGAGCACCGATAGAGCCGTACGAACTGCTGGCTTGAGCAATCTGAACTCATCTGCATGGCATCCCTGGGGGATAGATGTCTCGTCAACTGCCATAGAAGGCTCTGGAGTCGCGTACTTCGATGGAGGATTCCCCGACGTCCCTAGTGGAAACATCCAGGGTCCGATGGAATATCACTCACTGGCACACAATCAGATAGCTGCATTTGAGCCCGCCTACACAATGGCCTTCGACTACCTTTTCACGGGAACTGTCTCGAATACCTGCGGAGTTTCTTGCACTTTCGAAGGAGTCTGGTGATTAGCCAACTGGTTCCCCTCCCTCGCCGAGGAAGGCCAGCCTCCTTAGTGCGCCTTTGCTGATCAAATAGTCAATTACAGACATGGGCACGGTTGCCCCAAGTACCTCGATTACGGCTTCGTCATCCATTATGGTAGACATCATCCTAGCTGTCTCCCTTACCCTCCAGCCTTCATATCTCTCTCTGTGTTCGAGCTGGGCAATGACGGTTTCCCAGCCGCCCTTACTGTAGAGTTCGGCGGTTTCTTGGTCACTTGTGAAGAGTGTGCCTGGGCCACCATGGTATCTCTCGGCATGAGAAACCCAATTAGGAGGGTCATCGATATCTGGAATGGCCACTATTTGGAAATCGCCTAGTTTCTCATCCGAACCGGCCCAAGCCTCGATCATCTCCTTCCTCTCATCGGCTGACCAGGGATTCCTCAGAGTCTCTGGTCGATTTGAGGAACCTATGGCTATTACTATCATTGATTCTGGGCTGTTTTCATCTCTCCATTCGACTGCTGATGTGATGAGTATCTCATGACCCCTGTGAAATGGCTGGAATCTTCCTAAAACCACTATACTGGGTTCCGGTGGCATTTCGGGAGGCTGAGGGGATATTTGTAATTCCGTCATGATGAGGCCTCGATGAAATCTGATAAATTCTGGTCTCCCAAGTACCATGAGAATGGGTCCAAGTACTCCCTGCCAATCAGCAGAGGTAGGCTTTCCCTTCTTGACTTGTCTATGATGTCAAATAGGCTACCGGATGAATCCTGATGAGACTCCATAGTAGGTAAAATTCGAGGGTCCATGGATGGATCCATGGTCTCACCGAGCTCCTCCCTTCGGGACATCCAGTCGATTACAACGGATTCTACGAATGAGGTTCTGTCGGTATTTGCAATAGTTTCTGAGAAATTTCTCCAGACCCCTGGTTTCAGGAAAGATCCTGTTCCAGGCACCTTGGCTCCAGAGTTTGGTTCGACATACAAGAATAATCTAGCATCCCAGCACCTCCACTCCCCCTTGGATGACCAGTGAGAAAGGAGAAGGAGGAGGTCTAGCTTGTCCTCTAGCTTGAGGTCTTGATTAGCCAGTGTTAAACTCTGATCGATCTCCATGACCCTATCTGCCCATTCTAGGACTTCTCCCTCCAAGTCTATATCGAATTGCCGATGAAGTGAATCCACTTGACTAGGCCTGATTCCCCTCATTGACATCCCCTCCATTCCTGAAATCAGTTCTCCCAATGGCATCGATAGCAAATCGGCCAATGATTCTCGGTCGACTAGCGAGATGATTACATCGACCATGGCAACCTCGAACCGACCAAACGGTGGCATGAAATGAACCCTCGCTTGGGTGGTCCTTGCCCATTGGGGCCACCGAATTCAAGAACTTGGGTGGTTGCGCTGAACACAACAACGAAGCGGGAAGTGTGCGAACTTGGCGACTATTGAGGAGCAAATCAAGTCCCTCGAAGAGGAGATTGGGAAAACTCAGAAAAATAAGGCCACAAATGCCCATATTGGAAAACTGAAGGCTAAAATTGCAGCTTTGAAGGCTCGGAAGGAAAAGGCTCAGGCACACGCGAAGGCTAGCGGAGGGGGGCAGGGTTTCGAAGTAAAGAAGTCCGGGGATGCTTCGGTGTCTTTGGTTGGATTCCCAAGTGTTGGGAAGTCTAGTCTGATATCGCAATTGACCGGAGCTGATTCAGAAGCCGGGGAGTTTGCCTTCACCACTCTGACGTGTATACCGGGGGTCCTGGACCACAGAGGTGCAAAAATCCAGATTCTTGATCTTCCGGGATTAATCAAGGGGGCTTCGGAAGGTAAAGGCAGAGGCAGGGAAATCCTGAATGTAATCAGGGGCTCTGATATGGTACTATACGTGGTCGATCCATTCCAAGATTCGCACTTTGACATTCTGGATAAGGAGCTCTGGATGTCAGGGATGAGGCTGAATCAGGAAAAGCCACAAGTGTACATCACAAGAACCGATAGAGGCGGGATAGTTGTCAGATCCACGGTACAGCAGACAAATCTGACTGATGAAGAGATTCAAGAGATAATCAGAAGTTTCGGCATAGTTTCTGCAACAGTGACACTACGGACCGATGTGACTGATGATCACATCGTGGATACCCTCGCGGGTAATAGGATCTACAACAGAGCCGTAGTTGTCGTGAATAAGATCGACTTGGCGACAAAGAGTGACATTTCTAAGACTAGAGGGATGCTGCCCGAAGGGTGGCCAGTTCTGGAGGTTTCTGCCAAGACTGGAGAGGGCGTGGAGGAGATGAAGGACTTCATATTCGATAATCTCCACTTCATGTCGATTTACCTGAAGCCTCAGGGCCAGGATGCGGATATGATAGAGCCGTTGATTGTGAAGGATACCTCGACTGTCAGGGATGTGTGCGTCAAGCTACACCGGGACTTCGTCAGAAAGTTCAGGTATGCCAGGGTAAAGGGCCCGAGTGCTAAATTTGATTGGCAGAGGGTAGGGTTGGACCACCAGCTCAAAGATGAGGACTTACTAACTGTAATTCTGAGAAAGTCGTGAGCGATGAATTGACCAATGGTAGCCTCTCGGGAGACCATGGGCGGCGACTCAGGGGACCTTCTCCCACGTGCAGAATTGCGTGGACTGGTTAGTCATCTGCGGAAAAGAGCCTTGATCCTGTCAGGGGCCCTATTAATCGGTTTTATAGCAGGTTTTCCCGCAGCTGGAGAGGCGATAGAGCTGCTTCTTGGCTCTAGTTCTTACAGGCCAGACGGAGTTGAGATTGTGATTCTTCACCCTATGGAAGCAATACTCCTTAAACTCAGAATTGGGATTAATTTCGGAATATTGCTCTCTGCACTAGTTCTGATGTGCGACTTGACTTGGAACGGCAGGAGGATTGTTGCAGAATCTAGGAGGTCAGGGGATTACGGCAAAGGGAACTTTGGCGGTACCTTGGTAGTTGTTTTTCTGGCGTTCCTCCTGGGATTGATGGGCGCGGCGTACTCCCACGGGGTTCTTGTGCCGCTCCTTCTTGACTACCTGTCCAATGATGCTGCATCTGCTGGACTAGCCACAACATGGCAACTGCAGTCATGGGTTGGCTTCATCACTGGCCTGTACTTTGCATCGATCCTAGGATTCCAAGTACCTCTGATCGCTTCCATACTCCTGAGGAGCGAGCTGATAGAGAGAAGTTCAATCTCCGATAACAGAGGAAATCTCTGGTTCGCTGGACTAATCTTGGGGGCTTTGATATCCCCTCCTGACCCAGTTTCGATGTTCCTAGTGGCTGGACCTATGCTGCTTCTTCTAGAAGTGGCACTGGTGGTCGATAGGATAACTAGGAATCGATAGCGATTCCTCGGTTTCTGGCATCCTCGGCCCTAGCTGCAGCCCTGCCGTCCTCTACGTCAACTAACCTCATCATGTAAGCACCAATGAGAATTAGCAGGGAGATGCAGAAAACGCCGACCCTGCTGCCGTACATCACGGTGAGAGTGGCATACAAGAGAGGGCCGATGAAAGCGGCTACCTTTCCGAAGAAGCCGAAGAAGCCGAAGAACTCGGCACTCCTAGTCTCGGGCACCATCTGCCCGAATATACTCCTAGCCAGACCCTGGGAGCCGCCAAGGAGAGTCCCCATTCCACAACCAAGGAGCAAGAACTGGAGGCCTACAGTCAGGCCAAGAGGCTCCCATACGATGTCCCTGACGGTTTCTGGAATTACGTCTATCGGGCCATCTCCGAGATTGGTCGGATGGTCTATGCCGACCGAGCTGGATTCGTCCAGTGGGCCACCGGAGACACTGGCACTGAATCTTGTATCTCCTATCGAGACCAGGAAGTCCTGAAGATGGCTCTGATTGTTTACCTTGACCATATGAGGGAAGTCTTCTGAGCTTCCCCACTTCCAATCGTAAATGCCACTCCTCTCGCCGATTTCAACAGGCAGAATTCCGGAGTATGTCTCTGCCCATTCCTGCTCGTTAAACTCTTCATCGGAGAAATCTGCCTTCTGGGCTATGCTGTGATCGAAATTCCAATTCATGTATGCCACATAAGAGCCGGAAGTGGCGAGTCTTTCTTGTAGCCAGGTCTGAGGGAGGGGGGACGGGCTATCCGTGTAGTCCAAAGGATCGGTCCCCATCTCAATCTCGTATGCATTATCGAACCAGTCTCCATCCACATCATCATCATACGAGTCTGCAATTCCATCACCATCGGAGTCCCACTCGAAAAGAACGTCATGTTGGTCATGTGAGTCCAGTGCTAGAGGGGCGAAAGCGCAGGCGGCGAAACAAAGCACGACCCAACCTGCAAGGGACACTGAAAGTGCCTTCTTAGTCCCAATTCCATCAATTGTAATCAGTCGGAAAACTCTACCCCCATTGGAAAGTGTAGTGAAAAATAGAGCACTGGGCCACGCTACGAACTGTATCGCGAGTATGGTCACCATTAGCTCAGTAGTTGTTACACCCAGGACAGCGGTGCCGAACACGCCGCCCAATGCAGTTACGGTGTTTATCCCGTCTATGAAGAAGAAATACGCGAGCATGTAGATGAAGAGGGTTCGGAACTTGCTGACTTCCTTCAGAGTCTGAATAACCTGGCGATAAGCCGACATGAGGTCGACTGATTCCTCTTCTCCCTCCATGGGGGGCTCGGGGACGTACTTGAAAGTAAGAAGGGCGAAGCCATACCACCAGACTCCTGCGGAAGCTAGACACAGCCTGATGACGAAGTCACCTCCAATCCCGAGAACCAGTATGAAGTGAATCAGGAGTAGTATCCCTCCTCCCAGATAACCGTAAGCGAATGCGCGGTTCGAGATGTCATCCATCTCGTCATCTGTCCCCATGTGAGGTAGCATTGCGTTGTAGAAGACGCCGGCCCCGTTCAGCCCTATGTTGGCTAGGAGGAAGAAAACCATCAGCCAGACCCATTCCGAGCCGGAATACAGGAAGTCGAATCCTATCAGGAATGTAGATCCCGCGCCGATATATGTCAAATACTTCAGCCACGTCATCTTGATTGGCTTTCTGTCCGCTATGACGCCGAAGGCGGGAGCGAGGATGGCTACCATCAATGTGGCTGCAGCCACTGCATAGGCCCAAACAGCGTCACCAGTCATGTCGATGTTTGCGATAGTGGTAGTGAGGCCATTTGCTTCCAAGAAAAGGTAAGCATACCATGCAGGCAGTATAGCTACGGTCGTACTTGTCTCGAATGCTGACTTGCCCCAGTCATAGAATGCGTACCCCCTTACTGCCTTTGGATCCGAAGCCCGGTCTAGTTCTACTGCATCTGACATGGTAATACCCATCCGTCGTACGTGCAGAGAGGTAATTATCCTTGCCGCGGACAGAAGTTGCCTGTAAATCCCTTATGAGCGTGTATTATGTCGGACAATCGTGGTTGGCAGCGGGAGTTGGAGGCAACCGGCGGAGAACTCAATAGAGGCCCTAGTTCATGGGATCAATTTCTCGGATGGAGTTGAGTTCGATCTAAGAATGGATGGTGATGGTGAACTAGTGATTTTCCATGATGAGTTCGTCCCAGGAGAAGGGGGGATTGCGAGTCGTTGCATCGAGAATATGTCGACTAGTGAGTTGAAATCAAGGGGAATTGTGGTTTTTGATGAAATACTCTCGGAACCTAAGTTTACCGAAACTTGGAATGATGCAGGTAAGACGGTCGATATCGAAATCAAGATCCCCCATCCGATCACTAAAATCGAAACCGATCATTACCTTGGTTCGATGATGGAAAGAATAGAGGATGCAATTGAGCCGCTTTGCCTCCCCGAAAGAACGACAATAGTTTCTAGTTTCTCACCCAGGATCTCCCGCGTTGCCAAGACATCAGAATTTTCAATTCCGGTTACGCGACTGATGCCTCACATACGTTCTTGGGGGAGGTTCTGGAGGCTGAAGAGGATAATTGCCATGCCTCATTTCGCCACTACATCGGTCCCTTCCATTGCCAATAGTTTCAGAGAAGAAGGGATGGAAACAATAGGAATGGCATTGGATTATATGGTCGGATGGACTCGATTTGTTTCGCCCGGTTCAGTAGTAGGAATTAGGGGCAACGGCCTTCGAAAATTGCATAAATCTCTGAAGGGGATGGGGATGTTTGTCTGGCCTGCGCCACTCGGGATGGAAGACGAACTTATCCAAGCCGGAATTTCTCTAGTTTCGGACAATATGAATCCAGATACTCTAGCGAAGCCCGATGGAAGTATCAGATGGCCGAGGCCTGGAAGTCAGCCCCTCGATGAGGAATGGAGGGATATTTTCGATTCTGCATCTAAGGATGAGTTTCGGGATCTCTTCATGGAGGCGAGTGATTCTCTACCAACTTGGAGTGAACTAAGTTCCGAGGAGAGGGGCGATATTGTTGCTAAGAGAGGGAAGGAATCCTATTGGGAAGGAACAGAGGAAAAATGGAGGAGAGATGCCGAAGGTGGGCTCCCTTGGGGGTGCCCCAGGATTATTGGCCACAGGGGTGCCGGTAAGACTCATGGAATCTAATCACAGTCTTCTGTGAGGTTGATTCTTTGGGATGTACTTGGGTCTGTATATCGGAGTTCCCCTTCCCTCTCTGGCTTCCCTCTCATCCAGAATCTGGGCGCATATCCCAGCAACCCTTGCCCAGCCGAAAAACGTAGTATAGTAATCTGGCTTCCTAAATCCTACCGAATGCAGGAGAGTGCCACTGCCCAAATCCACATTCGGATAGGGGTTGCTAATTTTCGGAATTCTCTCTTTCAGTATCGCGGGTGTTATCTCCCTGAGGGCCTTTACTGTCTTGTACAGGTCGTCATCCGGGCATATCTCCTCGCCAAGTCCAATCAGCAAAGATGCCCTGGGGTCTTCTGCCCTTAACACACCATGCCCGAATCCATATATTGGCCTGCGTGAGTCTATCTCCGCATTTACGAAATTGGCGACCTCTTTTGGATCCGAAGTACCTATTCTCTGAACGAATTCCAACACAGACTGGTTGGCCCTGCCATGAAGTGGCCCTGAAAGTGCATTCATTGCACTGGAGAGAGCAGAATATACTGATGCCCTGCCGGATGCTACAGCCTTTCCTGTAAATGTCGAGAGGTTTCCCCCTCCGTGATCCATATGTAGGATGAAGAAGAACCTCAGCACCCTCTCCATCCTCTTGGCCTCATCGCCTTCAATTCCGAGCATATGGACGAAGTTCTCTACGAGTCCTAGTTCCGGGTTTCGTGGCTTCAGCTGTTCGCTCTTACCCCCGCGTAGCAGGAAAACTCTGGCCATGAGCTCTGGCATCCTGGCAATTAGGTTCATGGAATCGGCCCTAACGTCCCCCGTAGGTTCTGCTGTGCCCAATGCCATGATGCCAATGGCTAGCCAATCCATTGGGTGCCCGCTTCCAGGGGTAAGAGACTCAAGGACCCTTAGGGCGCCGGTTGGCAGGGACTCTGCCCTGTGAACCAACTCAGCCCTGAACTTCTCTGATTGCTCTGGAGTGGGCAATTCTTTGTGCAGAAGGAGGTAAATTACATCCTCCTCTTCTAAATCCACGAGATCGGCAACCGGGTAACCAACGTAGTGAACCCCTTCCAGAGGATCGACGTAGGAAGTCTGACAGGTGCCAACTGGAATTCCCCTAAGTCCCGTGTCCAAGTGGGACTCTGTTACATTGAATATGGTACCATCATCTGACAATTACATCACCCGGGCTCATTGGAAAGGGGAGTGTGTCATAACCCCTCCGTTTGACCGTCTTCGAATTTACAAGAAGAGGGGTATTTCGAAATGAGGTCAAAAAAATAGGCAAATTCTGCCCTATTCCAATTTCCGTAGGACCCCAACGGTCATAGTGGGGCCATCGGGCGCGGATGCCGTGACTCCTTGGCGTGAGAGGGTGGAATCCCTGGATACTGAGCATAGGCATATGCTTTCAGGAGGCACCCTCAGTAACTTCTTTCTAAGGGGTTCACTGACAAGCGGGCATCCTGTTTTTGTGAGTGGCTTCTATGGTGCGCTAATAGGATTGACGATTTTACTACCGTACGCATACGATGGACTAATGGTGGAAAATGGAACAATTTCGGATGTTATCAGAGACTGTGCATTTCAGACCCTGATACTAATCTCAATGACTTCCTTCCTCGGGGGTTTCTCTTTGATGGTTTCTACAGTCATGAAGAGGCCCCCTACTAGGCTAGAAAACAGAAGGAAGTTCATATTCCCACTCCCCTTCATCGGTATTGTTGCAATTTCTCTCGAAATAATTTTTGATAATGTTCCTGACAACGTTAGATGGTTGGGGTGGGCTTTCCTGATACTTCCGGGTCCCCTATGGGTCCACCTCTCATATGCTCCCAGATGGAGGATTCTAGATCGCTTGGATAGGGGTGTCGACGCGTTTGAAGGGATGGGAATTACCATTTATGGGGCTGATGAGGACGGAATAGCAGAGTCGGACTCAGAATTGGAAGAAGTACTGGACATCGTCTAGACTGATTAATCCATACTTCCTTCGAGATCAATAATTGACTCCCTTAGTTCATCCGGAATTGGGATTGGTTTTCCCGTGTTATAATCGACAAGCACGCCAACAACCTTTCCCGTAGCCGCAACCTCTCCATCCCTGCTGAGGCTCGAAATCTGATATTTCATATCGAAAGAGGCGTTTCCAATTCTGGAAACTGATGTTTGAACCTTGACCTCATCAGGGAAAACCACTGGAAATTTGTAGTCGACCTCTATCCTGGCCAAGATTGGTCCAATGTTGGAGTTCTCGTAAAGTTCCATCATGCCAACTTCATAGAAATACAGCATCCTAGCAGTCTCCATCCATGTGGCGAACTTGGAGTGGTTGACGTGGCCAAGTGCGTCCATGTCCCCCCAATTAACCGTGATTTCCGTAGAGATCGCCCATTTGTCAGATTCTGGATTATTTCCTGGAGCCATAATTTTCACCTAGATTAGATTCAACTTTCGGCCACTCTCTTCAAACGCCGAGAGGACTGTATCGAGGTCGTCCCTAGATAGGCCAGCAGAAATCTGTGTCCTGACTCTGGCCTTGTCCCTAGAAACCATCGGGAAGACAATGGCTCCCACAAGGACTCCACTCTTGCTGAGGCTATTGGACAAATCCTGAGCCAGTTTGCCCTCTCCGCACATCACGGGAATGATTGGGGTCTCTGAATTTCCAGTATCGAAGCCCATGGAATTCAGTTGCTCCCGGAAGTAATCAGTATTCTCCCAAAGCCTCCTAACGTGCTCCGGCTCTTCCATCAGCACCTCTACAGCTGCTTTTTGAGCCGCTGCGACGCCCGGTGGCTGGCTTCCAGATAGAAGCCATGAGCGGCTGTGGTTCAGGGCATGAGTTCTTACATCCTCGGAGCCGGCAAGTATTCCTCCTTGGACTCCCATGGCCTTGGAGTATGATCCGATCTCGAAGTCGACTCTGCCTTGAAGTCCGAAGTGCGCCACTATTCCCTTTCCACCCCCAAGTACGCCCTCTCCGTGACAGTCGTCAACGAACACCATCGCACCGTACTCTTCTGCAATATTTGTTATTTCATCTAGAGGCGCTATATCCCCATCCATGCTGAATACCCCGTCTGTGATAATCAGTTTTCTCTCTGAGTCCTTGTTTTCCTGCAAGACCCTCTCCAAGGCGCCAACATCATTGTGCTGATACACGGCTCGTGAGGCCTTTGTGAGGCGGACGCCATCGATGATGGAACCATGGTTCAGTTCATCGGATATGATTAGATCCTCCTTGCCCCTCACTAATGTCGGAATCAAACCTACATTGGCAGTATATCCGGCCGAGTAAATCAACGCGGACTCTACTCCCTTGAAGCGAGCTGCAGCCTTCTCTGCCTGAATATGGATATCAAGGGTGCCAGCAATGGCCCTAACCGAGCCGGAGCCAGCCCCATACTTCCTTGTGGCATCGACGGCAGCTTGGACGACCTTGGGATGTGTTGTCAGATTCAGATAGTTGTTAGCTGACAGCATTATCATCTCCTTACCATCGACAAGACACCTAGGTTCACTAGCTGATTCCAAGGTTGGTGGATTCCAATCAAGACCCTGTGATCGTAGCTCTTCGAATCGTTGCCTCATCCACGAGAGGTCAGCGGCCATGCACCTCAAGAGGAGGTGGGGTTCATTGCTCCATCGGAGCGAGTGCTTCATGTTCGGAGCTGTGCTCGGAGAGTCATGGATGGCGCCAAAGTAAGGGCGATCGTCCTTGGAACAGCGCAAGATGGAGGATACCCTCAACCAGGTTGCATGAGCATCTGCTGCGAAAGAGCTCGGTCCGATAGAAGTCTTTCCAGGACTCCCGTATCACTCGGAATTATCGGTTCTGATGGCACGTGCCACATAATAGAAGTTGGAAGGAAGATAGGTGAGCAAATTGAGATTTGGAAAGGCTTTGGAGGATTTGAATGGCCTTTGAAGAGTGCTTCCATAACCCATGCACATCTAGGCCATACCGATGGTTTGAGATTACTTGGGAGGGAAGTCATGGGAGCCAGGGGGATAACATTGCACTGCAGTGAATCTATGCTGTCCCTTATCCATCAAACTCCAACCTGGAATATACTAGTGGAAGGGGGTGTTATTTCCCCTAGGCCTTGGGAGAGTTTCATTTCCTTCGAGCCCAGCCCTGATTGTGGATTTACAATAACGCCGATTCCCGTGAAGCATAGGGCGGAATTGTCCGACAATCATGCACTGTTAATCAGGGGAGCGAGTGGGAGTCTCCTATTCATGCCCGATCAGGACTCATGGCAGGAGACTTTGGAGGGGTCGACGATAAGGGAGTGGCTCTCCTCCCTGGGTGCAGATAGTGCGTTGATAGATGGTACCTTCTGGAGTTCTTCTGAATTGTCAGGGAGAGATATGTCCGAAATTCCTCATCCGACAGTTAGCGAGTCTCTGGAATTACTCGGAGAAAGGGCTGATGATGATCCCGATATCTCCTTTTTTCATCTAAATCATACCAATCCCCTCCATGATGAAAGTAGCAATGAGTTTGCTATTGTCAGGAGTATGGGATGGAAGATAAGTGAACCCGGTGACGTTTACGTCCTTGGTTAGATACTGAACCTTATGAGCCGGAAGCTTGAGGAAGCGCCATGCTCCTGAGCGGATTGGTCTCAAGCGGACTCGGTAGGGCGCACGTTTTCATGGCGCAAACGCATTACCAAGAGCAGTTCAAGAATATACTCGGAAGTGGGGCGTGGCCAGGTACTCTGAACGTTAATTTGGATGAGATTAGCATCCCTGATTACAAAAAGTTGAGAGTTGCTTCGGGTCTAGAAAGCGGCGAAATAGACAGTAATGTGGAATCGATAAGGGTGCTTGGTTTTGAGAGGGACGGGAGGTCTTTCGGTGGGGCCACCGCATTCCAGTCGGAAATCTCGGCGGATGGAGAAAATTGGGTCGAGTGCGCGGTCCTGATACCCGACCTGACTCGTCATACGGAGACAGCCGAAATCATCTCTGCTTCGTTCCTCAGGGAAAGCTTGCCGTGTAATGATGGAGATACAGTGAGAATTAGAATTTCTCGTACTGTCTAATCCACTCGGAGTGAATCATCGCAGACATCTCTAGTTTACATAGGCCTGACCAAATTGAATGTTCCCTTAGACCAACTGGTGCATTGGAAAAGTGGCTTGTCTCGGGGCTGGAGCCCAATCCTAAACCTCCCAAAGATGTGTGGTCTATCTCCCATAAAACCAGCCCCTCGGGAGGGTCCATTCCAAGGTCCACTCGCCTCTGGGGATTATCGAGTGAATCTATCAGATCGTCTTTCTCTATTTCTCCGGAAATGACGTTTGTTACAGCTGATGACATCCTCCTGACCTGGTTCCAAAGGAACGACTGTGCACTAACCGAAATACCGATAGCGCGCCCCTCGGAATTGACCCATGGTTTGCACTCCCCGACGGTCCTCTCAGTCTCCCTCCCCCCCTCAACTCTGCAGAAATTGGAGAAATCGTGATGCCCCTCAAAAATTGAGCAGACTTCCTGTAAATGCCCCATATCGACATCAACGGGCCAGCGTCTGGAAATCTCTGATCGGTAGTAATACTTCCTAGAAATCACGGGCCTGCTGGGTGATCCCTCTGGCACTCTCATGGCGCCCCATGCCACAATGTCATCTGGAAGGTGGTCATTCAATGCTCTCAGAACCCTTCTTTCGTCAACTGAGCCTGAAACTGCATCGGGGAGATCGAGCCTTGCTAAATTCATCCTAACGCTAACTCCGGCGTCAGTCCTGCTGGACATCCCTAAGCAGCCATCCGACCACCAGCCAATTTTCTTGATTGAATTGACGATAGTCCCCTGGACCGTCCTGACGTTTGGCTGAATCTGGGAACCGTGGAAAGTGTCGCCCCTATACCCAACGGCGACCATGAATCGGTCGCTATCCAAAATATCGCCTCACTCCTCGGTGAGGAGGTACTCCATTGCTTCGTCTACTGACGAGAAGCCCAAGCCGAGCATTGAGAACTCTAGTGCAATTGGTATGAATTGTCTGGCATTGGGGTCGCTCCTGTCATAATTTGTCTTCATGTCTACCAATTCAATCAACGCCTTGGCGGCCTCATACAGGTGGAAAGAGACGTCTACGTCGTCTAACTCATCCCCTAGTGACTTCAGTTTCCTGAATTCACGAACTGCCATTGGGATTCTGTCAAACTCGAGTAGGGCATTGGCATATGAGGCGAGGTAGTCAGGGTTCTTCGGGTCCATGGATGATGCTTTTCTAAAATAGGCAGCTATCTGGCCCTCGTTAATCCTATCATTCCCTTTATCATCCAGATTTCCATTGGCCTGAATCTCAAAAAGAGCTGCTTCTGCCCAGCCATGGAATCCTGCTGGGTCGGATGGGTTTTCATTGGAATAGCCCTCAAAAATGGCCATTGCACCCATGAAATCTCCTTTTGTGATTAGTTGAGCTGCTTGAGTAACTGTGTCTTCGCCTGTCATTGGCATCCCCTCGGGAGGGATATCGGAAGTATTTGGGTTATGAACGGTGCGGATGCAGGCTATCTTCCGTCCATTAGCTCATTGATTAGCCTGTAGACTTCCATTGGCTCACTAATTGAGTACAGGCATGAGCTTGGATCCTCGGAAAAATCCCCCCTCGACCTCTGGGCAAATATCCATCCAGAAAGTAGTCTGAAAACTCCCGAGTTTTCTCCTTGATCGTCTTGGGCATTTCTCTGTGAGTCATCTGGCACTCCTCCATCGGTAATTATGTGCAGGGTCCCGAACCCCAGTATCTTACCAATAATCGGAGGGTCCACCTTCAAATTCTCGACCTTGTCGAACGGTATTCCGACTGCACTGGTGTCAAGATAGAGGAACTTCTTCCTGATGTGGACCCTCTTGTCGGTAATGGCGTATTGGAATGCGTTACGGTAATGAGTCGTCATTGCTATGGCGAAAAGGGAGGAGAGGGCCCCTAACAAGGGATAATACCAATCCAACCACATAGGTGTGTCAGGTATATCCTCAATGAGTCCGCCGAGTAGCTTGCCGCTCCAATCCAGTACCACAATGGTGAAGGGGATTAGTCCATTTAGAACGAGCCAGGATGTAGTCCAACCTCCAGAAGTAGAGACGTTCAGGTAGTGATTTATTTTCGCAATCACTAACATTACAATTACGAAGCCAAAAACTCCAGAAATATCCAGAATTAACTTGGCTAGACCTACTATCAGATTCAGATTCCCCTCTCCCTCTACACTCTCGAATTTTGCAGCCCAGAAGAACACCAAATGAGTCATTAGAACCAAAATGGCGAGAATATACATGCCCACCATGGACATTGCGGAGGGGCTGCCAGCCCATATCGGGGTCTCTGAATCAGTAATTTCACTGAATCTTGAACGTACTTCATCTGAATCTACTTTCTGTCTATATCGGTTTACAAAATCACTCATAATTTCACCCTTAATGAAGTACTCCCCAAGCATGTTCGGCATTTCCATGAATCCACTGGTAATCATCCAATGTCCTCACTTCGGAGCCCTCTTCGAAGCGTATTGACTCTACCTCTAGAGGATACTCGTTGTAGGTGAGATGGCTAACCCACGATGCCCTTGTCGGTTGATCGAAAACCCATTTGGCTCTACTGGCTGCCCTAACTTGGATATTCACGCTCACCTGATCATTCCAGACTTTGACATTGAATCTGGGAAGGACGTTCCCATCGTCATCCATTAGTGCGTCTTTCTCCGTTGGCATGGAGAGTTTGACCTCGCAATTGTCGAAACTATGAGTCTTGCCGCCCTTCCTGTCATGGAAAACTCCGGTGCCTATGTTTGGAGTTCTGAATACGTCGCGCAGCCTCCAAGGCTTTTCGTCGGTAACAGTCCACATGGGGGAGACATGTGGCATGAACCAATCCAGGTAGGATCCGTCATCGAAGTGTAACATCCCCCAGAACCACGGGAAAGACGGAGCCTGGACGGTAACCTTCTGAAAGTAACCGGTCCCCTCCATTTCCTCTCCATCAACTATCAGCTTGCACTTAGTAGCCTGCAGCCTGAGGATGTCATAACCCATCCCTAGAAAGTATACATTGTTTCTGTAAGTGAGTTCGCTAGGCGGCCCCCACCAGGGAGTTAACTCTGCCTCGAATGTCTTGGGTGCCCCCTTTGAGCGTGCTTCCGGATCACTGGTTAGGTTGATCCAGAAAGACTCGTTTCCGGGTGACATACCCAATGACATGTCCTCTGAGGTTAGTGGCACCACTGCTCCTGCGCCTTTGCCTTCGCCCTGTCCGGGCCACAGTGGATGAGTGTCCGGAATACTCGCCATCCTGCACTCCCTCATCACAAGAGGCTCGTGCATATCTTCGCCATCATACCACCATGCGCACACCATCCCGGGAAGCACGTGCCCGCCGTCCTCGTCAATGTGCATCCTATTCTTGGGCTTCCACCAATGGCCGCTGACCCTGATAGCTGGTGTTTCCTTAGTTGACCACAATACCATCAACTGCTTGGACCTAGAGGGGTTTTTAGGATCCGGGATTAATATTAGAGCCCACCACCACCACCATGAAAGCCTTCTAATCGGTGGCATTACATCTAGCCTCCACAGGGAAGAGAAGTCCCCTTTGAAATTAGGCTCTAGTGACTCCATATCATCACCTACATTATCTCCTTCCTTCGGAATATCGAGCTTCCCATGGATATCAGAATGAGTGAGATGAAAGACAGGAATGTAACACAAGTCGCTATTGAAAGATATGGGTTTCCAGTTCCGAGAGTGTGGACCGGAGGACTCCAAATCCACTGTAGGCCTGTATCTAGGCCGAATGCATCTGACATCTGTGAGTACTGCAGCGTATCTGGCCAAGCAGCTAGCACGGTTGCGTCAATGATTTGGAGCCCCCAGTGGGATATTGACAGGAACGTTACAGGGGAGTTCGGCGAGATGATGCTGGTGAATCCCATTGCAAATTCCCAGACGCCTATGATTATGCAGAGATAAACGCCATACTTTGGCATCACGAGACCTATGGTGTTGAACAGGGAGCCATAGGCCGCGAGAACTAGTATTGTTGCTGTCGCTATGCCTACCCAGACGGGGAAGTCGCCAAATCTGATCAAATCATCGCCCGGGCCGATGAGCGAGGTGATCAGTGCCATCAATAATGACAGTGTAATGACGTATGTCGAAACCACAGCCAGATAGCCCAGAACCCTGTAAGAAATGAATTCGCCACGGTGTATTGGCTTAGACAGGAGGTAGTGAAGAGTCCCCCTTTCAGTCTCATCCCTTACTAGGCCTAGAGCCAGGAAGAGAGGGAGGAAAAGCCCTAGGAGTAAAACGAATGCCACCTTGCCAGATGCAATTACGAACGCACGATGTGATGACTCGCCGGCGTAGTCCTCGTCCACGGGGTCCTCGTCGACTAAATTATCAGCATTGATTGATACAACCTCACCGGTGTTAGGGTCGATGACCCATACCACATCACAGGGCAATCCGTTTCTATTTGAGTCGGAGTTGTGCGGATCTTCCCACCACATTTCACCGTCTATTTGGGCGGGCCAGCCCACTCTGAGGCAATCCCCATCATCATCGACACCCTGACTGCCCCCCGAGCCGTCCCAATCGATTCCATCCTCATCGATGTACATTTCAGGAGGGTCTGGTTCAACGAAGAATTCCTGAGTGAAGAAACCCCAAGACAGGTATTGCCCTTCGGGGACGTATAGATTCCCGGAAGCCTTGAGTTTGCCACTCACGACATAGGTTCCATCCTCCTGTAGGCATGCCGAAGCATAATCAGGCCACCAATCATCAAATGGATCCCCATCTCGGCATTGCTCTACATTGCCATCATCCCAATCTATGATATTGCTCCACCTTCCTCCTGAGTAATCGTAGTCGATCCATGTGGCTTCCAGAATTGCAGATCCCTCCCAGGTCTTATTTCCACTAATTGACCTATCTGGGGCATTCCAGTCTATTTGACCTTCAAAGATGAAATTTCCTGAGCCGGGGAATGATTCGCCGTCCCAATCGCTAGTCCCATACTTTCTTTCTTGTCCCATCGGATACCCGTCGTTGTCGTCATCGACACTGTCACCATCATTGTCTATTGACTCAAATCCATCCCTAATTGCATCGATGTAGAATACCAGGAGGAGAGTCATTAGAAGTACACCTAGAGCCATTACGACCCAAGTCGAAATTTTGTTCCTAAGCTGCCTTACAGTTAATTCGATTACTGCTCCTGCTTTCCTGTCGAGGCTGGTCCAGACGCTCTCGCTTAGCCCTCTTCCTTGGGAGTCCATTTAGCCACCCCCTACCAAGTACCCAAGAAGGGACTCTAGATTATCATCAGGATTCTCAACTGACCTGACCTTGACCCCCGAGTCAACAATTACCTGAGGGAGTATTGAATGGGCGGCAGAGAGGTTACTAGTCTGGATTTCCAAGTATCCTTTGTCTGGGAACCTCACCCCATATACGGGCTCTCGGGAAATGAATGCCTTGGCCAGTTCCCTAGGCGATTCAGTCTCGATCAAAATCCTATGTGGGTGCTTGTCAAGAAGCCCCCTAATGGCATGCAAGTTCCCTAGGGCCAAGAGTCTGCCATTGTGCAGAATTACGATCTGTTCCGTAATCCTCTCGATCTCCTCCAAGATATGGCTAGAGACAATCACGGTTTTTCCCCGATTTCCAAGCTCTCTGATGACGCTCATTATGCTAGTCCTGGCCAGAGGATCGCATCCATGCAAAGGCTCATCGAGAATTATCAAATCTGGATCGTGGACTAGCGCATGTGCTATCTTCACCCTCTGGCGCATGCCCTTGCTGTACTTACCAACCTCCTTGTGACGTACGTCTGAGAGGCCGACGAAATCAAGAACATGCTCGGCACGGTCGGTAGCCTCCTCGCGAGTCATCCCATGTAGTCTGGCCATGGTCGATACAAAGTCGAGCCCGGTCATCCATTCGTAGAGAGGTTCAGTCTCACTAACGTAGCCAACCCTCCTGAAAGGGGCGGTGCTCTCCCATGGGTCTATTCCGAAGAGCCTCACCGATCCTTGATTCGGCTTCAGCCTCCCTAGTAAGAGCTTGAACATGGTGGACTTGCCTGCGCCGTTAGGCCCAAGAACTCCTGTTACGCCTCCGTCAATGGCCAGAGATACATCGTTAACCCCGATGACTTCTCCGTACCATTTGGAAACAGATTCCAGTACAACTGCTGGACTTTCAGAGCTCATTCCCTAGTCACCTCCAAGGAACTGACCCTACTAGCAAGTAATGCTATCGAGATGCCATTCATCAACAATAGTGAGACTACAGAAAATGCAAGAGAGTGGTCGTAATTAGATTCTATTCCCAGCAGCCACTGCCCGATATGGGCCAATACGTCATAGGGGCTGAAGATGTAAAGAATTGACGAGTCGAACTGGGACTCTATTAGGAAAGCCACCATTTTTGTCCCATAGATTGTTGCCAGGAACGCAACACCTGCGAAGAATCTGCTTTGACTGATGCTAGACAGTGCTAGACCTATCGAAGTATAGGTTAATACTAGCAGTAAACCAGCTAGGAGCCCCCCTAGGAACATAGGGAATGTGTCGATCAGGAATGCCCAACCCTCTCCTCTGAAAACTATTGCACCTGTATAGTACAGGATGTAAGAGAATACGATGACGAATCCCAGAACTACGGCGGAGCTGAGGAATTTCATAGCAGTGTAGTCAATCCGATTGACTGGTCTGGAAAAATAAATTGCACTTGTACCATTACTCCTGTCATCGGAAATCATGCCACCCACCACCAATGCAGTCAGAAGAGGCCACATGCACATATTGCGGGGAAAGAATCCGAGGACCTGTCCCCACAGGTTGTATCTATTGATGCCCCACAACCTTGACAAGACCTCTCCAAAATCCCCATTCCCCCCCATTGACGCCAAAAATAACATCGCGACAGGAGATAGAGAGAAAAGGAAAATTCCCAGAATGGTGAGCCTGACCATTATTGGGTAGTGCCTATGACCCTTGGAAGTGAATAGTCCGTACACGTGGTGCCTGTATATCGAGTAGTTGCGGACCCATCTCGGCCCGAGTGTCCCCCTCCATGGCCGATAAGACTGTTCGAAAATTGCACCCTTGATTTCTGCCTTCTGGGCCACAGTTGCTTGAGCGTCTTGATCCCCGTCGCCGGAGCCGAAGGCGGACTCCATCCTAGTGATCCCTCCAGTAATATCCAACTCATCGCTCATACCGGAAGCCCCCTATGTTCGTCTGTCATTAGGTCATCGGTCCCCTTGACCTCCTCGCCGAGCCTATCCATGATGAGGAGGAAGATGTCCTCCAAGTCAGGTTCGTAATCCGACATTTTCCTTACTTGAACGCCGCATAATGATGCCGCCTCCATTATCTTCGAATAGGTCTCTTCTGATGACTTGGAGACCCTCATATTCCTTCCTAGCCTCCTTACAGGCATGCCCATTGAGACAAGCTGAGATTCCATTTCAGAGGCACCCCCCCAAACTGAAATCTCAATTTCAGATTCAACTTGGCTGACTAATTCATCGATTTTTCCTTCGACCACAATCTTTCCCTTGTGTATCATTACGATTCTATCACAGACTTCTTGGACGTCATCCATGACATGGCTACTCATTATGACCGACCTTCCACCATCTGTAACAGTCCTCCTCAGAGTCTGGAGCATGAAGTTCCTAGCTCTTTGATCTAGGCCATTTGTTGGTTCGTCGCAGATTAGTATCTCAGGATCGTGAATTAGGGCGCATGCAAGCTTGGTGGCTTGCTTCATTCCCGTGCTGAACGTCTCTATCTTCCTATATCTCTGGTCCTTCAGACCAACATATTCCAAAACCTCGTGTGCCCTCTGAGTAGCTGCCGAGCTATTCATTCCCAGAAGTTCTCCTGAATACCTAACTTGATCGATGGCATTCAGACCAGGATCTAATGAGTCGTACTCAGGCATGTAGCCAATTTTGGATCGTATAAGGTGGCCTTCAGTCCTCATATCGTGACCTAGTACATGTCCGTCTCCAGAAGTTGCTTTGATTAGGCCGAGGATGCATTTGAACAGTGTTGACTTGCCGGCCCCATTTGGCCCCAATAATCCAGTGGCCCCATGAGGTATGGCAAGATTGACGTCTTCTAGTGCCAAGTGAGGCCCATACAACTTTCTTAGGGCTCTGGCCTCTATGAGGGGCAAAGGTGTCGATTCAGGAGCCATTATTGCCACCGACTCCCTAAAGGGAGTCGTTACCCGCTTGATGGTACGTCTCTTGAACTAATCCCCGGATAGCATACCTGATGCAGTATGAATGCGGTTTTATTTTTCCCTAAGGGCTCCGTCTCTGACCTTAACCGCTATGCCTTTCTTGAAGCATGCCATCTCCATAGAGGTGGACTGTGAAACGCCATGTGCAACCAATTCCCCTGCTGATGAGACTACGATACATGGCTGTCCTGGCGTTACATGGGGATCGGCGCCGTCGATGTACCCGTGCATGACATTCCGGCCCTGGCCAACGAATGGGATTGCGTCATCTGAAAGAAGTACCCTTGGCACACCAGGGTGGTCCTCCTCCTCGGTTTCTGCCTCGGAATCAAATCTGGCCAGAGGGGGGCGATCAAATGAATGCAGCAGGACAGCCCCGCCCAAGGCCAATGATATCCCTCCATCATTCAGCCTAGGGGAAAAGACGTGCTCCCCTCCTACGCTGACATTGACCATCCTGTCGGTCTTTGACTTCCTAGATGACATTTCATTGGTCATTTCACATAGAAGTCCGGGCTTCGTGGCGCATAGAACTGAAAGTTTGTCCACAATTGAACACCTGTCGATCCATGATCTGATTTCAGGATACTCTGCGGGCGAATTTTCTGGAGCCTCTCCAGGGTAGACAACGACGTGAGGAAGTTCGCTTAGGCCAAGAGTCTCCAAATCCTCAGCCAGCTGATCATCATCGGTAGGTTCGAGCCAAATTGATTCGGGGCCATCTATGTGACAGAAGGGAGATACGTCTTCGAAGGAGAATGGGATTACGCCTAGGGGCGTAGAAATCACCACTACGGACTTTGGATTCTCCACTAGGGCCTCAATGACTGTGTGGAGGCAGGTCATCCTCCATGGGGGCGAGGTTCCTTCTAGCACTACGACCCTCTCGGGAGGGCCCACGGAACCGTCCCACCAAGATCCAGGTACTCTCCACCTTAGGGAGAGCAATGCCATAATGTGCAGAACATGCGGTCTTGAGTCGATATCATCTGAAATTGGCTCGCCACCACCCCTTACTGGGTTGGTGGATGCCATGATGTCTAGAAGGGCGTTTCCAACCTCACTTTCCTCAAGCTGCTCTAGCTCCTCGATTACCCAAAGAAATGCCTCACGAAGCCTAGAGGATGAGTGGCTTCTTTTTTCTGCTAGTTCCCAAATTTTCCCATTTCTGACTGCCTCCCGGCATCTGGCTAATTCTGATTGGGTGATTTCCAGATTGTGATGTGCCAAGATTGCTGCTCGGTCGTCCTTTTCCATATCCCTGACTTCTTCCGGGGATTTTCCAAATAATGCTGAAGAGCTGATTGGCCATTCTTTCAGGCCTTCCAACTTGACAGTCCCATCGGGAGTGAGTAGTCTGTCATCCCTGGCGAAAAGTGCATACGCTGCACTGTCAAAAATATCGACGCCGAGGGCTATCGAGAGTGGGAATAGTAGCGGGTGTCCACAGCCGAACATGTGAATTGGCCGATTACGCGGAATAGTAGACCTAGAGGCAAGAATGATTCCAAACAGTTCCCTATATCGCTGTTGTTCCATTAAGGGGACTATCCCTCCTATCGGGTGAACTGCGAAGCCCCTACTTTCACCCTCTACTGATCCCATTAGGTAACCTGATTCTGCACGGAGATCATGATGCAGGCCACCCTGAATTGGCCCATTAAGGAGGAGTTTTTTTCCGGCCTCAGACAATGAAGGTAACGCCCTTGAGGCTGTCTCTGAAACAGCGCCCTCCAATTCCTCTCTGCTCATATCAGGACGGCCGAACACATCCAACATTGTGCCTATGTCAACTCCAATTTCCCTCTGGAAGGAAACAATCTCCTCGGTACCCACCTCGACATCCCCATAAACGTATGACTGGAATGTGCCTGAGTCAGTGACAACTATTCCCGGGAAGTCCAGAAGTTCGTGTATCCCCTTAGATAGAGCTGGTGCCCTTAGTTTATCATGCTTCCAAATAACGTATGAATTGGTGATTAGGGCGTCGACACCATACCTTTCCCACATCTCTCGTGGTTCGATAGTCCTCAAATTTGGATTCACTACTGGGAGTAGCATCGGAGTCGTCAGGATTCCGTGGCCAGTGTGTATTTTTCCTATCCTAGCTGCTCCGTCTCTGCTGACGATCTCGAATAGACCTAGGTCCTGAGGCCGGCATGGCTCGGGGTCGGGACGCTTGCCCATGGGTTGCGCTGGATGTTTTCGTCATCAACCCTCGCTCGCACGCGATAAGGCCCTGAGGGAGACCTGTCCGTCAATTAGGGACATCTCAACATGATCACCTGTATTGATCTCAATTGTTGGATCGATATCAAATCCATGGGCGTATGGGACATCCAGTAAGGATGCAGCAGGCAGTGTCAAAGGGCAGACATCCCTGTTTACAATCGCCTTGGGCCCTTTGCCCGTGTATATCAGGCCCATCAGCACAAATGGTGCTACCGTTGATCCCGAGCCCTTGGGATAAATCAGAATAGTTTCTTCTATTGGAGCGCCATCTAATGGGTGACCGGGCTCCTCTATTACCCCCGTGTCCCTGTTAACATATCCCAAGTAAGTGATTGGGACATCCGTAACCAGAGCCCTGCCAGAAACCTTCCACGAGGATTGGCTAGGTATTCCAACACCTCTGGCTGCAATATCGCCTGTCTTGTGGGACTTGGAAGTGACCATTGGCTTCGCCTTTCCGGGATCTAGGACAGGCCTATCCCCTGATACCAATTCCGAATCAAAGGCATGAGACACGCACTCCTGAATATTTGCCACACTGGTAGGCATCCTATTCAGCCCACTGGTCAGATAGTGCTCTGCCTTTAGTGAGTTAGTAAGTAGATGATTATACCTCGATCGGTTATAGGGGGTGACTTCCGGACAGGTATCCCTGAGGACCAGGGCCCCGGCCTCCTCTAGTATGTCGAGGGTGCCATCAGCGGCGATTAAATCGTAATTATGGGAGCTCATGAAAACCCAGAGCCTTTGATCGGGTATCGCTTCACCGAGTTCCATTCTCGCCCTGACTGCTGCTGCAGTAGAACGGGCCTCTCCGACACTTGCCTGGGGGCATCCTATCACTACGAGATCGACCGTGCCTCTCGGGGCAAGCTCCTGATATCTCCTATCCAATTCATCTTGCGTGAATGTCAGCACCCCTTGGTAGGAAGGAGTCTCTGGTGCGTCATTCGTTAGTCCGTCGGCCCACAGCATCGGACATCCATAATTTGCGGCGGATGCAGTTAGCGCCTTGCGCATCTCGAATGAGGCTGGAGGAAGGCCAGTAATTCTTGGCATTGGACCCCATGGAAGTTCCCATTCCGGCATTATTTTCTTCCCTATCCAGTCACCTAATATGCTCCAATCTGTCGGATCATCCATCTCGCATTCAACATTGACTAGTATGTTTGGAACTCTGTTTTCCACCATGTGCAGGCCCCACAATGGGGCCCACCCCGTTAGGGCAGTGGCGAGGGCGGAGAGTCCTGACTCGCGATTGGTGATTAGCGAGGTGTATGAATTTGAGAAGCACACTGCGTTGGACTCGGCCCATGACCCTATTCCATCCTCAGATTCGATACCTCTGTCATATGGCGTGCATGAGAGTGTCGCCTCTATCCCTAGCTCGGAGTAAGAGTGGATAATCTCAAACTGCTGCTCCAAGAAATTGGGATGATCGATCCCCATTTCATCCATTTTCTCGTGATCGCACCCTGCCGAATTCAGCGTTGTAGGGATCGTGACCTTGCCCCCTGGGTCGCCAGAGAGATCGGACAGGAAGCGTCTGAGTCCATGGCCCCCGGTTATGACGCTGACTCCGGAAACATGGGCGTGTTCGGCTCTGACGAATTGCTTGGCACCGGCGGTAACCGCTAGATCGACCACTAGGCGTGATGCCTTCTGTCTAGTCGGCCCCTGCTCTCCCGAGAGCATGGAAAGCAGTTCGGCAGGGACATCCATGGGGAATGCCGTGGGATGATACTCCTTCAATCCGACGTATTGGAAAACAAAAATTTCCTAATTGAGTAGGTTTGATAGTAATTCCAGAATTTGCATATTACGTGTAAAGTCAGATTATGAACTAGAATCGGTACGGGAGGTCATGGGTTTTTCCGGGGATTTGCGGAGGGGGGCCGTAGTTGTGGCCATTACCCTGGCAGTAATGAGCTTAGTCGCTAATGTCACCGGAGCTAACTCAGTCCACATCAGAGGCGTCTCCGCAGTGATGTGGTGTGCAGCGATTTCACTTGGAATTCAATGGTTGGCATGGATTCCAGCATCTCTAAAGAGAACTGAGCGATTCTATGATCTAGTAGGCGGATTGACGTACATTGCTGTCATCATTTTCAGTCTATGGGCAGGGTCGCAATCAGAACCCCCTGGACCTAGGGAATTGATAGTCAGCGTGCTTGTAGTAATCTGGTCTTTACGTCTTTCCAGTTTCCTGTTTATGCGTATCCATCGAACAGGGAAGGACGGGCGATTTGATGATTTGAAGACCTCTCCAGCACGATTCATAATTCCATGGAGTCTTCAAGGCCTCTGGGTCTTCGTGACTCTGATTGTGGTCGTGGTAATCAACAGTCAATCCGGCCCGTCTCCTAGCCTTTCCATATGGGACGGAATAGGAGTGACAGTATGGCTTATTGGATTCGGGATCGAAGTTTTGGCGGACTCACAGAAGACTTCTTTCAATGAAAAACCGGAAAATAGTGGGAAGTGGATTGACGAGGGGCTATGGTCACGGTCCCGGCACCCTAACTACCTGGGCGAAGTTCTCTTGTGGGTCGGGATCGCATGCTTTGGAATAGCCTGCTTCGAGGAATTGGAGATGGTGGCCTGGATCTCCCCTCTGTTCGTATACCTCCTCTTGACTAAGATCAGCGGAGTCCCAATACTTGACGAGAGGGGTTTGGAAAAGTGGGGGGACGATCCGGACTACCAAAGATATCGTTCCGAAACTCCGGCCCTTATCCCCCATCTGAGGGCACGTGAAAGATGAGTGCCCCGGATTCACTCGAGCCTGGAGTCTATGCTCTTCAGCAGGTCCCTAATCTCCACGAGGACATCATTTGATCCGGACGATGGAGTGGGCGAAGGTGCTGAGACGAGCGAGTCCCTTTGCTGGAGGACGAGGTCGCGGAACTGGTTTGCGTTTTTCACACCAGTTAGTATGAAAGGTGCTGCACCAGCGGTCTCGAACTGCATCCTGACAACTCCGAATGCGTTCAGTATTGGTCCCTCGTGAATGGACACGTCCGTAAGTTTGTCCAGAGGGATATTTTGCTGCTTCTTGAATAGCCAGCCCATTCTCATATTGATGGAGCGGTCAGTAAGGGCCCCACTCATGTGCTCAAACTGCTTCTTGTGTACAAGCCAGCCAAATGGAACCCAAAATAGCATCACTACGATTCCGACTACTGAAACCAGGAGGCCAAAATTTGCTGACATCCACCAGTAGATGATGATCTTCCTATCAAACTCTACGTCCATAATTTTGCCACTGTCGGCGTAACTGGGTTGCACCTGGATTGCTTCATCCATGGCATAGGGGGTGAGCAGGATGTAATTTAATTCAGTGGTCATCCCTGCTGAATACCGGAATTGGCTTCATTTTATGCGAATTGGTGCTGTTTAGGTGGAGGTACCTATCCATGACCTTCCTCTGCCTATCTGTTAGTTCGGCACCCGATGGGCTCTCCGTCTCCCTCATTGCCCACTCCAATTCTCCGTAAGTTGCACCTATCTGCTCCTCATCGGTTCTGCCATCATCCCATAGCCCGTCAGTGGGAGCTGCATCTCTTATCTCCTGGATAACCCCGAGGACCTCGGCCAGAGAATATACTTCTGACTTGTACAGGTCAGCAATGGGGGAAATATCTACTCCCCCATCGCCATACTTGGTGAAGAAGCCGACACCGAAATCCTCGATCTTGTTCCCGGTGCCAACCACTATTCCATTGTTAGAGCCTGCAATGGAATACAGGGCTGTCATCCTGAGCCTGGCCCTAGTATTAGCCAAGGCTAGTTTATCCACTCCCTTGTCAATTAGTTCGGAGCTTATTGAATCAAAAGTCCCGGTGAGGTCAATAATGTGGCTTTCCACATTTTCCCAATTCGAGGATAGCCATCCTATGTGCTGATTGGAAAGATCGTACTGAGAGGAGTCCTGGTGAATAGGCATGTTGAGGGCGATGGTCCTCAGCCCAGTGTTGGCACAAAGGGCAGAAGTGACTGCAGAATCTATCCCGCCCGACACGCCCACCACCAATGTGGAGATGTCGTTTTTTCTTGCGTAATCCATTATCCAAGCAGATATCTGCCCGGAGAGCTTTTTCCAATCCTCCATCATTACCACCTAATGACAAGCTACCCCGTACTTCTTCAGACGCCAGTAATTGTATGGCCATGGAGTCAAGAACCCAGCCACTAGCATTGGCACGATTACCCACAAAGTCAGCTTGGCCCCTCCTGTCAGAACAACATCAACAATATTCATCGCCGCTTCCATCGAAATCATCGAAATCAATGACATTCCAATCGCGACTCTGAAAGCTTCCTTCAATGCCATTTGGGCTGACAGGATTACAGTCTCAAGGGCGATAGAGGTCATTATTCCATTGAACATCGCAAGCAGCATTATGGACATTGTAGACCAGCCAAGGGCATCTAGATAAGGAATAAATTGGAATGCAGCAATGGTACCAAAATCACCAATTGAACATCCGACCAAGCACCACTTGGTATTGTGAGCAGACTGCCTCCAGACGGGTCCATCCGTCCAATCGAAGGGAGCTTCCTCCCCATCGACTGAATACCCCGACTCGAGAATTGCCTTGACCATCGATGTCCTGTCTGCCCCATCATGCTCGATCACAGCCAATCCTGTTTCATGAGATACCTCGACTGAAGTGATGCCCTCTACCACGGACAGTGCTGATGACACATTTCCAGAGCAACCTGTGCAAGTCATCCCACCGACTGAAATTGTGGTGGTTTGCGACATGATTGCTCGTCTCGTTTGACCTTATTGAATGCTACTAAGGAGATATATCGCCCTTCGGGCGACCGAGTCATATTCAATACGGCATCGACGGTCGCATTACCGATGGGAGTGCCTGAGCCCGCCGGAGACCTCGACCCGGTTTCCCTAGAGAACTCCCTAATTGGGCTCTGGGGGAAGGAGGGTACGTTTGCTCATTCCATAGATGCGCGAAGAGAATCCGGTAGCACTTTCACGTTCCTTGAGGGGCCGCCAACTGCCAATGGAAAGCCCGGAATACATCACGTAATCTCTAGGCTGTTCAAGGACATGGTTTGCAGATGGAAAACGATGGAGGGACATGTGGTCGAAAGGAAGGCTGGATGGGATACTCACGGACTCCCCGTGGAAATCGAAGTACAGAAGCAGCTAGACCTTATGTCGAATGAGGCCATTGAAGAGTACGGAATGGAGGCTTTCAATAAGAAATGCAAGGAGAGTGTTTGGACCTACGAGGAAGCTTGGAGGGAGATGACAGAAAGAATGGCATTCTGGGTCGACATGAATGACCCCTATGTCACACTCCATGACGAATACATAGAGTCAGCATGGTGGTCCCTGAAGCAGATGTTCGACAAGGGGCTTCTGTTTAGGGGGCACAAAGTTCTGCCTTACTGCCCCCAGACAGGTACCAGCTATTCCAGTCACGAGGTCTCTCTTGGATACAAAGAGGTTTCAGAACCTGCAGTATTTGTCAAATTTCAACTGGCGGGGGACGATGCTAGCGTACTGGCATGGACCACCACTCCATGGACCCTGCCTGGGAATGTGGGCCTTGCAGTAGGCCCCGATGTCACGTACTGTAGAGTCCGCATCACAGCTGAGCCTTCGGGGAGTTGGGAGGGCAGAGGTGGGGCTGAAGTCGGAGAAGAGCTGATTCTGGCCAAGGACCTAGTTGGGACTGTACTCAGGAATCAAATTGAGGTTGTTTCTGAATTCACCGGTTCTGAATTGATCGGTAGATCATACAATCCACTTTTCCCGGGAGCAATAGATGGCTCTGGCCACGAGAATGCCTGGACAATTGTTGGTGCTGATTTCGTCACCACGACCGACGGAACCGGTGTCGTTCATACTGCAGTGATGTACGGAGAGGATGACTACAGGCTCGGAATGGAGGTTGGATTCCCCGCCCAACACACCGTTGGAATGGATGGCAAGTTTGTCTCCGGGACCCATGAGATTCTTGATGGCAAGTACGTGAAGGACTGCGATGACTCAATCATCAATTTACTAAATGATCAGGGGCAGCTGTACAGGGAGCATGAATACACTCATGACTATCCTCACTGCTGGAGGACCGATCACCCGTTACTGTACTATGCAATGGACAGTTGGTTCGTCAGAATGACTGCAGTCAGAGATCAGATATCGCAGTACAACTCAGAAGTGGAATGGGCGCCAGAGTGGACTGGTAGCAAAAGAATGGGCGAGTGGCTTTCGAACATAAAGGACTGGGCAATCAGCCGAGAGAGATACTGGGGAACTCCTATCCCGGTCTGGATTTGTCCGGAATGCGGCAGTGAGCATTGTGTTGGGAGTATTGAGGAAATGGCTTCCATGAAGACCAGTTCTTCTCCGATGCCGCCAGAGCTCCACAGGCCATATGTGGACGAAGTAAGGCTTCACTGTACTACTGAAGGATGCAATGGCGAGATGATAAGAGAGCCTTATGTTATGGATTGCTGGTTTGACTCTGGATGCGCCACATTTGCCCAGTGGCACTACCCGTTTGAAAACCGGGATAAGTTCGATGGGGCGTTTCCCGTGGATTACATCTGCGAGGCAGTGGACCAGACAAGAGGATGGTTCTACTCCCTCCTTGCAGTTTCAACAACAGTTTTCGATAGCATCTGCTACAAGAGATGCCTCTCACTTGGCCACATCTTGGACAAGGAGGGTAAGAAGATGAGTAAGTCCAAGGGTAACGTGGTGGATCCGTGGGACCACTTCAACAAGGAGGGAGCGGATTCTATTCGCTGGTACATGACAACTCAGAGTGCCCCCTGGTCGCCCACGAACTTCGATCCGAATGGAGTAAGGGAGTCTTATGCGAAGATGTTCCTAACTCTGTGGAATGTGTATCGATTCCATGTAGACTATGCCGCACTAGATGGTTTCGACCCAGATGACGGGAATACATTCGTACCGGTTTCGGAGAGGAGCCCTTTGGATCGCTGGATCTTATCCAGGGTCGCTTCAATGTCTGAGGAATACCACGATCACTTCGTGGCATGGGACTTCCATAAGGGAGGCAGGGAACTAGAGTCGTTCGTGGTTAATGATCTATCTAATTGGTACGTGAGGAGATCAAGAAGGAGATTATGGGATGAAGGGGAGAGTTCGGATAAGAGATCTTGTCAGCATACCTTGCACGAGGTGTTGCTGATCGTATGTAGGCTTATGGCCCCAGTTTCACCCTTCATCCCAGACTCAATCCACAGGGGCCTCATGGGCTCATCCGTGCACTTGGCAGATTGGCCAGTGGGTTCCGAATTAGTCGAGAGGAGCCTGCCCCCCATCGATCAAGCCCTGGAGCGGGAGATGGATCTTGTCAGATCATTGGCAGAGACGGGGAGAAGGGTCAGAGTTGAGGCAGGGAGGAGGCAGCGACTTCCATGCAGGAACGGCTGGATTGTCGGAGGACCCGATATTTCCCAGTTCCATGATATCCTTGCAGAGGAGTTGAATGTAGAGGAATTGACTACTGAAGATGATTTAGACCGATTCCAGAAGATAGAGGTCCACCCTAACAGAAAGGCCCTGGGTGCCAAGTGCAGGGGCGATCTGCCAGCCGTTCTATCTGAGATAGAAAATGCTGACTCAGAGGCTCTGCTTCTGGAGGTTGAGGCTGGAATAGCCGCCCTTGCTGGATATGAGATTACCTCAGAAGATATAGAGATCAGGAGAGTCGAGAAAGAGGGTTATGCCGCGTCAACGTTATCTGAATACGGAGATGTTTCCCTGGTCCTAGACATGGGCATAGATGACGAGCTACTTTCGAAGGGACTGGCAAGAGACATCATTCGGAGGGTACAGGCGAAGAGGAAGGACCTGGATCTCGAAATTGAGGCTACAATATCGCTTTCCGTGTGGACTCGGGGACTGGACCTCTCCAAGGGAGATTGGGAGAGGCTAGTTACGGAAACTCGAGCCAGTAATTTCACGATTAATGAGGGCGAATATCCGGAAGTTTCTGAGGAGTTCGAGGTTGACGGGGTTTCCGTTAGATTCGTAATCTCCTAGAATATTGGCGTCTGAGAAATGTACTCCGCCGGTAGCATTAGCTCCAGCCCGAATAGCGGATCAGGATCTGAAGAGTCGTGGTATGCAATGAATGCCCCTCCATCTGGCAAAATCCCCATGCTGGCAAAGTCGAATCTAATATCGTTCCCAGCGCCCGAAGTAGAGTCGAGGTCGCCCTGTCCCAAATATGTCCTAGAGTCGGGGCTCATGCTGTCTGAGAATCCCCTCACATGCCATGCTAGATCGACATCTGGTCCAGAAGAGCTCTGGTATCGAACATTGAGGATGAACAAATCATGAGCCCCATTTGAGTGGAACTCCCATTCCTCCAACTCAGTGGCTTCGGATGAGAGGTCGTAGGATTGGTTGCTCCAGCTTTCACCGCCGTCCCATGAGATCAGGTGAGTGAGTAGGGTTCCACTCGCAAACACGCAATGTAGTGCAGTTGATGAGTCGAACGCGCAATATTGGGAAGGGAGAGAAGAGCCGTTCAGGGTCACGCCGGTCCACCAATTGAGTGATGTATCCAGGAATGCGTCCCTCCCGTCGATGAAGTAATCTGGGAAATATAGGCCGCCCGAAGGGACGGGGAAAGCCCTCATCTCCTTGTGCGGCTTAGTGAAGTCCCACTCCGGCCCTAATTCAAGGGGGTCCAGATCGACCTCCATAACATCAAGATTAGCGTCTCTATCAGGGAATCCGAAGTAGTCGTAATTCAGTCCGTCGGTTGAAATCTGGCCCCCAATGTTCTGGACTTGGTGCCAGAAGTTCGAAATCACCAGACTGGCCCATGGACCGTTGCCATACAGGCCGCCGTTAATGGGACCGATGACTTCTACTTGCCATGACCTATCGTAGAAGGGCTCTGGCGTCCTATTGAAGCACCAGCTCCATTCTTCGTCATCGGAATCGTAGAGGAATGCATAGAACTGGTCTGCCCCACTTGAGCTTGGATAGGGGAACCATCCCATCGAAATAAGATCTCCATTTGTCGCCTGGACTATGCTACCCTCTCCGAGACCCTCTTGCCCCGGGACAGTGGGCTTGGGCTCCATGCACCCCAGCTGTGAGAATATGGAAGGCCTGTACTCCTCCCAAGTATGTCCTCTATCCTCAGACCAAGTAGGGTATTCCCCGCCGAAGTTTAGGATCCAACCTTCCTTGGTGGCGGCAAGGTAGTGCTCGCAGCAGTTCCCGCCCTCCACATTTCCAAATACTGCCCAAGAGGAATTTCCCCACGTGTCGTTTGAGAATGGTTCGCCTGCTATGAATGGCCTAATGCAGGGAGTGCTGGCACAGGAGTCGACGTGGCTTGAAGGGGAGTCGACGTATTCCATCCCTGCATCCCAATCAGGGCCGCTGTCCTCAGAGCCGATTACCTCTCCGAAGCATCCCGAAAGTGAGGTGCTAGCGAGCATTAATGACACGAGAGCGATATGCGCTGCCGAAGTGCCCCTCATGAAGACGGGTGGGTAGAGTGCTATTTCGCACTTCGCACGTGGTGGGCCATTCAACTTGGTGCGGTGAGGTTCAAAACAAGGGGCGATGCTTGGTGGGTCATGCGTACCTCCGCAGTTGCCGCAGCCTTACTGATAGCGATAACTAGTTTGGGACCAATTACGCTATCTTCTGGACAGGCTGCACCGGGTGGATCTCCATTCCCAGATCACGTTTTCATCAACGAGATTTACGCATCTCCCAATAGTGAGTCTTACGGAGGCATAGACTGGAATGGCGATGGGGAGATTGGTCGTTTCTCTAATCAATTCGTAGAGCTTCACAATCCCACTGATGGAGCAGTAGACATTGGAGGATGGTGGCTTGACGACATAGCCGAAGGCGGCTCCCCCATGTGCAGTATCGCTTGGGGGACCGTTCTCGAACCTGGTGCCTACCTCGTATTCTACAGAGCGCAGACCAATATCGAATTGGATTACTATGACGGTGATACTGTATCGATCTTGGATGGTTCGGGATCGGTAGTTGACTCTGTCAGCTACGGAGCGGAAGATTCTGATTACGGAATCCCCTATGGATATGGGTCTGATGGAAACTGGGCAAAGCTATCTGATGGCAGTCCGACTCCAGGCGGCTCTAACAGTGAGGAATGGGTAGGAGTTAACCACCTGATGGGCAATTGCTACCCGCCTCAAGATCATGTTCACCGAGGAGAGTATGTTCTCGAGGGTCGAGTCGTTACTATGGTTTCACAGAATGACGTTATTGACGATGGGCGTGTCTTGGTGAGAGATGGCATCATTGAGGCTGTTTGGAGTGCATCGGATGAAACTCCTTCTCAGGCAGAGGGAGTAGTTCATGTGCCAACCAGTGGCACGATATACCCAGGATTTGTTGACCCTCACAACCATGCAAAGTATAACTTGATTCCACTGTGGGATCATGGGACTGATGGTTGGGATAATAGGTACCAGTGGCAGTCTTACTCCGGATACAGTGATGCCAAGGATATTGGCTGCTCACTCTATGATTCATCTGCTATGAGATTTGCAGAGTTGAGGGCGGTCGCCGGAGGAAATACGGCCTTGCAGGGAAGTTCGACTACGGGTACCGATACCTTCGAGACTATGCTCGCTAGGAATATCGAGCTGTACAACTTTGGAGGGGATGGCATTTGGACCAAGGTAACTGAATTGGAGTCGGACTACGAAGGCAACCACATCAAGAGCGGGAATTCGTCAGGAGGTCTAAATGCATGGTTTATCCATCTCGCAGAGGGTGTTGATGAGTCCAGCAGAGCAGAGTTTGACGTACTAGTGGAGAATGACTTACTTGTTGGCGAGATAGTGGTAATTCATGGGACTGGGCTTACTCAGCCGGAGTTCTCTGCTTTGGGCGACGTAGGAGGGAGCCTCGCTTGGTCGCCGACATCAAATCTGCTGCTGTATGGGGATACCACGGACATTGCTACGGCGAAAGCTGAGGGAGTCAACATCATGATTGGCCCGGACTGGTCACCTTCGGGCTCCAAAAGCTCCCTGCACGAGCTCAAAACTGCCGACTGGTGGGATGAAAATGTACTTGGAGATATTTTCACGGATTTCGAAATGTTGCAGACGATCACAACTAACGTAGTAGATGCCATAGGGTGGTCGGGCAACACAGGGAGGATCATGGAGGGGCTGGCTGCGGACCTAGTGGTCCTAGATACCTTCGAAGCAGATCCATATCGGAATGCTATAGAGGCCATAGACCCGGATATCAGACTGGTCGTAGTAGGCGGACTCCCTGTTTTCGGAGACGTCGACATCATGCAAGCTATGGATGACGAAGTTGAGGTCATTGAGGCCGAGGGTTTCAGAAAGGCGACTGACATTACCTATGATGGAGTTCCTGAGGCCCAGCAAACGTTCGCAGAAATGTTCGCATACCTACAGGAGTGCAATGAAGGGAAGAGCGTGCCAATTGAGTACCTATTCACACTAGGCGATGAACGTTACTTCGACGTTCTGAATCGCTCTCTGACATTCCAGAAAGACAGGACTATTGATCTATGGTCCGACTACTACGATATCGAGCTCGACGAAAACGGTCATCGTGTTGGCGGCACTGTTGGCGGGGCTGACCCAATTGAGACGAATCTCACTGAGAATAGTGGCAATGGGGGGAATAATGCGCCAGCTACACCGCCTCCCGAACTTCCGACGACATTCTCAACCTTCGGCCCCAGAGGTGGCTACATCCCTCATCCAACAACGATATCCGATGGAATTCACATCGAGGATTGTTTGTCCGATTTCGGGAATGGGATGCCAGAAGTTTCTGAGGGGGAGATGATCCTCTGTGGATCCATACTAATCGTGATGGAAGACACCGACGAATGTATCTCATCATGGTTCATGACCCAGTTCTGTAATCTTGAGGTATCCGACTCTTTCACGGTGCCAGGAAGGGTTTGCACCGATGCCATGATTACTTCTTCTGACGAGGAATGGATAGAATGCAGGCATGACGTTGTTTTCATTGAGGCATCTTCGGATGAGGCTCCCAATGATCCGAATTATACCGACTCTTCGGATGAATCTTGGTTAGATAGCCCCCTCTACTGGGTTGCGATAATTGCAGCTATAGCTGTGATAATTGGTTCTTTGGCCATCATCAATAGCAATCTTAGAGAACGCATAACTGCTACCTTGGGACTCGAGGAAGAATAGGTATTCACTCAATTCTCCAAGTTGGACCATCGGCTCCGTCTTCGACAATCACGCCCATGGAGATTAGCTCGTCCCTTATCTCATCGGCCCTTGACCAGTTCTTTGACTCCCTCGCGGACTCCCTCGCTTCTAGGAGAGCCTCGACTTGCGAGGATATTGCTGAGCGCGCTTCTGCCTCAGAGTTGCTCATGGATAATGCCTCTTCTTTGGATGGCAAAATTCCCAAGACTTCACCCGCGAACTCGGCAAGCCATCCAGTGGCAGCAGAAATGCTGGATTTATCCGAATTAGAATCAATCATTTGCCTCAGTAATTTGACGACGGACTGCACCTCCACCAGTGCCACACGGGTATTGAAATCGTCATTCATTCCCAAAGAGAACCTCTCGTTGGCTTCGGATAATTCCACGTTCTGTGACCAATCGCCGATGCCTGCCATAGTAAGGCCATCGGAATAGGCCCTGAGCAGCCTTCCATGATTCAACCTGGAGTCGTCAATCATCACCGAATTGAAATCCACCGGCTGACGATATGGCGCATTTATCAGAGTATAACGTAGAACTAGTGGATCGATGCTCTCCAAAGCGTCTCTGACTGTCCAAAAATTTCCCTCTGACTTACTCATCTTCTCCCCATCAACGTTAATCATCCCATTGTGAATCCAGTACTGGACAACTGGATCGTGCCCCAAACAGCATTCTGATTGGAAAATCTCTGCTTCGTGATGAGGGAACATCAAGTCCGAGCCTCCTCCGTGGATATCGAATCTCTCTCCGAGATGTTTTAGGGACATTGCGGAGCACTCGATGTGCCAACCGGGCCGTCCTGGGCCCCATGGACTCTCCCATATGGGCTCCCCCTCCTTGGCTGACTTCCATAGTGCGAAGTCCCTATGATCTCTCTTTCCTGATCCTGTTTCGTCGACCCTTCCGCCAGCTCCCTCCCTTACCATCTCCAAGGTCTGCCCGGTCAATTGGCCGTATTTTTCAGGTGCTGTATCGATTTCGAAGTAGACTCCATCTTTGGCGACATAGGCAAAACCCTTGTCGATCAGATTAGTTATCATCTCTTGAATTTCGGGAATTGTCTCTGTGACTCGGGGGTAGGCATCTGCTCTGGTTACGTTCAGGGCATCCATCACCTCAAAGTAGTCGTCTATATTCCTATTTGCGACTTCTAGGAAATCCACTCCCTCCTCTGAAGAGACTGCAATTATCTTATCATCGATATCGGTGAAGTTAGCAATATAATTGACTTTTAGGCCGCTCTTACGCAGCCACCTAACAATTATGTCGAATGCTACTGCCTGTCTAGCATGCCCTATGTGACTGGGGGAGTAGGGGGTTATCCCACAAGCATAGATTCCAATTTGCCCTTCCACTAGGGGGATAAGCTCACGCTTGGTACGTGAACGAGTGTCGTATACCCTTAGCGCCATCGACCTCTCTGCTAGGCTTATCCGTCATCAACCTCTCGCTGCTTTAACCAATGCAGCGAACAGTAAGTCATGTCCCTTGCGTTCAGGGTGCCACTGAACTCCTAAGCAGAATTTCTTATCCTTCCTCTCAACTGCTTCGATTAATCCGTCATGTTCAGCAATAGCGGAAACGTTGAGAGAACCTGGATCAGCGACGCCCTGATGGTGCGTCGAGTTCACAAAGAATGAAGTTCCCATTAGTTCGGCTAGAATCGAATCTTTCTCAACAATAACTCCGTGATCCGTAGATTCGCCGTCATACCCGCCATGGCCCTCATGGCCGGGGGTGTCGTCGAGATGCTGGTGTAGTGAGCCGCCGTGAGCTATGCTAAGTATCTGCATGCCCCTGCATACCCCTAAAAGTGGCATGTCCATTTCCAAGGCAGAAGAAATTAGTCCGATCTCAGTTTCATCCTGATCGGGATAGAACTCCTTGGTCATTGGCCCGGGAGTCTGCCCATACAGAGTAGGGGAAACATCCGGACCTCCGGAAATGATTAGTCCGTCGATGCTTTTCAGAAGGTTTGTCATGTCCCCTGCAGGGGGGATGATCAGTGGGATTCCCCCTGCCTCGTCTATCATTGAAACGTATGCCGAGGGCAAAATTGCCGCGTGCCTCTGCCAGTTCCCATACTGGGTGTCGCGCATGAAGCATGTGATGCCTATTACTGGACGCACTCAAACACCTGATGATTCTCTGAGTTTCCTAGCATGTCTGAATGACATGATTCCTGCAGTCATGAAGATGGACCCCAATACCACTAGGATCAGATGGGACCCTATTGCCAGGTTGGACTTGCCTCCAACATCGATGAGACCTTGTGCGCCACCGGCAACCATGAGCAGCGCGAAACACATCGCCGCGTGCATGTAATGATGCCTGTTAGCCTCATTTCTCTCGGATAAAATTCCGAGAAGGAGAAGGGGGGCGCCCATAAATGCGGGTATCATTGCGGTTACGGAAGGTGGATCAGCGCTCTGCATGAAGTAAGCGACTAAGCCCCAGATAACCAGGATTCCGCCAGCAACCTTTGCCAGATTAGGTATTGTCAAGCCAGAGAAAGTAAACGTGTCTTCCATGTCCTTGGCTGGATGTTACTGCTTATGACACTCACTATTCTATGCTGTCGAATCGGCACTGGCATTCTCGTGAATTTCCTGATCCCTAGCAACTATTTGCTCCCATAGTAATTCTGCAACGTCAAGGACCTCCATCTCAGCACCAACTGCGTCCAGCCCATCCTTCACCATAACAGAGCAGAAGGGGCATCCGACGGCAACGGTATCGCAACCGGTCTCTGCCAACTCTGCGGCCCTGATCTCATTGACCCTCTTGTCAGCGTCTTCCTCCATCCACATCTGAGCGCCTCCTGCACCGCAGCAAAACGAGGACTTGCCGTGCCTCTCGGGCTCAGCGTCGACCCCCCCTATTACCGATCTGGGCTCTTCGACAACGCCTCCCATCCTACCCAAATAGCAAGGATCGTGGAAGGTTACGCTTCGACCATTCTTCTTGGCATCTGGGAGTTTTCCCTCTTCCTGGAGCTTGGCGAGGATTTCAGAATGGTGGAATACCTCCAGTTCGTCTCCTCCGAAGTCCCCATACTCCTTTCCTAGGGTGTGGAAGCAATGCGGGCATGAAGCGACTATCCTCTTGACACCTAGCTCTTGGAATGTCATCATGTTAGTCTCGGCAAGCATTTGGAACAGATATTCGTTGCCGGCTCTGCGGGCAGGGTCACCGGAGCACCCTTCTTGCATACCGAGGATGCCGACATCCAAGCCTGCCTCCTTCAGAAGTGAAATTGTAGATCTTGCGACTTTCTGGTTCCTTTCATCAAAGCTTCCTGCGCAACCCACGAAGTAGATGTACTCAGCAGGCTCGCCGACCTTGACATCCAGATCCGCAGCCCAGTCAGCCCTCTCGTGAGCCCCGAATCCATATGGATTGGATGCAGATTCTATATTCCCCATTGCAGTGTTCAAGACCTCTGGATATTCCATGGTCTCCATCATAGCGTTTCTTCTCAGATCTGTTAGTTTGGGGACGTGCTCAATGTATAGCGGGCAAACATCGACACATGCATTGCAAGTCGTGCATGCCCATACAGCATCCTCGGAAATCCTAGTCATCATCGTCTCGGAAGGCTCCCCTCCGGAGAGGAGTATTGGAGCGTGCTCGTTAGCATAGTCCCTGACATCGTGAATAACTTGCATGGGGTTCAGGGACTTTCCTGAGGCATATGCTGGACATACATCCTGACACCTAGCACAGGAAGTGCATGACCAGCCGTCTATGAGCTGCCTCCATGTGTACTGAGTGTAGGAGCTAACACCGAATGAGTCTATATCCAAATCTTCCAAGGGGACTGCCTTTCCATCCTCTCCAACTGCCAGAGGCCTCATCTTTCCGGGAGGCTCGATATCGTGGAAGAAGACGTTTGGGACTGCCATAACCAAGTGCATGTGTTTGGAGACGGGAATTAGGAAGAGGAACACGGAAATGGCAACCATATGAGCCCAATAGGCGGCGATTACAGTTCCCTCGGAAAGATCCATCTCGGCAAACATGTGACCGAACGGCTCCCAGAATGGGGAAGGACCCTCATAAGACTCGACCACGAATGAGGTAGTAGTAATTGTCAATATTAGTAGTAGGATTACATTCCCTTCAAGTTGGGACTTTCCCTTCAACTTCTCTGGAGTGAAGACTACCCTCCGAATAAGGGCGGCGGAACAACCGATTAGGGCCATAGTATAGCCGAGTTCCACCATTCCATTCCATGGCCCATTTAGGACGCTTGGCAAGACATGCTCTGAGAATGCATTTGCCGTTGCCAGGTCGAACATATCGGAAGCCAGCATCAAGAAGCCCCAGAACATCAGAACGTGCATAGTTCCGGCTACTCTGTCCCTCAGGACTTTCTTCTGGCCTAGCCAACCCGAGAGGAAGACCCCTATTCTTGTACCCCATGAGTCGAATCTATCATCCGAGGAGCCTATCATAACTAGTCGTACTGCCTTCTGAACTTGGTATGTGAAGAAGCCAATGGAAATAGTGCCGAGAATAGCAAGAAGTTGCCAACCCTCGAAGGGGCCGTATGATTGTAGAAGAGGATGTTCCATCTGAAAACCTCGCACCGTTCTATCTCTAGCCTAAGGAGTGTCGGCATGTTGTTGAAGCAGGTGCAATAATTAAAGCAACAGGTAATAATTACTACACCGAGTTAATTGTAACCGAGTGTTTTCAGAACCCAACCCTAATTTCCCGAAGTCCGTAGCAGGGGGCATGGCGCGTGCGTTCGCTCCGGGAAAATGTATTCTCTTCGGGGAGCATGCTGTAGTCTATGGGCACCCCGCTGTTGCAGTGGCTATAGACGCTGGAGTGGAGGTTTCGATCAAGGATTCGACCAAGTGGATGATCGAAGGTATGGATTTTGACCCCAGCCGTCACCCTCACATCACGCATATCCTAAGGGACGTTCTCAATTACAATGGAGCGCCACTGGAAATTGACGTCAAGAGTGGTTTGTTCTCTGCTGCAGGACTTGGTTCATCTGCAGCGATTTCGAATGCAATGGGGGCGGCGTTGCAATTCCATATTGAACCTGGGAAAGACCTCGACAAGATAGGTCTTGCTAGGATGGGGCACTCTGCTGAAGCAAATGCGCAGAAAGGTAGGGCAAGTCCGACTGATACAGCTACCAGCGCCCTGGGGGGGTGCGTGGTAGTTTCGGGAGAATTGGTCGATGGGACTACGCACATTTTTGATGCTACACTTGACACCCCCGAGGGAGAGAGGTCTTGGTCAATTAGCAGAACTACAATTCCGGATGGATTAGACGCCTGGATCGTTCTAGGGTTCACTGGCATAGGATCTCCCACCGGAAGGATGGTGGCGGGTGTTGCGAGCCTTCTTGAGGAGGACCCATCAAAGGAGATGGAGATGGAGGCTATTGGAAAAATTACTCATGCCGGATTGGCGGCACTTTCTGCTGGAAACCTTGAGGGGGTCGGTATTGCAATGAACGCATGCCATGAGAGGCTTAGGTCACTACAGGTCAGTAGCCCTGAACTGGAGCATCTAATCAATGCGGCCAGGCCACATTCCCTTGGAGTCAAGCTAACTGGTGCAGGAGGCGGAGGATGTATGGTTGCTCTGACTAGGGATCCACGTAGAGTCGCTGAGGAAATCGAGATTGCTGGTGGCAAACCCCTGATTTCCAAACTAGGTGCAGAAGGCGCAAGAGTTCTCTCTTGAAGTCATATAACGGAACAAATGGTAGTTCGATGGCACAACTATCTTTTATAAGTAGAATATAGTGCGCGGCCTATGCTTAGTGACGAAGAGCGTCTTACAGTTGTGAATGTCGTAGCATCGACAAGAGTTGCCGAGGAGTTGGACCTGCCAGATATTGCAATCCAGCTCAATTGCGAGTATGAGCCAGAACAGTTTCCTGGTGTGGTCTACAGAGTGGTCGACCCAAAACTCGCAATACTCATGTTTAGATCTGGCCGTGCGGTCTGTACCGGTGGCAAGAATCAAGCAAACATTGAGACAGGGATAGAGAGGATGATAGGTGACCTTAGGGCTGCTGGAATAACTACTTGGGATCTCAAAGATGTGGAAATAGAGGTTCAGAACATGGTCGCCACATACTCACTATTCTTCCCCGAGGACTACGATGGTGTCGCTAAGATGGACGATATCAATACAAAGGTCATCGATGCAGAAGGAGGGGGAATCAGGGCCGCTACTGATGAAGAGGTAGAGGAAGAGGACGAGAGGATCAGGGGCATAAAGCAGGGAGAGCCACTAGCAGCCCTGCCCAGAAGGCTGAATCTGAACAATCTGACCTTCCACCTTCCCTTTGACAAGGTTGAGTATGAGCCAGAGCAGTTTCCCGGTCTGATATACAGACTTGATTACCCCAAGGTTGTCTGTCTGATTTTCGGAAGTGGGAAGATGGTCATCACAGGCGCTAGGCATAAGGATGAGATTCTTGAGGCGGTCCAATTTATTCAGGACGAGCTTGCAGACTTACCAGACTACAGGGCCATGTGAGCTTAGACACATTGATTTGGGCGTGTCACCCAGAGACCGTTATGCGCGACGCACGGGCGATAGCAATTGGACTGGCCATTCTCCTATCTTCGCAGTACTGCGTACTGCTGATAGATAGCGATGGAGAGGCCCTGAAGGAAGATGAAGACCCATACTTCACATCCAAGAATACGGGAATTGTTGACCTGCCTACCTGGAGGATAAATGACAGGTGGACATACAACGGCGAGTTGGACGTCAGGGACTTTATCGCGACCTCCGGAGTCAGCACTACGGTTGACTTCCTGGAGGGATCCCTAGTCAGAAACATAGATGACATCTACGTTATGACAGTGGATAACAGATCCACCCTGGTGTATGAGGCACGATCGGAGGGGACATACGAGGCCGAGGATATTGATCTTGATGGGAATAATGGGGACCTGGTTGTTGAAATTGATACGATGGAGATAACTAGGGCGTCGGACCTTGCCACCATCAGTCAAGAAGCGACCATAGACATAGACTTCCAGTACCAGATCCTTTGGTGGACGATTAACATAGATGTCGCTGATCTGGTAATATCGCAGACCTTCTCCCCTCCCACGGAGGGCTATGACTTCCCCCTAAACGTAGGAGACGAATGGCATACGGACTACTATCAGGAAACGGATTACTCGGGCCAGAGCGATTACGTGGACATCCCTGCTGATGAGTCGTCCCACGAGTCGTCTAGCTGGGAAGTTGTGAGCAGGGGCGCACCTGGTGTCAGCTATGCTTCTTGTCAGCAATCATACAACATCACAAACTACGATGCCAACGGTGATCCAGTAGGATACAGATGGTTCTGCCCCTCAGTGAGGGGCGATGTTTACTCATCATTCACCCAAAGTGTCGGCTTCCTCGCAAATCACGAATTAGTGATGTATCAAGCGGCACCTAGGGCCAAGCAAGTCTCTGTAGAGCTGGAGTTCGCCCTCTCACCACTAGACATGGAACAATCAGTATTCGCAAATGTGACTCAGAACAATCAAGACGTTTCAGGGCAATCCGTTGAGTTCAGATATGGGATAGAGGAAGACGTAAGGGCATTCACGACTGGTTCGGATGGCTCGGCAGAAATCACATTCAACTCGGGAAGCGAGTCTGATGATTCCATCGGCGGCCCCGATACTGGGAGCCATGGAGTGATCGTTTGGATACCAAATCAGAAGATTGTAGGTGCGTCTACAATAACGATAGACCCAAACACATACCCCGTTGACCTAATTGCCAGGTCAGAAGGAGTAACAGTAGAGAGGGTTAGGGACAATCAAACTACCACTCTGGATAGCGTAGTAGGGTTCAACGCGATTCCGGGGGATATGCTGACATTCAGCATTCCTGTGCAGAATAGGGGGATAGTAAGTTCGCCCGCCACCACATTGTCGGTTTATGCCCCCGATGGGACATCGGAGGATGCCCCTGTACCCTCCCTCTCCAGCCTCGGTCAATCGAGAGTCGAGGTCGACTGGATCGTACCTCAGTCCCAAGCCATAGGTGATGTCTCACTATCATTTACTGTGGATCCGAACGAAGAGGTTTCCAATGATGGCAACAGGAGCAACAACCAGGGTTCATTCTCACTATTCATCGGCAGAGCCCCAATAGCTGGACTGAGCATGCTATCCGAGTCTCTGACTCTTGATCAGGTCAGCTTCAATGGACTTTCTTCGTATGATCCGGATGGGGGCGATCTGTCTTGTGAATTTATTGTGCAGACCTTGGAGGGCGCCTTTGTGTCAGTGACCGAAGATGATTGCATCCATGAACACACGTGGGACGATGATGGCGTCTTCATCGTCAGACTGGTTATTACGGATGATGAAAGTGACCAGAGTTCTGACGAGTCAGTGGTGACCATCCTGAATCGTGACCCATATGTGACTGTCAAATCTGAGTATGAGTGGACACCTGTGCTTTCTCCTATTGAGTTCAATGTCGAGGACGTAGGTGACATGGATACGCAAAACCCCTCGGCGCCCGTGGATATACTCTGGAAGCAGCCTTGCGAGGAGGGGCAGGTGGGATTCTATTGTACCGTGACGCCAACTTCCGAGGGAGAATACACCGCCGAGGTCGAAGTAATGGATGACGATGGGGCCATCGTTTCTGAGACTAAGACCATAGAAGTCAGAAACATAGCCCCCTCAAATCCTAGGTCAGAAATTTGGCTTGGCGATAATCGAATGATCCCTGATAGCAGAGGAGTTTTCATCGTAAATGAGGGGGACTCGCTGAGATTTGAAGGCTGGGCTGACGATTCTGAAAATGACATGGACACACTAGTGCACATTTGGTCACCTGATGCTGAGAATAATCCGGACATCGTAATGGAGACAACGGGCAGGAAGAGTACTATGGAGTACACCTACCACACCTCCGGGATGCACCTCGCGACACTACAAGTTGTCGACGATGATGGAGAAAGCACAGAGGCACTTATTGTTCCAATAGAAGTAATGAACATTGAACCGTATATTTCGCCAATCTCTCCACCCCTTCCAGCCGCAGAAGACTCGTTGGTCGACATGCTCATTCAGGTTACCGATACAAGTGGTGACATGCTCACACTTACCAGGTGCTTCGACCTTGATCCGCTTTCGAACAGTGACGGAGAGGGGACTTCGACGGATGACTGTGACATAGAGACTGACCACCTATCCAGATCTTGGCCCGATGCCACCACTGCGCCAGGGATGATAATTTTCCACGTCACTGATGACGATGGCGCAACTGCATCCGTGGAAATTCCGCTGGACATTAGAAATGTCAAGCCAGTTCCCAAGGCTGATTCCAGTGCATTTTTAGACGTGCAAGAGGGAGATGTGTTATTCTTCACCGCTAATGGAACAACGGACTCAGAGCACGATATGGCAAATATGCTGTACAACTGGGACATGGACACGACTGTAGACAGCGATGGTGACGGTGATCCGGAAAACGACATCGACATTCAGGGTCAGTGGATCGAGTGGACATTCAACGGTTATGGCTCTAGAACAGTAAAAATGACTGCGCTGGATGAGGGCGAGGGGGCTTCAGTGACGCTTACTGTAGTAATCCTAGAGGCTCCCTTCAGTTTGGGAGAGTTTGTGTCCGACTATGGAATAATTCTAGCCTTCGTCCTAATCGTTGTAATTGGCGCTGCTGTGGTTCTGCAAAAGAGAGGAGGGTCTGGCCGTAGGGCGGGACCTGATTCGGCACCAGGCAGGAAGAGAATATCAATGGATGATGCATTCGACAATCCGCAATATGACCCCTTCAGCAAAGAGGAGGAGGGTTTTGATTCCCCGTCCCAAGAAGACGAAGAGATGTCCGAGGGAGTCGATGAAAGCATCGAGTCCGAGGTTGACAGGTTCTCTGGAGAAGGGGTGGCAGAGGCTTTCGAGGAGCTAACTGGCGAGGCGGTCGAGGGGGAAGTTGACGAAGCTATCCCGGATGACGTGGCGGTGTCTGTAGAAGAGGCTCTAGACGACGAGGACATAGAAGCACTCTTTGAGGATTAGTCGTCGGCGCCACCATGGCCAACCTATTCCGGCTACTTGGATTGCCCGATCCGACAAAGGTTAGTGGGTCAGGAATCTCGAAGAGAGGAGTCACTGTTGATCCGGAACCTCAAGCAGAGGATATTTTCCACTACCTAGATGAGCAGGGGTGGTCGGATAGGACAAGGAGGATGACTCCGGAGGCCCGGAGGCAAGTGGTATACCTCAAGCCGGATACCCTCCATAGGCTTCATACTGAAGGCATGTCAGATGTTCTCTCGGGTGGCAATATGATTCTCGTCGACTTGAGTTCACTGGTCCATATGCCCAGTCAAAGAGATGTTTGCAGAAGGAGGGTTCAGGAGATGGCAGCACGCCTTGGCCTTCCAGTATTTGCCATCAATGATGATGATACGCTTCTAATGGTTGCAGGGGCAGGCATGAGGGTGGACACAAACAAGCATGAGTTGGGCATAGGGCAAAATGACCATCTCGCCGAGCCTTAGGTTTCTGGTTCGTAAGAAACTGGGCCGTCTTCAAGCCATGAGTCTAGGTCGCCTGAGGCAACTTCCTCGATCGCGTGCTCTGTGAAGTCCCGATAGGCCACCCACTTGGAAATCTCTTCCTCACTAGCCCCTCTCTTTCTCTTCCTACGAATTGACTCGTCCGCATACTTCACGCAGCGCCTGAGAAATCTCTCAACAATTTCACGTCTCGAGCCCTGATCCATTTTGTCACACCATCTCCAATTCTTCGATTAGCTTGTCGACATGCCCCTTGGTTCCAACTTTGTAGCCGACCCACTCGAGAACCCCATCGACACCAATAGCAAATGTCGATCTAAGGGTCCCCATGTACGTTTTTCCATACATATTCTTCTCCCTCCATGTCCCATAGGCAAGATGGAGTTCAGCCTCTTCATCGACGACTAATTCGAATGGTAGTTCATGTTTTGAGATAAATTTCTCATGTGACTTCGCAGAGTCAGTTGAGACTCCTAGTACGGCCCACATATTACTTTCCAATCTCCCAATATTATCCCTGAAGTCACATGCCTGAACAGTGCAACCTGGGGTGTTGTCGCGAGGATAGAAATACAGAATCACGCCTCTTCCGGTAGCTAGCATGTCTGATAGCGTAATCGTCGAGCCGTCAGTGAGGACTGCCTTGAAGTCGGGAGCTTTGTCTCCGATAGAGAGCGTCACATGTTCTGCCATGTACGTCCGAGAGGGGGCATGATGATGACCTTTACTTCTCGATTATCGAGGTCAAAGAAACGGCTGCCGGCCTTATTGGCGGCTCACTGAATCCGAAACACGATGATTCTGTGCGACTAGACATTGCTCCCAGATTATTACCTGATACCATAGCAGAAGCATCCTTGAGCCACGAAATAGAACGTATGGAGTACCACTCCTCACTTCCGTTATTGGCTATTCCATGGGTCCTTGTCCCGAACAGCATCTTAGCAAAGAAGTTCTCTACCGATGAAATGAACCATAGCGGTCGAGGGAGAGGAAGGGGGAATCTAAAGCCCCATGACATCGAGACGGCGAAGTCATCGGCCTTCACTGAAATCGATTTACCGTCAATCTTTACGTCAAAAGGTACGATCCTTATCTCTTCGAAAGAATAGAGAGACGAGACATAATCAGCGTGTTTCTCGGAAGGGGAAAGTAGTGTCCTATTTCCATTGGGGTCCGCCCACATGATGTTCGTGAATCCTCCCAATGGCGAAACATCCCAGGCTCCGATTACAACTCTATCGCCCCTTTCAAAGGACGAGGAGAATATTCTACCCCTGAATTTCTCCTTCACCATTTCTTCCTCTCCTCGATCTTCCTTTTCTTTGTTGACGCCCACGAGCAAATTGGGCATAGCTCCATGTCGTGCCTCCTAGCTGGACAGTGCTCCCTACCGAAGTAGATAATCTGGAGATGTCTACGGTTCCATGTATTCTCTGGGAATACCTTCTTCAGATCCCTTTCCGTCTTTTCCACGCTCCTTCCATCCGAAAGTCCCCACCTAGATGCAAGTCTGTGTATGTGTGTATCAACTGGGAATGCAGGTACTCCAAAAGCCTGAGACATTACTACACTGGCAGTTTTGTGACCAACTCCTGCCAGAGATTCTAGGAATTCCCAATCTGGTCCGATCTCGCCGCCTGCCTCGTCTATCTGTTGGGCCATTCTTTTCAGATTCCTCGCCTTCGTGGGGGCGAGTCCTATCTGCCGAATTAGATGCTGTATCTCCTCGACTTCCAGCTTCATCATTTGTGTTGGCGTACTTGCAGCGGAGAAAAGATGTGGAGTTACCTCATTCACCTTCTTGTCTGTGGTCTGAGCGGAAAGCATCACGGCTACAAGGAGAGTGTAAGGGTCGGAGTGATCTAGTGGTATCGGGGTTTCTGGATACATTTCATCGAGAAGTTCACCGATTTTAGTGGCCTTTTCGGACCGTTTCATCACTCAACCTCCGGATCGTCCCTCATTCCCAGAATAAAAGCTGCCCCAGTGAAAAGCAACGGAACACCGTAGCATGGTAAGAACATAAAATCGGACGACTCCGTGGAGTTTGTATTGCCTCCCATAATGATGTATGCTAGCAGGCCAAGGAATACACCTGGAAGAAGCGCGATGGCCGCCAGGATGAGTCCGCGCATCAATCCCATGATGCTCGCTGATTGAACTAACAGATGAAGGTTCGTCGGAAGATGGTAGAACAGAAATAAGGAAATCTAACCCAATCCTCTCAAGTGAGCGCCCCTTGGGACATGTATGACCACTGAACTCGTGGACACCCTAGAGACTCTGTCCATTAGCTTCTGTGGAGTTGCGACCCTCCTCTGGATGTCTATAGGGACATTCGCAAGAACGGGGAAAGGAGAAGTTTTGGCACAACGGACCATAGCGTCCCTATGCGTGACTTCCGCAATAATGCTGATTGTTCTCAATTCCATGGGAGGGGAGCTCTGGGGATCGGGATCAATGGCACTGCCGATGGCACTGGTAGCAGTCATAGTTGCGATTTCAGCGACACTCAACCTGAAGGGCAAGGATGTGCAGGGAGAGGCAAACCCCCACCAAATTAGAATGATGCGACGTGAAGAGGAGTGACTACTGAGAGGCTTCTCCACCGATTTTGTCATCTATGAAGGCCCTCATGTAAGCAGGTAGTTCACCATTGACGAATAAAACATCATTCACCACATCCAGTTTCATCAGAGAGTAGTAAATTTGCATGGCGGTCATGGGCGTTGCACTGCAGCCAGTGCACCCGCCCTCAAGGGAGATAGAAATGACGCCATCTGTAGTGTCAATCACATTGACAACTCCGTCGTGGGCATCCAATACTGCTTGCACCGGCCCAACAGAATCGAGGATGAGTTGCTTGTCCACCATGATGCCGCCTCAGAGCCCCTGTGCATGCGGGGGGCTTTCAAACAATCGCCCCTTCCGGCATACATGGATGGCGCATTGAGGGTCCTCGTCCTTGACCTTCTTGTAGAAAGATCTGAGTTCGGACATGGTGGAAATCAGGAGGTTGTCAGCCCCATGGCCAAGGACTGCGATGTGGAAGTCCTACTGGTTACGCCGCAGATGCAGTCAATAGGTTCCGGCAGGGAGGCAGCCAGGGACGGGTTAGTACTACTTTCTGAGAAGGACGTGCCTCACTGGGACTATGACTATGATTTCTGGAGTACTTGTGAGATCGAAATGAGTGGCAATTCAGTAAGATTCACTAGAATAGCACTTCCCATGGAGATTGATGATCAAGAAATGAAGGATTGGATTGGACTGGTCGATGTGGATGCTGTGGTTTGCTCGGGCTCTCGCAGAAATGTGACGATGTGGGAGGATTGGATGGATAGTGCAGCATCATTGATGAGAGTTGCTTCCACCTCTGGCATGCCGACACTAGGAATTTGCTTTGGGCACCAGCTTCTGTGCAAGTCCCTGGGCTCCAAGGTAATTAGAGCGGAAAGCATGTCAAGCGGTGTTTGGGACTTGTCGCTCAACGAGGCTGGCATTAGAGATGAGTTGTTTGAACTCAGAGAAGAAAGGGAGGGAGGGCCTGTAGTCCTATACTCCCACCAGGACCATGTCACCACCGTTCCAGAATGCTGCGAATTACTAGGGTCTGCCGAGCATAACTTCGTAACCGCAGTGAGGGTTATTGGATCCGATGGCAAGAAAATGCCGGCATGGGGGCTGCAGTTTCACCCCGAGGCTGCCAAGCATAGGATAGAGAGATCCTTCGGTTGGGGGCACATTACTGAGGATGAAATGATGTCCTTTCAGAGAGAGCATGATGGTGCTGGAGTCCTCGAGGCTTTTGCTAATGTGGTTTTGAATCATCGGAGATAGGTCGCCCCTTCGGGGCGGTATCTATGACTTGAGTTATAAGTAGGACTTTTGTCCGCGGGCCGAAACAGGTTGATATTATGGACGGAGAACAACTAGGAATGTATGGAATGATAGCGGGCCTTTTGGGCCTTGTAGTCGCATTCATGCTCTATAGAAAGGTGGATTCGATTGAGATTGAGAACAAAACAGTGGCAAAAATCACTGAACGAATACAAGACGGTGCTATGGCATTCATGGTGGCCGAGTACAGAATGCTTGCCGTATTCATAGCCGTCGTTGCAGCACTTCTGTTCATCGGTGGGAACTACAACGATGATCTCGGTATGGAGACCACTGTTGCATTCATCATTGGTGCACTTTGCAGTGGCGCAGCTGGGTTCAGCGGTATGCGCGCGGCAACGAGCGCGAACGGTCGGACTGCACAGGCTGCGGCTAGCGGCGGGCAGGCAGCTGCACTCACCACGTCATACAACGGAGGGGCCGTTATGGGCCTCGCAGTCGGTGGACTGGGTCTTTTCGGGATCTCAATGATGTACTACTTCACAGAAACTGAGTTCCTTTCCGTAGGCAACATCGCAGGATTCGGCATGGGTGCATCGTCCATCGCACTCTTCGCCCGTGTTGGCGGTGGAATCTACACGAAGGCTGCTGACGTGGGAGCCGACCTTGTAGGAAAGGTCGAAGCTGGAATTCCAGAGGACGATCCTCGAAATCCTGGTGTTATCGCAGATAACGTCGGTGACAACGTCGGCGATGTAGCTGGCATGGGCGCTGATATCTTCGAGTCTTTCGTTGGCTCAATAATTGCAGCCATGGTAATCGCCGCGGCGAGCAGTGAATTGGGGGCGGACTACCTGAAGATTCCAATCGCACTAGCCATTGTCGGATACTTGGCATCTATTATCGGCGTATTCTCGATTTCAGCGATGAAGAACATGGATGCTGGTGCA